>Ga0268250_10000520_pt1 | contig 18201 bp, 20 predicted proteins | sample AgamicAsSfe_FD_200448 | JGI IMG/M metagenome (GOLD analysis project Ga0268250, IMG submission 200448) | Agave microbial communities from Guanajuato, Mexico - As.Sf.e (v2) (version 2) | ecosystem: Host-associated > Plants > Phyllosphere > Phylloplane/Leaf | place: Guanajuato, Mexico | collected... | reverse complement strand
GTATTGGGACGCCGGTGGAGTCTTGCGGGGCGATGTTGGGAATGTCTGCAGAGGGTGGGCCTGCGCCGGTGGATGGCTCGGGTGCAGGTGATGCGGAGGCGTTCGAGATGATCGTGGCCGCGCTGCGTTTGGAGCCTTTGGCGTTTTCAGTAGATACCTCGACTTTGAGGATGCGGCCCATGAAATCCTTCGTGTTGAGGCCTTCTGCAGCGGCTTTGGCTTCTTCTTTGGTTGCGAAAATGACGAAGGTGGCGCCCTTGGCTTTTCCTTCCATATTGCGAGGCACACGTACAGACTCGACCGTGCCGTATGGTGAAAAGAGGCTTTCTATGTCTGCGTTGGTTGCTTTGTAGTGCATGTTGCCAGCGTACACTTCACGTCCTTCGCGCTTGGCTCCCTCGCGATTCTTCTTCGCTGCGGGATCGGATAGAAGAGCTTGGAGTGTGAGTCCACCTGACAAGGCTTTGCCGTGCATGGACGTCGCAGCTTGCGCTGCTGCTGATGTGATGAATTGGACGTAGCAGAAGCGACGATGGGTGTTGTACTTGAGAGATGGGAATCGGACGTCGACAACGTCACCAAACTGTGAAGTCAGATTAGTATGCATTTAGGTACAGTGAAGTGATGAACTACGAACCTGCTTGAAGAGGTTGCGGATGTAATCCTCGTCAGCTTCTGGTGGGTAATTTGTGACATATAGTGTTGTGCCGGTGCCCACTTGTATCTCTATTGCGTTGCCATCGAATATCTTCATGTTCCTTGTCATGGCAGATAGTACATCTTCCTTAGATTCGAACTCAAGCGTTGCAGTGGCAGTAGAGTCGTTCTCGTCGGGGACAATAGTAACACTTAGCAAGGTTCCGCAGCTACGGAAGTACTGTTCCAGTCGTGCTTCTGTAGTGGACGATGGAATATTCCTGACAATCACGGTAGTGTTTTCTCGATCTCTCTTCACTTGTGCTGTTTCTGACGAAAAAGCATCGTGTTGTGGTTGGTCAGACTCAAACGTCGATTTTGTTCTCTTCGCAGACGACTCATAAAGGTCTTCTCCGTCGCGCAGCTTCCGCTTGCTGGTGTTCGTGGCATCATCACTGACATCCATCGCTTGATATTGTGACTGGGCTACAGCTGCAGCTTCAGCTTCCTTTGCTCGACGCGCAGCGACCACTTTCGAGGCTTTCCGAGCTTCAATATGCGCTTCCTGAACCTTGCGTACTGTTTCGTGCTGTCGACAGTGATGCAAGTACATCTCAATCATCTTTTCAGGCCAATCCAGGTTCGGCCAGTGAACGGCCTTCTGTAGTACAGAGGTCGCATGTAATGGAGGAGGCAGCTTTTTGCCTGGTGCGCTTCTTGACCATATCGCCAGTTCCCAGGTATAGTATCGCTCCCAGTACTCCCATCCATCACCATGCGACGTGCTCAGCTTCTCCCAGAACGCCCTAGCCTCATCATGCCTTAATGCTTGTGTCAAGAATTTGAGGTAGATTCGCTCAACCTGGAAGTCAGGATCACCTTTGAAGGCTTTGCCTTGGATCTTCTCGCCCAGTGTTTTGATTCCCTCAAGAGCAGATCGAATGCCGACTTCTGCCATATCGGCTTCATCTTCTCCTGCATTTGAATCGAAAGCTCGTCGACGGAGGAAACCGCACCAAGCAGTCTGGACCTTGATCAGCTCCTCGATACCTCCAACTCCTTCCAGTAAGCCAGTGCTTGTAGCATGGTGCTTCGTGTCTTCCATGGCCTCGAAAGCGCTACCAGATAGTTCAAGAGCAATAAGACGCTTCGACCACAAACTACCAGACCAGGGGCAATGCCGTGTAGCATTGTATATTAGCGGCAGCAATTGAGTATCTGCTCTTGGGTGCTCGGTAATATCGTCAACGTGGTTTTCCCACAGCTCAGCATCAGTAGGGAAACGTAAGTGTGCTCTCTCATACAGAGCACTAAATAGATCAAAGCTAGCACGCGATGCAGTATGTTGTTTCGTCTGTGTAGCCTCCCAGTCAAGATATTCAGTCATTACAGTCCATTCAGTATTCCTGTCACCAGAAGCGGCAGCACTAGCCAGTTTCTGTTCGTTCTCTGCGCGTAAGGAGAACTCATTCTTCGCGTGCACAGCTTGCTGATTGGTTTCTACCATAATCATTTCGTATGACTGGTTTACATATTGTGAAATGAACTGCGAAAAGGTTTGGAAAGTGTCATTCCAAGTCGCATGTGGTGTACCTAGGCGGTCGCTGAAGAGTCGCTTGATCTCGTCCACTTTGACATCCGAAGGACTGCTAGCTAAGTCTGCTAGCAAGATCTGCATAAACGAATCCCACACGACCTGCGAGTCGTTAATGTGCCATGATGTAGCTTTCACACCAGAGCGCCAAACATCGAGCATGCTGTCCCACTGGAATAGCTCGGGTCCGAGAGCTTTATCCTCATCCGTCCAGCGCTGTTGTGACATAACCAGACCTACCACTGGATGTGCTTCCAGAGCGCTTCCTTCATACAATCCAGAGATATCGTAGGCAGTCTTGAACAAATGCCACATCCAGTCTCCATAGAGGCGCCAAAGCTTTGCACTTCCAACCTCATCAGAAACAGCCTTTTGGCAAAGTTCCATCACCGCTGCACGGTCCTCGGATGTTTGCGCGAGTATAGCTTCGTCTTGTATCCACTCGATCCAAAGCTCTTCACCGACTGGAAATCTTGAGTCCATGGCATCTCGTGCCTGTCGTAGCTCGAGTAACAAGCTGTAGTCTTGCGGATTCTGCGGCGTATTCGATCCAGATGGCAGTATGTGTCTTTGAAGACCTTCTTGCAAGATCTTGATGAGCTGCGTATGTGTATCGTAGAGGAATGAGTTCTCCGAGAGTTGCTTGGTGAGCGCAGAGACAGTTTGAAGCTCGGCGGTCGTCAGAGAGCTGGCTTTGAAAGTCCTCGACTGCAGCGTAGCCGTCGGCGCATCTGACATCATATGGTCAACAGGTGAGGGAATGACAGATGTGCGGCGAGAAAGTGGCGGCCTGTGAATGTCAGCACATTTTTGGATCACCTTTGACTCATATCTTTCATACGGCTGAGGCGATCGTGGCAAGTCATGAACGGACATCGATGCTCGAACACTGCGAGCTTGTGTTTGCTGAACTTGCTGCATCGATGCAATGTCTAGACTAGAAGTCAGCTTCTTCTACTTGACTTTTGCTCTTTCCCCAAGATTTATACCTGCTAGGAAGTCCATCTTTTCTGTAGTCGTCTGTCGTGAAATTGGTGGAGGTGTTTCAACAGCGGATGGATGACTTGGTGGGGATCTGAAGTCACCGGTTGGTGTGCTCATAACGCTTGGATATCGACTTCCAGCAGACCCTGGTGTCCAACCTGGTGTCAATCCTGGTGTTATTGCAGACGCAATTGTTGAGATCGTGGAGGCGCTTGTAAGAGATGGCGAAGGCAGATGTTGAGCTTGGACAACGGCGCTATGGGGCAGAGTTGGAGTCAAAGTTCTGTCGTAATGTCTTGGAGATGTGACAGCTCTTTGTATAAGTGGTGCTTCTTTCCTTCGCGGTTTGGATGTGATGGCTCTTTTGCTTGAGACAGGAAGCGTGCTAGGTACAGCTGGTAGCGGAGCCAAAGGTGAAGAAGCAGATATAGAGGAGGATCCGTAACCCTGATGTGACTGTTGGCTATAGGAAGGTTGGTTGTGAAAAGGTTGTTGATTGAAGGGCTGTTGCCCTGTGTAGACGTGATTCGTCGAGGCGGTTCGTTGATACTGCGGAGCTCTATTGGAGTGATGCGATTGCGCCTGCGCAGCTTGTCTCTGCTTGTCTTGGGTTCCGTCAGGTGCTGGTTCGGGCGACAACAGGTTCTGTATGTTCATGCGGTTCTTTGACATTTTGCCTGACTTTGAGCTTGGGTCTCGGTTGAAGCACCGACGTAATTACAATATTTCTTTTCTACAGTCTACAGGGCAGAGCGGGCCTCGGCATGCGCATCTGTAAGCTCCAACAACCTGCTTGCTGTCACGATACAAGCTGGGCTAGGAAGGGAAGGTGTTGGTGATGTGATACGACAGCAAGGTCAAGAAGAAGGCAAGTAAATAAGATGCGCCCAGGCACAGAGCTTCAACTGATCTAATCTCATTCCGATTCGGTCTGAGGGTTGCGCGAAAGAGCAAAGCCGCCAAGATCGCCTGGAACCCAAAACCAGACCCTAGAACTTATGATAGACCCATGACACCAATATAGGACACCGACCGCCATGGATATCCCGATGTAAAGGAAGGTCTAGCAAAGTGCTTGTATACACCTACGCCATCTCTAAAGAGTAGGCACTCTTCCTGCCAACATGTACGGCAATTGAAAGCCGACCTAGAGTCTGAATATCATCTCAGCCGAGACTTGATCGACATTCGAAAGAACCCCCTTGTGAGGATTGATAAAGCATGGCCTGCGGTCTTACAGCACAGTCACTTGTGGACCACTGAAATCTGCTCTCCGCGTCAAGCAGGCTGTTCTCGTTCATGCAGTAGTCTCGATTCCGTGCATTCATAAACTCGTAGCTCTTGTGGCTCCAATCTTGAAGGATGGCCAGTATCACGTGATCGGCTCCAAGATTCAGCGAATTGTATCGACGACTTTGAATTCACTATTGCTTTGCTGTCTGTAGAACAACCATCATGAGCCTCTATCGTTGTTGCGTACGGCTACGGCCATCCGGTATGATCCACTTCCCTTTTTGTAATGATAATTGGCAGCCAACAGCTTGCCAGGGCTTGACGAACCTCTACTGACCTATAATTGCTCACAGCGAATTCATCATCAATCTCCAAGACACTCATTGCCCGCCGTCATGCATCCTCTACTTCGCCCAACGATAACTCCGACACAGACAACCCAGTCCTCGCCAATTACCTCAAAAAGACGGCCAACGCGCCTACATCCAGCGCCTCTGCTGCTGCACAAACACCACCTACACAGGGGTCGCTCGCCGCGAACTCAATCTTCGACACTACAGATCCCAAGCGTGCCGGTCGCGCAGAGTCGGATCCTTCCCGCCGTGTCCGCGATGCACATGTCATGGCGCAAAAGCTCGATCCCCAACCTGAAGTCCGACGGCGATGGGAGCGAAAAATGGTCATTAAATCTATTCAGCGACGAGGCAGGTTATCACGAACACAAGTCATCAAACGAACGGAGCGAGAGTACCAGATGGCGAGTTCGTTCTGGAAGACGTCAATGAAGAAGTTGAATCCCTTGGCTAGGCAGATCGCTGGGAAGCCAATCGAGGAGGCGATTGTGCAGATGCAGTACAGTAAGAAGAAGGCAGCGATAGGAATTCACAATCACTTGATCGAAGCGAGGAATAGGGCTGTTGTGGAGCGGGGAATGGGTCTTGGGCATGCGACGGGGACAATGGGAGAGAAGAGGTCATTCAGATTGAAGGACGGCACATTACACCATGTTTACGATCAAACTGGAATCTATATTGAGCAGGCATGGGTCAATAAGGGAGCATATGGTCAGGATTCGAGTCCAAGAGCAAGAGGAAGAATTGATAGGTTGAGGCTTCCACAGACGAGTATGTTTTCCACAGCTTTGGTTTGGTCGTGAAGAAATACCCACTGACTCTGCCTGCAGATATCACTGTACGACTAAAGGAAGAGGCAACGAGATTACGAGAGCATGCCGAGAGGACGAAGCGGGAAAAGAGCAAGAAGGTCTGGGTCCACCATCCTGACAGGCCGCTCACCTTGCAGAGGCCGTACTACAGCTGGTGAAGGGCGGGTATCATACCATAGAACTTCACATCATTGCTACTTATATCCTAATGAATAGCGAGGGCAGATGTGGCATAAAATGTGTATTTCGACGACTGCTTGGCCTCGAAAGATATCCGGTACTCGGAAATAGATGATCCTTTACTCTTCCTTGCGCATGAATATTGCTTCAGTCCAACTCAAGTCACGCTCCTTTTTGGCCCCAAGCGATTGACACTCGTCTCATCTTGAGGATGATAAGGCAGACACTTCTATGTGGTGCAACCGGTGCTCTTGCGAAACCACTCGTCTTCCTACCCGGTATTAACCACAACAATAATTCACCTTCATTGAGCAGTCTCTCCAAAAATGCTTACACACTCACACATTCTAATCTTCGTGAATCGCACATCCATGCACGCCTCCACCGCGGAGAGATTATCAGTCAGTGTAGTGGCGGCCGGAATGACGCAGGGAGAAAGAAAGAAAGAAAGAAAAGACTCCCGAGGCGAAGGTTCAATGCAAGTCTTACTCGATATGCTGCCTGTTCCCCTGGTGAGGCTTCGATTGTGTTTTGCTCGTTCAAAAGGAGAAGGGTAAAGACCATGCATATCACTACACTCCCCATTGCCGCCCTAGCTATAGCGGTAGAAGCAGGGCCTGCTGGCAGAAAGATTGGACAGACGCGGAGTCCGCATCTTGATGATTACGAGTGATTGCTCTTGATATGGAGACGACTTGCGTCACACCATCAGCTAGATACTGACAACTCCCAGCACGTCGGCAAGAGCCCAGCTATGCGTCATAGCAAGCGGGCCTATGCTTTCCGTCAGCCCATTTGCCTGAGCGGGCAGGGAGTCAAGAGACCTGTCACTACCCACTACGAACGTGATGGCGCCACGATTGCAGATGCAATGTACAACAACAGCAGTAAAGCGTACTTCGATCTCCAGGCAACCCAGATCATCGACCCCAGCGTCAGCTGCGATGCTGTTCCGGAGCAGAGTATGCACCCATCCCTCCATCCTCATACTTGCTCGGATTGATCGCTGATTCACGCCGCTCTAGTCCCAGTCCAGCCCTTCGTCGACGCCAACATGAACCTCTTCAACCTCAACACAACCTTCTACAACAAACTCGCCCGCCTCGACAAATCCTGCGGCTACGCCTGACATCCGCGAAAAGTACATGACTTTCCCGCCACCCGGCCTCCTCCCCAAGCCGCTGAACCAGTACGGCAGTGTTTCCGGCTGCGATTTGTGGGACGCGGTTGATGCTGCTGCAACGTTGCTCAATCCGTGCTTTGACGTCTATCAGGTTGCCACGACGTATCCTACGTTGTTCGGCCCATTGGGATTCCCGAGTTTAAATATGTAAGTCCTGTGGTGGTTGCTCGATCGATATTCAACACAGCAGTACTCAAACCTAACACTCACCACCCCTCCAGCCACTTCAACCAATCCAACTCTCCACGCCGCCTCAAGAATCGTAAGAATGCTCCGCCAACGTCCTAAGCACCGGAATCTCCCCTGCCTCCGGCTTCTCCGTCCTCCCCAGCGTCATCGAACGCAACAAGCGCATCATCATCGAGCACGCCACCTTGGACTACATCCTAATCTCCAACGGCACGCTCACGATGATCCAGAACATGACGTGGCATGGCGCCCAGGGCTTCCAGAAGCCGCCAGAGGCTGTGTTTTACGTCCTGTATCATGTTGATTGGCAGACTGAGAGTTGGCGGCGGCGGGGAGGATGGGCACGACGACGACGGAGAGGGGGTTGACGTGGGTGAAAACGTGGTTGAGTGGGCATATGGTGCCGCAATATGCGCCGAGTGCGGCATATCGTCAATTGGAGTTCCTGCTTGAACGTAGCCCTAGCTTGAGTTATATGAGCGATTTAACACCTCAGGAGGGTGATTTCGGGAATTGAGCCAGGAGATAGACGGAGGTAGAGATGGGATGAGCCTGGGGAAAGTGCCGTCAATGTTCGCAGGCGATCTGAGATCATGATCATGCTGGGCTAGCCGGCCACTGAAGCCACTCTGTTTGATGTGATGGCTCGACTGTGTAGGTAAACGAGATGGCACACGATGTATAGAAGAAACGTAACATGTAGGATGATGGAATAATAATAGACTAGAATATAAATATGATACAATCACTAAGCCATAGATCCGAACAAATTCGCTACAGCACTCTTCCAGAGAGTTTTGCACATATTGTCTTCCCTCGCTTCTTTGTTCCACCAAAGTCCCCGTTCCACCAAATATCAACCATCTCCGCTCAATCAAATCGCCCCTCCGGCGCAGTCGGCCTGATATAATCCTTCAACCCCTCCTTAATACTCCCAAGTATAGCCACCGCGCTGCTCTTCCGCCTTCCTGCATTCGTTCCGTCGTATTCCTTGCTGTTTCCATTTAAAGCACCATGTCCACTTCCATTCCCACCACCACTGCCAAAATAAGTAACCTCCCCCTTCGGAGTCGCCCAGTCGTGTGCATGAACGCCATGCCCCGCCCCTCCGCTAGTACCGTGGATAGCAGAGTTGGCATTACTAGTGTTGTCGTCGTCGTCGTCGCCATTGAGGGTGACATAACCCTTACTGCTCGTCCTCCTATGATGCTGGGTCGTATGAGACCGCGTCTTACTCAAGTCCAGCTCCTTCACTTCGGCTCTGCCCTTGTCCATTCCCCTTTCCATGCCGCCCATGCCGTTGGCGGAGAAGCTCGGTTTACGGCCTTCGGTGGGCGAGCGGAGAGAAGTGAAAGCAGGGTCGACGGTGCGTTCCATGGGGGAGGTGAAGCTGGGTGGGAAGGTGCGTACGCCGGCCTGGATGCCGGCATGGGAAGTCCGGCGGGTGGAGAGGGAGATGTCAAGGACAGGTGCGGCGCGGGGAGCTTCCATCGTGAGTCGAAGTGGAGGGGAGGGATGACGTGAGGTATTGTCAGGTGGATGAGGAAGTGGTTTCTGAGGATGATGATTCCGCTGATATCGACGTTGCAGAGGTGGTGAGGTTGAGAAGGAGAAGTCGATGAAGTTCAGAGGATGAAGTTGGATCAAGGTTCGAGACTCATCATTCACCAGCCCACCACATGTCTCAGAAGAGGTCACGCGGTGGTTGGCTGGAAAGCTGGAAAGTTACATGATGTTGTGTGGTTGTGCCGGGGAAGCGAGTACGAGCTGAAATGTGATAATCAATATAGTGTGGGGAACGAATCCGAGGCTTGGACGGAGTTGACGCCCGACGCGGATCATTGATCTTGGACCGAGGAATGGTTTCTTGGGACATCATCACATCATTGAGTTTCAAAGAAAGTTGTCTAGCACTCTTTGCAATAGTCCCAATATACACCCTAGCATGCCGACTACCACACTGGCCCCTCGTCTGATACTTAGATCTGACCGAGTGATAAACAAGATATTAGTGACACGACGAGCAGTATCAACCGTGCCAAACAGTCCACACATTGTACACTTTCCCCTCTCAACCCTTCTACTCACCTCCACTAACACATACTTCCAGTACATCCATCCCAACCCCACTCCCTCCTCTTCACAACAGGAACAACGACCCTACATCCTCTCCCTGCTCCCCACGCCACCCACGCCCTCAACCCTCCAATTAACACTCGGTTCCTCGCCTACCAACCCTCCCTCCCCATCCACATTCACCACAAACCCTGCCTTTCTTCCCCTCCTCCACTCCATACTCGCCCGGCACGCAATCTCCGACCCCATTGTCCGCGCTGCCGCAGCCGCGTTCGCCTCAAATGCTGGCGCAGGCCTAGGATCGGGTGGCGTCCTGTTCCCAGCACAAGCTGCTTCCGGCGCTGCGCAACGGAGACGAGGAAGCGCAAGTGGAGGCGTGAAAGAGAAAGTGCAGGCGCAGCAACGACGTAAAGCTGCCGAGATGATTGCTGCGAAAGATGCTTCCTCTACACCTACATCCACCGCTTCTTCCAATCCCGCACCACCGACGCACAGCGGCGCCGGTCCCGCGGCGTCGCAAGGCGGTGCGGGATCTGGCGGGCGAGGAGGCTGGGTGCATGTCAGTGATCAGAGGAATCCGCCTGATTGGGGGAGGATTGCGTATCCAGAGGATATCTTTGGGAGTGTGGAAGTGGATGGAGAGGGGAAGTTTGTGGGTGAGAATGGAGGATACCAGGAGGGAGGGGCGTATAGGATATTTACGCGAGATGGGGTATTGGGGTTGAGTGCGTTTTTGAGGGGTAAGGTTGTTGAGGTGTTGCAGGGGTTGGAAAAGTCAGCAGGGAGGGATGGGAGGTGAGGACGTGAGACTGACGGTCAATTGGAATGTGAAGGGTGGACGGCGGCTGTGATCAATAAATGAAAAGTACCCACGCACACAAGGTGAGACTTACGGGATACATCGTATCGTCTTCGGCGTTATGAGCGACTCGCTCTGCCATTACCAGAACAAGCTTGTGCCGCAAAGAAAGACATGACAACGCCCGAACGGGAGACGTCCAAGCTGCCCTGCAATTCTTGAGCTCAACCTTGTGCTGCGCAGAAAGACAAGATATCGCTGGCGCTAGGGATGTCCAAAGCTTCGACAGGAACGGGTGACGTCTTCTGCTGACTCAAAGGAGGACATGCATAGAGTATGAACGGGGGACGTCCATCTGGCTGACTTGTGCATAACACTGGAATTGGGGTCGTCCACGCCAATCCAGACTCGACTACTGATACAGAAACAGGCATCGTCCATCTGAACTAATTCAAGAAGGATTGAAACCAGCATGGGAGACGTCAGTCCTTGCCAAGTATCACCAGGTTATCATACTACGGAAATGGGTTCCGTCCGCTTATGCGTCGTAGCGTCTTGGTGAAGAGACTGCGAGACAGCAGTGGGAATGCAGTGGGAATGCAGTGGGAATATCATGTAAGATCATTCGCCTTCGTAGTGTATTCTATTCTGCTATCTTTCGACTCTGTCTTTCATCCAAACATAGAGTCCCACCTTTACCTGTATGCTACAGTATTCCCCTACGCCCATAATTGCTTCGTGATATCGTTACGTAAGTGCTCACTACGAGCTTGTACAGACTGTTCAATTGTACGTGCGCTCATCCCCATCGCCGGGCATATTTGGTAATGGCCGCTGATCAGCACCAGGATGTGGGCCCTTAATTCCGACTGGTCGCCGCGGTATTTTCTGGACGCTCGATGTCCGGAGAGGAAAGGGACGTGCGTCGTTACTAGCAGGTTCAGTCCCTAGAGAGAGACCTGCCATGGGTATGTCTGCGGATCGTGACGGGGGTTGTGGTGAGAGATTCATCGTTGCTGAGCTTGTTGTCGACCTGAATGCTGAAGGGATATGGGGCTGCATTATGGGATGTGTATGCGATGTTGGAGGTTGTGGTGAGAGATGCATCGTTCCCGAGCCTGCTGCCGATCGTGATGCTAAAGGTACATATGGCTTCATAGTGGGCTGTGCATGCGATGAAGGAGGTGGTAAGTGCGATTTTCGTTGATGTCTTTCCAGCAAGCTCACAGCCCATTCTTGGAGATTGACTGGGGTGTTTTTCGCTGCCTGCACGAATGCATCATTCTCCTGAATTCAATTAGCGTGCGATTCTTTGAGAGTGGTTTAGGGAACGCACATAGAGTTCTTGTGGTGTTGGCCTCAATTTCGGGTCTTTCAGAAGGCACTTTGACAGCATGTCATGTAGGATACTGGGAAATGCTTCATGCCTTGGCAATTGCGGCGAAGGTTCCATGACAATTTGCTGTAGCAGATCAAAGATGCCTCGTGCCTCTGCATCTTCTCCGCCTGCGTCTGCACTGAACGGGAACTTGCCAACAGCCAATTCGTGTAGTGTTAAGCCTACACTCCAGACATCCGACTTGACAGTGTAAGGTTCTCCTTGTATTCTCTCGGGCGCCATATATGTGCCGGTGCCGACGAATGTCGCAGCAATAGAGTTTTCCAGCTCACTCGAGACGCCAAAGTCACATAGTTTGATCTGGCCTTGGGAATTGACGACAATATTCGATGGTTTGATGTCTCGATGCATGATCCTGTGAGCACGATAGAGGTAGGTAAGACCTCCTAGCACTGCTTCGGCGATCTTGCCCAAAATGTCTACTCGTATCGGCCCAAAGTTCTTCAAGATAGTGTCTAATGAGCTACAATCTTGTCAGCAGCTTCCTATCAAACTGGTAAAGGTAGCTTTACCCAACATTCATATACTCCATGCACATTACAACGTCATTGTTGTCGCTCATGAACGCGCCGTAGTAGCCAACAATATAAGGAGAATTGCATTCTTGCATGATGCCCAGTTCACGCACGATACGTTTCTGTATTTCCGGCTTTGCTTCAACATGTATGATCTGACCTTTAGATCAGCAAACGTGCTGCCAAACCTCACTATGATCACGCTGACCTTTCGCGCCATGATATGCTTCGTAGCGACGTGCTGCACCTTTGCAACAGTTCCACCATGGCCCGCACCAAGCTCTTTCAGTACGATTAAGTCTTCATTCCGGAAATCCAGCCTCAGTTCTAGGCCCATCTCCAGTGAATCTTCTTTCCGGTCATTCTTCTCGGTAACGCCGGTATCTATGCCAGGAGCCAGGGCTCGTGGCCCAGCAGTAAGAGCAAGACCTTTGACATTTTTCCGCTTCAAAGTCTTCTGCGCAAATGACATGACGGCGGAGTGATACTACCAGAGCAGGCAGTGTTGACAAGGTCGGGTGACGAAACTTGGCCCGGGACTAAGGAAACCCGTGATAGCGCTTGTAGAGTAACTGAGGCCGTCCTCATTCGGCAGTGTCGAGCAGGCTCACAGCCTGTGGTCTTCTGCGTAGCACTCGTCTGGATAGATGCAGCTCTTTCTGGAATTCCGATCTCTCGTGATTGTGTGATGAATCGTGTTCTTCTTTCGCGACTCGGGTTCAGGCTTCCTGGTCAACGTAGAAGCAATAGTCTCCAAATCCGCAAATGATCTAATCTTGGCCCACTTCTCGACACAACAGGTGAAGGCAGTGCTTTTTCGAGGTGTATGGAGCAGTTGCAATCAGCCGACACGTCGGGTCACCTAAGTAGAAGGCTGCGCAAACGTGTTGTGTATCAGACGTCTCTATTGTTTCGCTGTGACTCCAGCTTTCCTTACCCCGGATCTACAGGTCCCAATTACAGAGTTCAAGCGCGGTAGCGACAACATTCTGAAACCATTTACATTTACCTTTACTTTACACCAACATCTCCACATCGTCTCTCCCGCCCTCTGCACCTCACAATCTCCAGCATCTCAGGATACGGTCTGGAACTCGACACCATTCAAGTTGACCGAACATGTCCACGGCCGCTCTTTTCGACCTCGATGCTGATGTTGGAAGCGAGGATGATGGGGACTTTGATGAAGAGACTGGAGAAACACGCCCCAGAGCTGCAGGTGCAGACAGCAACGGCAATCTAGATGATTCGTCAGAAGAGGAGGACGACGATGATGATGAGGAAGCTGAGCGAGAAGTGAGGGAAGGCTTCATTGCGGACGAAGATGAAGTTGAGGAAGAAAGGAAACGAGAAAGGCGCGCAAAGAAGAAGAGAAGACGAGAAGTGCGCGATGTAGAAGACGACCTCGATGCTGATGATCTTGACGTTATTGGTATTGAGCAAGAAGCGCCAGCTCAGTCACAATACAAACGGTTGAAGCGTGGGCATAGAGAGGAGGGCGAGCGTGGTATAGACGATATCTTCGCAGATGAAGATGATGACCTGGATGGACGGCCGACTATACGCTCGACGCGCGACCCTGAACTTGCCGGCGAGTTCGACGACTTTATCGAAGAAGATGAACCAGATGAAGACAGGGAGCAGCTCCGGGAAGACCTTGAGGTGTCCAGGCGACCAAAGACAGGCCTAGCTGGCATTGTCGGCATGAACTCGACTGCCCTTGATGAGATCGAGCTGGAAGATATGCGAGCCGCTTTTGGTGATGGTACCGAGTATGATTGGGCATTACAACTACAGGAAGCCATGGACGATGAGCAGCTTGACCCAGAAAAGCCACTAGAGCTCAAGGATGTGTTCGAGCCTTCTCAATTGGCGGAGAAGATGTTGACGGATGACGACAACCTCATCAGGAGTACTGATGTGCCGGAGCGATTGCAACTTGCACGAAAGCCTTTTGCTGAGCTGCAATTAACAGAAGAGGAAGCTGCAGAACGAACAACAGCGGAGGCGACATGGATTTCCAACATGCTATGGCCGAAGAAACGTCTTGATCCAGATCTCCAGGAGCCCTTTCAGAGATCTATTGGTCATATCCTGGACTTTATGAATGGCGAGGACTTTGAAGTGCCATACATTTTTCAGCATCGGAAGGACTACCTTATTCACGCCGTGCGCATACCCAGGCCTGATCCGGATAATCCGACGATGCCGCAGTATGCGGTCGAGGCTGCGAAATTGGTGTCCATAGACGATCTTTGGGAAGTGTTTGAGCTGGACTTGAAGTTCAAAGCATTTGCCGAGAAGCAAGATGCATTACGGAAAACATTCGCGGCGATCAAAGAGCACACATCAAGGGAAGACACAATCTTTGACGATATGTTGCCAGCCGCGGCAACGATGGAAGAAGTGCAAGATATCCAAGACTACGTGCACTTTCAATATTCTGCCGAGCTCAAGGATGTCAACTTGTTGAGTGCCGAGACGTCTGGTACCCAGAAGCGTGCAAGAGCGACTACTGGCATCTACGAGAAGATGCGTGCTTCTCGAGCATATGGAGTTGTGCATGCTTTCGGTGTCACGCCAGATGCTTTCGCGCAAAGCGCACTTGGAACTAAAAGATCTTACACGGACGATCCTTCGCAAAGACCAGACGACATGGCTGATGACTTCATTGGAGACGAGTATTCCACAGGAGCCCAGGTGCTTCGTGCTGCAAAAGCAATGTTTGCTGAAGAGCTTACCATAAGTCCTCGCATGCGCAAGTTCATGAGACAGACTTATTATCGGCAAGGTTCCTTTGATTGTGTTCGCACAGACAAAGGGCTGCGAAAAATCACAGAAGATCACCCCTATTACGAATTCATGTACCTGCGCAATCAAAGTTTTGGAGATTTCGTCAGACGACCAGAGCTATACTTGCGCATGTTGAAGGCGGAAGAAGAGGGTCTCGTCGACGTACAAATCCGTATACAAGATGAAAGCCGGTTCAAGCGAAATCTAAACAAAACCCTGGAGTCGGACAATTTCAGCGAGGTCGCTGACGCCTGGAACGCTGCACGACGAGAAGTGTTGGAAATGGCGCTCACCAAATTGCAGAAGATCATGGTCAGGAGTGTGAAGGAAAATCTCAGAACAGAGTGTGAGAACCAGGTAGCAAAGCGATGCCGAGAGGCCTTTTCACAGAAGCTCGACCAAGCACCATTCAAGCCAAAAGGAATGGTGCTAGGTACTGAACCCAGAGTCCTTGCGTTCACCAACGGCTCTGGTCGCGCAGGAGATGCGACAGTCTGGGCTTGGGTTGAAGAGGGTGGCAGATGTCAAGAAAATGGCAAGTTCACCGACCTTCGTGTGGCTGACCCGGAGAGAGGCCGACCTGAAGGTGCAGACGTTGCAGCATTCATTGAAGTGATTGAACGACGAAAGCCAGACGTGATTGCACTGTCTGGATTCTCCACAGAAACACTCACGCTGAAGAAAGATTTGCAAGCTATTATCGATCAATACAACATAGAGGGTGCGGAGTATGAGGATGAGGATGGTCGTGATGCTCGCGACAAGATGGAAGTGGTGATTGTCAACGATGAGGTGGCAAGGCTTTATCACACAAGTGAACGATCTGCTATCGACCTTCCTGGCCTCGCACCGTTGACGAGATATTGTGTGGCACTGGCAAGGTATATGCAAGACCCGATGAAGGAATATGCATCGTTAGGACGTGACATTGTCTCGATTTCTTTCGACCCCAATCAAAACCTGATTCCACAAGAAAAGCTGATGAAACAGCTTGAGACGTCTCTGGTCGATATGGTCAACTTGACCGGCGTTGACATAAACGACGCAATCAGTAACACCTATACTGCAGCACTTTTGCCATATGTCTGTGGACTTGGACCTCGCAAAGCAGCTGCCTTAACACAGATTATCAATCGGAATGGCGGGCTTGTAACGACGAGAGAAGAATTGGTAGGAGATGTGGAGAATGGCAAGCTTCAAGCTGTTGGTCCCAAAGTCTGGGCAAATTGCGCAAGTTTCCTCATCATCGACTACGACCAAACAGAAACAGCGGCAGATTATCTCGACAATACTCGTGTCCATCCTGAAGATTACGAGCTTGGTCGGAAGATGGCTGCTGATGCACTTGAGATTGACGAAGAAGACGTAAAAGCTGAAGTCGAAGATTATGGTGCTGGAGCCATTGTCCGCAAACTCATCCGGGAAGAGCAGCAAGACAAAGTCAACGACCTCATCCTTGAGCTCTACGCCGAGCAATTAGAAGTCAACTTCAACCAACGCAAACGCGCCACTCTCGAAACCATCCGCGCCGAACTCCAAACCCCTTACGAAGAGCTGCGCGTGAATTTCCTCCAACTCACCAACGAGCAGATCTTCACAATGCTCACCGGCGAAACCAAAGACTCCCTCGTCGAAGGCATGATCATCTCCGTGTCCGTTCGCCGCGCCTTCTCCGACCACATCGAATGCCGCCTCGACTGCGGCATTGAAGGCATGATTGACTCTACCCAGTTCCCACCAGGCATCGGCCTCGGCGGCATCGAGGCCCGCGCCGCCTACCAGCCACACCAGACGATCCAGGCCAAGCTCACCGAACTCGACCGCAAACGATTCGCCGCAAAGCTATCTCTCCTTCCTGACGAGCTGCGGAAACCCTTCCGCCGCGACATCGAACACATGCCAAACGAATGGGATGACGCGCAGGAAAACAGTGATCGCCGCGCCGCCACCAAGCGTGCCGAGGAGACCACAGGCCGCGCTCAACGTGTCATCAAGCACCCTCTCTTCCGCGCCTTCAACGCCTCGCAAGCGGAAGAATACCTCGGGCCTCAAAGCCGCGGCGATATTGTCATTCGGCCGAGTTCCAAAGGGTTGGACCACCTGACAATCACGTGGAAGGTCGCAGACACGGTGTTCCAGCACATTGACGTGTTGGAGCTGGACAAGGAGAATGAGTTCAGCGTGGGCCGCACGCTGAAGATCGGAGGGAAGTATACGTATAGTGATCTGGATGAGCTGATTGTCAACCATGTCAAGGCGATGGCGAGGAAGGTCGAGGAAATCATGCTGGATGAACGGTATCAGACGGGGAGTAAGGCGCAGACGGGTATGTTTTTTCTCGTGTTCCTTCCGCTCCTGCTTCTTCTTTCCTCCCCCTTTACCTACTCTGGATCCACCTTTCCGTCCTTGCTCTCGATAATTAGAGCATCGCTAACGCTCAGCTGGCAGAACAATGGCTTACCGCCTACATGGAAGCCAACCCCAAACGCGCCATGTACGCCTTCTGCCTGAACCGCGAATACCCGGGCTACTTCTACCTCTGCTTCAAGGCGAGCGCGACGCAAGCGGCGGGCAGCTGGAGCATCAAGGTCGTGCCGAATGCGTTTGAGTTGCAGAAGAATGCGTAAGTGCTTGAAATGAAGTGTGGCGCGAAGGGGAGTAAAGGAGTGGAGATGAGAACTGGGCTGATCATGTGTGTCGAAAACAGATATCCCAACATGTCCTCGGTACGAAACGGATTCAAGACGCTGTTTGCGGCGATGCAGCAGTCGAGGAAGAGATGAGAGAGTCTCCCAACCTGAAGCGTCTCTCGGATCGTGTAGGTAATAGCTATAATTGCACCTGCAGTCCAGAAGGTTCGTGGTAGCCCAAATGCCGTCTGCTCGTCGCTCCAAAGGGGCGGGGATGCACGGTCGAACGTTCGAGATGATGGGTGAAGATAGGCGAGTGGACTGAGTGGTGGGAATTGGGAGATGCAATTATCTGAATTTGGAACGCTCTAGCTGTGAGGGGCTTTCTGAATCAGAAGATAGCGAAAGTGGACGGGATATGGCAGAGGGTACAAGGGCACAGTACAGCGCATTCGTCGAAGGAAAACAAGGGCATAATCTTGGAGGTCAGATGACTTGCCTGGTCTGGCGCGGCACAGGGCTGTGAGATGAAGGCCGAGATGAAGGCCGGTGAGAAGTCTTGGGAGTGTACGATACCCGAACAATGCAGAATCTGATCCCTTTCCTCCCTTTCTGTTTCTACTCGACCACCCAGGAGATACGACGGGAGAGTGTGAATTTAAATGTTTGCTATTACGTGTGGATTGATTCGTGGTGAGTGCCTTTACTCTATCCATGGAGTCTATACCCTATCATCCTGCCATGACCAGAAGCCTTCCTTCATTAGGATATCTCTTACATTCCGCCCTCGACCCCAACTCTCTCTCCTCAGCGCGAGTGCCGTCA
>Ga0268250_10000516_pt1 | contig 18246 bp, 12 predicted proteins | sample AgamicAsSfe_FD_200448 | JGI IMG/M metagenome (GOLD analysis project Ga0268250, IMG submission 200448) | Agave microbial communities from Guanajuato, Mexico - As.Sf.e (v2) (version 2) | ecosystem: Host-associated > Plants > Phyllosphere > Phylloplane/Leaf | place: Guanajuato, Mexico | collected... | reverse complement strand
CGGCGGCAACTGGTATTGCCAGGCCGTTGATGCCATCACCTACACTGGAATGCTAGGCAAGGGCTCCTACAACAAGATCACCTCCATGGACAGCAACTCTGGTGCTTGCTCTTCCACTCCTTATGGATACTCTGGATCAATGTCTCCTCTTGACGAGGAAGTCTCTCTCCACTTCCGTGGTCCTCTGAAGATCAAGCAGTTCGCTTTCTTCTCGCCCAGCACTGACTCCTCCGACTCTTCCAAGAAGGCCAAGCGCAGTGCCATGCACCGTCACAACCACGCTCACGAACACGTCCACAAGCACAAGCGTGACGAGAACGTTGAGAAGCGCGGTGTTGGCGACATGGTAACCGCAATCATCGATGGAGTCGCCGTTTCCTGGGTCAACGAGTGGTCTGGTGTTGCTTCCACTGCTGCCCCTGCTCCCGCAGCCACTACTTCGGCCGCCGCCGCCCCTGCTGCTGCAAGCTCCGAGTCTGCTTCTGCTGACTTTGCGCCCAAGCTCCTGAAGGTCAACGCCCCTGCCGCATACAGCTCCAAGGCTTCCAGTTCGAGCTCGAGCTCTTCGTCCAAGTCGGCTCCTTCCTCTGCCTCTTCCGCTTCCTCTGGCAGCTCCGGATCCTGGGGTCGCAAGGCATACTACAACTCTGAGGCCGGCTCCGCAGACAACGTTGTTTTCCTCAACCACAACGGTGGTCAGGGCTCTGGTGTCTTCGACTACACCTTCGGTAACTCGCTCTCTTACTCCAACAGCAAGGGTGATGCTGGTGCTTCTTCTCCCCAGGTCCTCGCCGACACTCAGCTCGCCTCCAACGACGAGGTCATCATCATGTCCGACAAGGAGTGCGATGGCGACTGTGGCTACGTTCGTGATGGTCAGGTTGCTTACCACGGTTTCGCCGGTGCCCAGAAGGCTTTCTTCTTTGAGTTCGAGATGCCTCTTGATGGCAACACTGACGCTGCCACCAACGGTGACATGCCCGCCATCTGGATGCTCAACGCTCAAATCCCCCGCACCCTCCAGTACGGCAAGGCCGAGTGCTCTTGCTGGACCACCGGATGCGGTGAATTCGATCTCTTCGAGGTTCTCGCCCCTGGTGATCTTCGTTGCAAGTCTACTCTCCACAGCAACATCAAGGGTGGCAACTCGGACTACTTCAAGCGTCCCGTTTCGGGCAGCATGAAGGCCATGGTTCTCCTCAACGGCGAGAACATGCACATCAAGGTGCTCGACAACGACTACCAACTCCCCACCAGCCTCGATGCTTCGTGGATCTCGAGCCAATGCGAGAGTGGCTTGATCCAGAACACCTTGAACTCCCTCTTCGCCCTCGTTGCATAGATGGGGCGACAAAGCAGTTCTCTTTGTCATTGTTATAACATTCTTGACGAGGTCATGTTTCTATTACTGTTTAATTCTTTTTCCCAGCTTGTTTTTGAGGAGAAATCGCACAGAAAGGCATTGGATTGTTCATAAGCGCTGGGCGTGGGAAGATGGGTGTTGTTGGCGGATCTTGCACAAATTAGTGATTAGCATGCGACAACTGTACTTAGCGAAAATTCCAGAAAAATGACATTGCATCAAACATCAATATTCTCTTGCCTCTTTGCTTTGAGGTGGCTGGGTGGAATGGAATGTAGGTTGTGGACCCTTTTTCGCACGAAGGTCTAGAGCGACGTCCTTGTTGAAAAGATGCACAAGGGTTTCCAGACCAGAGAATTGTTCTAAGAGAGCCAGTAGTAACTCGGTTGTCGATGCATACCATACTGTTTCTTGAACCATTGGGTGTTGTTGTAGCTACACAAGCGGAGGACGTTTGGAACGGGTCAAACTAGACCCTGGAAAATGTGGTTCTCCCTCGGCAATGTCCAAAGATGGAGATTTTGTCCGAATCAGCAATAGCGAGCAAGACACATGGCAGACCTGAGCAGTAGGTATCGATCATAAAAAGAGGCTTCATCAAGACTATCGGCCTTTAGAGGGCATGTTCACGAAGGCAACGAGAAATCATAAGACAAAGACGTCCTGTGCCCACTCACGTGCGTGAACGAGGGAAGGATCTCGGCGGCGGCGGCAAGCGGGCGATAAACAGCCTCGGCATGCTGTGAGAACGACGACATTCGTCACATTCGACTTTCTCATCAAAACTCCGGGGTTCACAAAAGGGCAGGCCTGGCTTATCGAACTCGTATACCAGACATAACCATCTGGTAGAAAGATGGCGACGCCATCACCGCCAAAGCCGTGGGAAAGAGGACGCGCTGCTTCCTCGTCGGGTACGTTTTATGCGATCGCCCAGCGCCGCCCGCACTTCGAAACTGACAACCTATGACACAGCCTTGACTTCCTCGGCCGCTATACCCACATCCACCACCGCTGCTACCCCTTCATCAGTAAACACTACCGGTACCGCCGCGACACCTGCGCTACCATCGCGACCCGAGTCACTCAATTCTGTCGTTGACCGCACCGCCTCCAACTTCGCTGGCACCCAGCCTTATCAATCCTCTCCTTACGGCTACGGCGGTGGCACAATGTCTTCGCCTTACTCGCGCTACGGATCTGGCTATGGCGGAGGCATGTACGGCGGCGGCATGTATGGAGGAGGAGGCATGTACGGCGGAAGTCCCTATGGCGGTATGGGAGGCATGGGCGGCATGTACGGTAATGGCTACGGTGGTATGGGCGGTCCCATGGGCGGCCCCAATGGCCAGAGCTTGACCCAGACGTTCAGCCAAAGCACCCAGAATACCTTCCAGCTTATCGAGAGCATTGTTGGTGCTTTTGGTGGCTTTGCTCAGATGCTCGAGAGCACGTATATGGCGACTCATTCGAGTTTCTTTGGTATGTCTTGTGCTGCTTCCTTTGTTGCTACCTTACTGACAATCTCTCAGCAATGGTCTCGGTAGCAGAACAATTCGGCAACCTACGGCAAACACTAGGCCAAGTCCTAGGCATCTTCACCATCATCCGCTGGATCCGCACCGCCATGGCCAAACTCACCGGCCGTCCCCTACCCGCAAGCAGCACCGACCTCACTCCCGCCAACTTCGCTTCCTTCAACGGCCGCCTACCCGACGGCTCCCCCGCTCCTCCCCGCGCCAGCAAAAAGCCATTCGTCATGTTCATAGTCGCCGTCTTCGGCCTCCCCTACCTCATGGGCAAACTCATCCGCGCCCTCGCCCGCAGCCAAGAAGAAGAAGAGCAGCGACGCATCGCAGCAGAGGGACCCCAGCAACCCTTGGACCCTTCAAAACTAGATTTCTGCCGTGTGCTCTACGATTTCAATCCAGAGGCCAACGCAAACAGTGTCCAAGGCGTGGATCTCGCAGTCGCAAAAGGCGATTTGGTTGCCGTCCTCAGCAAAACCGATCCTCTGGGTAACCCCTCAGAATGGTGGCAATGCCGCGCCCGCGACGGCAGAAAGGGCTACCTCCCGGCCCCTTATTTGGAAACCATCCAACGACGCCCTGCTCAAGGGCAACTTACCAGTGGGGCAAGTCCTGTGGGCAGTCGCGCTCAGACCATGACGACGACTAGTGCAGATAGCAGATCGAACACCATGGTGGACAGGGAAAAGGAACTCGTCAAGGGGGCGCCTAGAGAGGCACCTCTGCCTCCGAGTGTGCAAGGCAAAGCCGGGGATCTCAGTGTTGAGAGTTTCCAGAAGGGCCAGTTCTATTCTTGAGGATGCTTATGTATTAATGAATGCGGAAAGCGGGCGTTTTTTTATTCTTTTCTTTTCTAACATCTATGTCTTCTTTAGCTAAAAAGAGGCAATTGGAACATATACTTGTGGGAAATTGGCAACCTTTTTGCTGCTTTTTTCGACATTGGGTTTGGTCCACTTTTCTCGTTTTTGCTCTATATACTACATCTTTTCTCTCTCTTCTTTCATATCAGCCTTGTCAGATCAAAATCCAGCATCGATACATCACACCTTCTATCCAATTTCTCGTTTCCCCCTTTTCCATTTTTCGCCTTTCAGGAAATCTGCTTAAGCTATGGAAAGAGCGTTCACGTCCCTCATCCATCATCTACCGAGGAAAGAGCATTCGTCAGCACTAGGTCGGTGGCATCTTGACTTCTCACTACTGACGAGATCCGCCTTGGTGCTTCCCAAGTGCTCGATAGCATCCCTGATATCTCTGTAGCTTCTGCACAAAGAATTGATGAACACAGCCATGTCCACTGAGAGGCACACCCAAAGAAGCTATCGAATCACTGAACTCTGCATATGAAGTGTTCAACGCGTGAACTTCTTCGAAAAGGGGCCTACAAGAAGCCATTGCCAGCTCGTGGTTGTGCTTCTCGAAGTTAATCGCGGTTGCTTGTCGCTCGCTGCCGAGGTTGCATGGGTGAAGTTTGTGCTTTTTGGTGTCGGTTTCGCTCTCGATACTGAGGAAGTTTTTTGAAGGTTTGATTGTATATTTCTATGGACAGAGTTTTCATCCGAAGATCTATCATGCATCTGTATGACTACACGAATCACGTTTCTTAGCACACGAGAAAGGACAGTGGGTGTCGTTGAAAGTTTCCATTTTTCATAAACCCAAAATCGAACTATCTTCGCCGGCAAAACTACAGACTATCTGACCCTATCCCATAAAGACGCAATATCAACGCCGCTATAAGCAATAAACCAGTCCCCTTTTTAATCTTTTCCCAAGGATCTCTTCCCGAGTCTAGAAGATCGCCATCAACTCGAATCGATCAACAGCCTCGTCATCAAGATTGGGGTAATAAGGCACCATGGCATCAGCAGCATGCACATAGGCATCGTTATACAGCCTCCAGTATGGCGTTCTGACCTTACGTGCAGGATGGAACAGACCAGCCCACACGTAATTCATCACGACACCAGTACCCACAGCCACTCGAACGGCATCGATGGCCTCAATCATGCGATCGATAACGTGAGGTGAAGTCTCAAAGATGTTGGGGTAGAGTAGGTTGAGCAAGTGGAGCATTGCGTCTTCGCAACCCAGGCCAACAACACCGAGGGCGACGTGCTTGACTACTGAAGCGGCGGTTTGGCGATGCACTTGGTCGCGGTCGATGAGTGCGTCTTCGAGGAGTGGTGTTACGGCGTAAACGTAATCCTTGGCCATCTCCCCAATGTACTCGAAGAGGAAGGACAGTGACTTCAATACACCGTTCTGCACGTTGAGTTCAGGGACACGGTACTCGTTCATCAGTGCTGGCAGGACAGTGAAAGGTGCGCAAGTTTCCGCAACGATGCCAATAGCAACGGCGGTACAAACACGCGATTGACGTTCCTGGACGCGCAAGTTGTTCAGTAGTGTTGCCAGAACATCTTGGGGACCAATAGCCTTGGCAATGAAACCGAATGTGTTGTTGGCTGCTCGTCTGATACCCTTCTTGTGTGCCTTGAGCATGTCGAGAAGTTCGAAACAGATACGCATCCATTCGCGAGGGTTGACACTCTCTGGACCGCGGTCTGCAATACGGCCGACCAAGTCGATTGTATTTTCCTGCACCTTCTCGTGACGGTTACGAAGGATAGGAGTGAGTCGTGGCAGAAGATCCTTGATGGGCGGTTGTACTTGATTGATTCCGATGACGGTGACGATCGAGCGCAATGCACCAAGTACTGAACCAAGAACCTCAGGATATTCTTCGCCCAAGTTTTCGTACAGGTTGATACTGATCGTGCCCAAAAGGTTCTCTTGTCCGCAGTGCTTCATGACAATAGCAATTCGTGATACCAGATCTGCAGCCTGTTGTCTGACAGTGGCTGACTTGTTGCTGAGGCGGAAGAGAATAGTACTGGCGATTTGAGGCAGGTATGGTGTGCACCGAGTGTCGAGAGCGTTGACCACTGTTCCGAATCCGTTCAGAATGGTAACGTCTTCCACTGTTTGTTCTTGGAAGGCAGTCAAGATACCGTCAACCAGACGCTCCTCGAGACGCTCGTTGATGTCTGCAGCGCCCAAGCTGGCAATGGACTTCTCGATGGTCTCCATCGTCATCTTTCGGTACGCTTCGCTCTCGTCCTTGAGGTTGTCAACGACTCTCTCCACAATCTCACCACAGCCGACCTTTCGACCAAGGTCTCCTGTGGTCTCAACGACCTGAACATAGTTTCGTCGGTCCAATGCCATTCTTCGCACCCAGAAACTCTTGAAGAAGTCGTCGAGAACAGTCTCCTTGAGGTAAGCAGCAGTGACACCGTTGGTGTTGGCGCACTGTGACAGAACTTTCAAAACGACCTTCTTCATTTCCTCGTCTGGTGATGAGAACTCACGCAGCAGAATCTCCATGATCTGACTGACGTAGTAGTTGGCGAATTCTTCGTCCATCAAAGGAACAACGTAACCAACAGCCTTGAGGAAACCGGCAAGGCCCTTACCACGCTGCTTGCGAGCTCCAGTCCATAGAGGGTTGAGAATGTCATCGAAACTCTCGATACCGTAGGGGTTGGCAGCTTCGGCAAGAGCAGCGATTGCCAAGGCCGTAACGGTACGAACCTTGGTCTGCTCATCGTTCAAGTTGTCTCCTATGCAGTCAACGAGGCCCTTAAGATGAGGAAGAACAGCGCAACCCATAAGGATAGGGATCTGTTGCACAATTTTGACACCAGTATGTCTCGCTTGCCATGACTTCTTACTCTTGCAGACAGCGCGCAAGAAAGGAAGAAGTGCAGGGATACCAAGAGCACTGGCAACGACCGCGAAGGCACGAGCAGTGGTGTTTCTGACGTACTCGTCTGCATGGTCAATATCGGGACGCATGGTAGAGATCATGTGTGCGAGACCAGCAGCCTTCGCCAAGTTGGAGATGATCTCACGACCTTCGACACGTGCGTAGTAATCTTGATCGATCAGCAATGGCTCAATAACGACCAGGATCTTATGGGTATAAGGTCTGACCAGATCATCAAGCTTGTACAGGATACGGTCAATAACCTTGACGAGCAAATGACGTTCTTGGTCTTCCAGTGTCTTTTCCATGAGCAGAGGAAGGATTTGATCGAAAAGCGGGCCAGCACCGAACGAACGAGCATTGTCAGTGAGTTGACGCAGCGCAGTCTTACGCATGGGAGGAGTTCCGTTCTTGACCTTGATGAGCAGACGCATGATCTTGCGCTCCTTGAGCTCATCGACACTCATTTCGTTCTCGTCGGCACCATCGACAAGTTTTCCAAAGTATGCCATATCTTCTGGCTTAAGACGAAGCTCGCCAACTCCAGGTAGCTCACTTGGAAGATCCTTGCCAAGTGATCGAGGGTCGACGGGTTGTTGCATCATGAAGCCACCTTGTAGCGAAGCAGGAGTGCTGGGAACTCTGTGTGCGGGTACTCGTGTGGGTTCGTAGCCAGGGGGAAATGGTAGGACGCGGTAACCGTCCTTCTCGCCAGGAAGCATTATGTCGAGCTCCTCGTCGGAAAGAGGGGCATTTCTACCAGAGATATCGGTACCGTAACCAGCTCCAGCGGCAGGGGTCTGAGAAGGGTGCATAGGAGTAGCAAGCCCTGCGTTTCCACCAACAGGGGTGGCGGCGGTCAGCGAAGGAGCCATATCGAAACGGGAGCGCTTTCTGGGCTCGGCCTGAGCTGCTGGGGCAGGTGTAGAGTCCCAGCGGGAGCGTTTGCTTTCAGGAGCATCTTCGCTCTTAGAGACGGCATCCTTTTCAGCGTTGTCCTCGACTGAACTGTCCCATCGTTGCCTTCGCTTGCGGGGCACAACGACATCGGTCGATTCCTCGTCGGCCTTTAGCGTAGGCTTGTGCTCGACAACAACATCCATGACATCCTCGCCCTTGGCCTGCTTTTCCTCGATGAGTTTGTGTACCCGCTCTTCCTCGCGCTCAATCTCACGCTGCTTCATAACCTCCTTGTAGCTTTGGCCATCGGGGCTGAGTTGGCGATTGAAACGACGCTTCTGGTAGTCCGACTCGCGACTGGCAATCTGGGCCTGCTTCTCGCGATCAACCAGAATGTCGCCTTCTCCATTGGCGTATTCGTTCATCTGTTCGGTGGTGGCGGTGTACTGGCCGACCAGTCTTCTGCTCTGGTCCTCGCCATCGGCATCGTCCATGTCGTCGTCGTCGTTGACGGCGATGGACATGTTGTATCCGGCATATTTGTCGACAGTTCCATTTCCGTAGAGCTCGGTATCGGCATTGTCAGTGAGCGACTGCTTGGTCGGGTTGGCTCTGGTGGAGGCGCGCTCCTGCTGCAGTCGTCGGATTTCAGCTATTGCCTCGTTAGTCTCGGCGCGGCGCGTTGTGGAAAGACTGCTGGGCTTACCGTCAGACATGGTGATGTCGCTATGTGGGCATTCAAGGGGTCATTAATATACAGTATTTGCAAACGACGAGGAGTTTGCGCGCAACGTTGTGTCCTTAGAGGGTTGTAAGAGTGTGGTTAGAAGATGGTGCTTCTTTCCCGTATGTGACGCTTCTCTCCAGAAAGTTGATGCCAAGACCACAGACTCGCTCTCCGCCTTTTGATCCACTCCAGCCAACCTCATCCTCTCTGCTTTCTCTTCATGCTAGTGTTCAAGTTGACCTCAATGCGAGACCAAGAGGTCGAGTTATATGGCCATGGCTCAACGCGACTGGGCGCGCCCAAAGTGTGTCGAACATGTCTCGTCGGATGTTATCACGTTCTGATGCCATCGGAATACACAGTTTGTGTTCAGGTCAGAGACACGATCGCATAGAGCAGATTAGAAAGTCTACAGATAAGTATGCTCGCGCAGGTGGTTTACATGCCGAGAGGCATCGCTTCCGTGTCGTTCGTCCCGCAAGCACAAGATAAAATCCATCATAACACTACACTTTCCAAGCTACACATCCTTTCTGCATACCCATATCTTCCCTCGACGACGTGTGTCTCACAGCATGCGCATCCAACATGAGTAAACACACGCCCTCTCGTGTACACATCACACTTTCATTTCCTTTCGAGCTGCACCACATCAAAGCACTATACCTGAACCACCAATACAAAGAGTGCGCACGCAGATGCGAGAACTTGCTTGCTCACAACCAGGTAACGCTTTTCCATCACTGACCAAAACAGTCTACGTCGATAGCTTGAGCTGACCTGCATGACAGGATGAACCTGCGCATGTCATCTTTCTCAATCTCTATGCTGCATTGTCTCATGAAGGGCTTGCCCGAACAATGCACGTTTACTCGGTATGGAGACTACCAAAGATAGGTACAGCCGAGTCCGCCTACAACAGAGCAATGAATGCATGCTCAGAAGAAGAGCACCGCCTTGAGGAGAGCTCAACCCTTTTCATACCAGGCTTGGCCGTCGATCAACCCATGGCTCACCTTTCGGCTCCGAAACAGATTTGTGTGCGCAAAAGAAACAGCAAACCATCCCTTGTTCATCTCGGTCCTGGGCTTGAGCGATCACACAGTAACTCCAGCAAGCGCGCCGAGCGCATCAACGTCAGCTGGCCGCGCACCTTCGCGCCCCTCTCCTGCGCAACAGTCAAGGCCATCCAATACAATGTCTGTAAAGACATGGACACTCCGCTAGATGACCCCTTCACAATTTCTCCTTCCGAGCCATCAAGCACCACAACATCCGCCCAGGACACTCCCATTAAGACCAGCAACCTGAGTGCGAACAGCAAAGATTCGTTCGACTCACCTCATCCTCCGTCCCCGACACCTTCTTCCAGATCCGTTCAGCCTGCTGCTGCCTCACGCGCTCACGCAGCTTACTTGACTCACCTTACCGCCGTCCACACCCAATTGACCACTCATCTCCACCATCTGCTCGAGTTGAAGCATGCCACTATCACTGAACAAGAAGAGCGTGCTCGCCGTCAAAGCGGATCCACAAGCAACACAAAGACCACCACAAAGCTGCCTCAGTCACGTAGCTTCTGGAGCTTCAAGGATGAAGAGGCAGAGAAGAAGGAGAAGTTAAGCAAAATCGAGGAAGGTAGAGCTAGGGGCTGGAAGATTGCTAGATTTGAGCCAAAGAGATATGTTGAGTTGGCTGAAGATGCGCTTGCCGAGTTGGAATGAGTGTAGGGAGTTTGGTTGAGCGAAAGTGATGGTGTCTATGCGAGAAAGGTACGGTCATACATTAATGTAGTGCAGTCGTGCTACAAACTGTAATCGAATCCAATTGCCCAGTATGCTATCTTGCAAGAGCACCCGACAGATCCAGTTGCTAGAGACAGGATTCTGAGATTTACTTGTTTGCTGATGCTGTTGCCATCATCGGTACTATGGTAAGTCAAGTCACACATTTACATCACCGAACACTATGCTAACCCGAGCGCTCTGTAGGATCTGGTCTTCGGAGATAGACCACTGATCCGACAATCGAAAGAGAGATTTTACGATGCAGAGAGCGAGGAATATTTTGTGGTGTAAATATGCGGCGTTCTTTATATCTGCGTTCTTTCTTTGGAAGCAGCCATTTGATGGAAGTCGCCATCCTTCTCTCTTTTTTTGTCAGTCAACCGTTTCCAAAAGTCCTTGGAAACTTTGTTGGACTCTGCTTGCCATGGGGTCTGACTAAAGGAGTAAGAATTTCTAACCAACCATCAAAGATACAAACAGTCTAGTCACTGACAATCTTACGTTATAGCAAACAGATTGCCTTATACTCTCTTTGCATGCGAAGTGCTTTCATATCAAGAGTCTTTTTAAGACGATTTTGCTATATACCATTATCAAAGCAAACACTGGACTCTGATTGTCAGAGTCGGCAAAGACAGACCAAACTAATCACATCCATAGGTCTCTACAGTGTTCTGATTCTGACTTGCTTTAATGCTAGCAACCAGGGGTAGCTATATAAGCATCGCCAATCCTCCTCCGACTCAGAACCTCTCATATCCAACAATCTATCAAAGCTTCTGTATATATGACATGCCGTCTACAGCAAGATCAATGATCTCTATTTTGGGCTATATACCACGGCAAAGCTTGCGTTCAGATCCAAGCTCAACGTAAAGCTCAACTTGGCCTCCTTCAAAGCAAGCAGGGGGACAAAACAACTCCGATGCAAAGCAGTATGCGATGAGTCGACGACTTTGCACTAGAGGCAACCAGCCTCGTAAGCTTCGATTGTTCAACTTTGCACATCCTTTAGTCACTCCTTGCCTCTCGCCGCCAACATGAAGTCACCTATCCCAGATTACCTCGCCCATGTCCTCGAGAAGGCGCGACCAAACGAGGGAGAAGCCGCCGCCGATTACATCGAGACCCTAGCCAAAGCAGACACTTCCAAGATGGCTGTCGCTTTGGCTATGGTCGACGGCAACTTCTACTCTGCAGGCGACGACAACATCGAGTTCTCCATTCAGTCCATCTCCAAGTCCTTCGTCTACGCCATCGCCATCGAGGATCGTCAGAACACTCCATCGGCAATCTCGACCTCTTGACGTTGACCACGACCAAATCATCTGGAGCAAGAAGAATCTCCAATTCAAGAAGAGATCATATAGATCTTTATATACCGTGGTATTGGCTCCGAGAGATGGTGGCGTCATGATCTTCTTCCCTCAACAGACAACTTTCTACCAGTCCTCAGCACTTGCCTCAACCTCCGAGGGTTGTCAATCTGTGCTCGAATTGAGGACGCATCATCCCAAGACCTTGTCACAGTCTTGAACAGTTGCAAAGAGCTTTCCACACTGGACTTGGACGAGTTCACTGACTCCTTGGTCGACGAAGCCACTCTCGCGGCCATAGCAAAACACCAGTCCATCCGGACTCTTCGTGTTAACAAACTCATCGACGCTTCTCTCGCGTCCGCCATCGTGGGTATCGCTCGACCCTTCAACCACCTTGTCAATCACACCATCAACGCCACTCCAGAAGCCGCGGGTATACTCCTCCCCTGCCTGGAGCAGTTGGAGTTTTTTTTACTCTGCCTCGGCATCTCAGGCACCGGAAGTGTGTTCCCAGTCACTGATGTACATCTCCTCTACACCGAGGACAGCCTATAGATCTTTGTCAACATCTGTCAACACCCAATCTCTGGCTCATCGGTCCGTAGAGTCCAACTCCCGAGCGCTCACTGCGATCAAAAGCATTTCTACGACACTGTGGACGACTTGATGGAGAAAAGAGACTATCACTATAACGCGTTTGCAGAAAGAATACATGGTGATCTCAATTGTCAGCGATAATGCCGAGCTTGCTTCCTTCCATGGAACAGTACCTGCGCTCAGGCCCCTTCCCATTTCTCCAATACGACAATGTTTCATCACCACTATCAGAACTGTCTTTCTCCTTCCTGACTATCCTGGTCCTCGTTGCCCTGGGTAAAGGTCTCTCTGAGTACCACTTACAGCAAACACTGTCGTACTGCATGGCTCATCATTGGAAAGTATCGTTCAGAGCATCAACATCTCACACCGTCGACAAGCTTTTGTTGGCTACAGAAGATCATCTCCAATCTCTTTCTAAGCACGAGGATCATGATGCCTTTTACACGAGTCCCTCTCTCTCAAGTCACAGGCCACAACACCGCCATGCCCGGTACTGGAAGCTACTACTGCAACATCGGCCTGGTCAAAGCATTGTGTTCATCAGACCACAAGCACAACGACATTCCTGCCGTTTGTTTATCCGAAATCGAATTCGAGATTCTGAAGAATTTACAAGGATATCATACTGTGCCAGCAAGCTTTTAAATATGGGAGAATTTTGGCAACGTCCCATACAACTATTCTGCTAAGAATATGACATGGCATATGCATCGCTTTGGAGTCTCAGCAGTTGCGGAAGCCTTCAGCGACGAGCGAGAGCCCTGAATCACATCCACCGCTTCAGTATTCCAGCAATGGGGATAAATTTGGGCCACATGATCGCTCACTCTTTCGAAGAGATTCTGAAGACTTCAATGAGCTGGATCTGCTCTGACTTGCAGCATATCGCGGGATCCGATCACGGCTTTCGAGGTGATTGTACCCAACACATGTTGAGATGGAAAGCCTTCCGGACCATTGGTTTCTTTGCATAACCCAACTCCTGAATCTAAATATTCTGTGATGGCAACCTCCTCATATTCCAATACAAGGCAACATGCACTCAACAGCCAAAGCCCTATAGCAAACATGGCACCAGGATCTCGTACCGATCATACTTGTCGGGTAGACACTTCTCACTCAAACAGACGTGGCTGATCTGAGTATGTTGAAGAAACCTTAATTATGGCTAGGATTACTGCAGATCGTCTTGAGTCGATAACTGACACGGACTATGCAAACATCTTCGCAATAACTCTCAAGCTCGATCACTTATGGTGCGACTGCTTATATCCAATTTCGAGACCGTTAGACACGTTCAGAGCACTAACACCATCCCTGATAAGGAGTGAGTCTTGATTGCTTCAACTCCTTCCTAAGTCCAGTACCACCGTGAAGTCGCCCGCCAACAACACAATCTATGACACGTCCAGAATTACCTTCTTCCATGTCTCGGAGGACAACAGATTCCAGCAGAGTTCCGAGAAGCCAGTCAAGCACGGTGTCGACTCTCTGGGCAAGAGATGGAAGGGACAGCCCGGATTGCTCAGTCTTTGAGTAGTTCAAAGCCTCCAGGCACTGGCAAAGTAACTATGACTGTTGTGCGTTGAGGACCTAGGGCATGGAGGTCTCTTTGTTCTGGCGCATCCATGCACTTGCACTGCTTGCTCATGCAGAAGATGATCGACTCGCAAGATACACAGATCTGAGTAAGATATCATGGATGACATTGAACAGGAAGATTCAACATGGAAGTCTATGAGGAAGAAGGTCAAGCCTCAGAAAGAAACCAAATAGTTCTTAATGACCTAAGAAGACACTATGCTTCAAATCATCACTGTGCCTGTGATCAGGGCCCAGATGAGAGCAGTCCCGGAACCAAACATAGCTCGCCAGGTTTTGCGGGAGTCATCCGATTATACCAGCATCAAAGACACGATTACCTCACTCATTCAGAACTTCGGATGTATCAAAACCCGGTTCCAGCGAGAGAGTTCTTATAGTCTCCAAAAGCCTTGAATTTGGCGGCCTTGTCGAGGAAGTTCTGAGGCTCACCCTGGGTTAACATCGTCCCCGATCAGATTCGCACGTCATGATCTTGTTTGCACCTGCCTCGTCGTACCTTACAGTCCAAGACAAACCAGCAGTGTGGTGTTGAGATCGTTATGTTCGAATCTTGAGACAGACCAAGAATGGATAAGTACGGCGCCATGACAGTGCCTCCGTTACTCGCAGAGTTCGATGGCAGACGGTTCAATGCGATTAGCTCGGGCAGAAACAGAAGTTTATCATAACGGTCTTTGTTGTATCGAGCGATGAGGGTGTGTTACAGGTTGACTGTTGTTGCCTAGTGTTAGCGAACCCTGACTTACCATACAGAACATAATCAACGGAGCAGCACCTCTTCTCTCAAGAAGGTGAACATGTCTAAGCCTCTACTCGTGTTGACTACCATGACTGTGAGTGCTTAGACATCTACAATGTTGTCTATTTAAGCTAATGTACTCGAGCCACAGAAGACAAGCTCGACGATAAGGCAGAGACGAGCTCTTCCAGAGAAGACGGAGACATTCCACTGCGCCAATAACCTTAACCCAACGAAGATGCAATCGATCTACAACTGCCGTCCTGGAAAGCACACATGCACATTCATATCTGATATATTCTTTAGGGTAGAGAGACAAAAAGAATAGTGACGCAGGATGCAATGCCAATGAAACCACTTGAAGGGCTTTCGTTTCTCTCAATCTGCATTCGTTACAAGCCTTCCATCGTGTACTCGTTGTCTATCAATTCAACGACTGCTCATCGCGAATCCATCCCCCTCTGAACCACGCCATCGTGTGGCTCAATATATCGTACGCCAAAGACCGCTTACTCGGAATCTATCTCTTTGAGCTCCCTAGAATCCTTGGGGGCCTTCGCAATTACCTGCTTCAACCGACTAGTCAAGTCAAGTGCTTTCAAAGATCGATATTTGACCAGTTCTCTTGTAACCGTGGCTTTATATCGGTCAGTCACTGTCTGGGGAGTTCCTAACAAGAGACTCGTTGTGCGGCAACTTACAGGAGATCTATCAGCTTTGTTGCAGAAGATTCAACACCACTCGAGCTGTCGACCATCTTTTGTTGTCTCATTAGGGATACTTCGCGATGGGCTGAAGTTTTCAGTACAATGTCTTGAACAAGATCTTTCGTAAAGGAAGAGAAAGAGCGGTTGAAGGTCAGAAAGAGAAGTTAATTTATTGAAAGCGGCACAAGCAAGGAGATGATATGTAAGGGGTGTGTAACGGAAGTGTTTTCAGCAGGTGCGATCAGAAAATACTTGAATAAATTCATTAAGCGCTCTTCTCTCGACCTGTGTTTGATTTGACCCCTTATCGTGTGACTTGATATCTATCAGGTCAAGATTTGCTCCTTTGAAATCTGTCCTCCCAATAGATGTCGTGATCGTGTGACTTGATATGTCTCGAGTACTGCTCACTTCAAGTCTGACTCTCTCTTGACGATCTTGCGAAGATCCGGCTTCTTGACATAACCCTCATCGTCTTCTGTCATAAGCACGATGTGCTATGTTGCACTGTTCTCGTCCTCTAGATCCATGCCCGCTAGGATGTCCATTACAGTTCGGAGGTAAGATTTCTCACCAGTCGTTCCGTAGCTTTGACTGCAAATCGGTCAGCTATTGTCGGTAGGACTCATAAGTAGTGACTCATCATCGAGCAACTTACGCAAGATCAATTATCTCAGCTGAGATTGAGAGCTGGTCTTCGACCTCGATCTCATCAAACTCACGCTTGATGCCGCGCTTCACATCTTCGCTCTGATCGCATGCCTCTCTGACCTTTGCTCCCCAAGTATCCTTGCGTTTCTGGACAGATGTAGCATCGTCGTCTCTGAATTCTGGAAAGAAGAAGACTGAGTCTAGGCTAGTCATGATGCCTGTGCATAGCTTGGTCTCTGGATCTTGCGAGACCAAAGCGTAGTAGACGGCAGTACCTCTTCCGCGTGGGCAGACAACTCGCAATGCCTTTGGATCCATCTCGATGGGCTTGATGTCGTTTGTGCTGTTGACAGAATAGCCTCTGTTGCTGGCCATTTTTGTCCTTTCGTCCAAAGAGGTGCTTGATGGAAGCATTCCAACCCACACGACGGTTGTTATGTCTTTGTCATTGGTATTGAACTCCAGCTCCTCCTTCAAGGGAATGCGGCTGGGCAATGTCTCTGGATCTGCATTTTTTATGGCTGTGAGGCGGGAATCTGAAGTTGTCATTTTCTTCAGAGATTCGACCGCAAAGATACGCTTGCCTGATCTGTCTCCGGTTTGATCGTCGTATGCAGTGATAGAGAGACTGAACGTGTGACATCTTTTGGCTTTGGGTTGAGTAGTATCGCCTGCGGAAGATGCAGTGCCTGCTGGGTTACTGGTGTTCATCGAGTCACTCGTCATCGTGAATGCTTTGATATGTGCTGTATGTAGTTGTCAGTGGCATAGTTTGATGAAGATCTTTTGTAGATACCTTCGAAGGAGAAAGAGTGGTTGAAGATTGGTCAAGAAGAAGAGCAATTGGAAGAGCGGTTTAATACTGAAAGCGGAAGGAGCAAGTGAGTGATGTGTGCTAAGAGTCGAGTTCACTCTGAGGCGGCTGAATGAGAGAGTGAGTGAGTGAGCGTACAGTGAATGCAGAAGAGTGATTCCAACTGATCCTGTGCTTGCGTCAGAAGAGTCCGGTCGTATTATGGTACCGCAATACGCAGACTATTGACAAGAGCAGTAAAAAATAGTTATTGTACATACCTTGGCTGATGAGTTGTGGTGGTTGTTTCGATCGATTGGCGCCGGCGAATTGTCTGCTTCTAACTGCGTTGTTTGCTCCTTCCTAGGGACTAAGTGAATGTTCTGCTCTTGCTGTTGACGAGTCAGTTCTTGGAAGGACTGGTGGCTTCCTTCACTGAATCACTTACTTTCAGGCTCTCACCAGAATGTAACCATGTAGAGTAAGGTGAAAAGTGATTAACTGTTTTTTATGTATAACAGGGGTAGAGTAGAGTTGGTATGGACAAGTCAATCATGCGACAAAGGCAAAAACATGCTTGAACGAAAGACACCAAAACATAATGTAAAGAGTAAAAAATCATTAACAAGATGCTGTAATAAACACGCCGTCTTCCCAAATGTTGTAGAAAAGAAAAGAAGCAAGAACCAAGGGTATGTACATATACAAAAAAGGTGTCATCACCACCTCTATGCCGACGACAAAACCTTGAGAATCTCCTCCTTTTCTGCGACGGGAAGCATGCTCAACATTTGAGCAATACCCTTGAGACCACCCTCCTTGTTGGCATGCAACATGGCAGCAACGTCGTAAGCGATGGACTCCTGCTTGAGTCCCTCGATCTTGGAGTAGATGTCTGCGCGGTTCTCCTCGTACCACTGGGCGACCTTCTGGTCCTCGGTGGCAAACTGAGGAACACCTGACCACGACTCCAGAGTCTGGAGGTTCTTGGTGCGCGACACCAGCTCCTTGGACGACGACTGGGCCATGGCCTTGAGCACGTACTCCTCGTCGAGTCTGCGGCGCAGACGCCAGTAGAAGAAGCGACGAGCGTTTTGCCATTGCAGGGGCATGCGGATAGTGTCCTTTGCCTTCATGCGGCCGGCGCGGTCGTGCAGGTCGGCGTACTGCAGGGAGATTTGCATGTACACGGGCAACAGCAGCTTCTCGCGCTCGGTCATCTGGGCCTTGACCTCGCGGGCCTCCTCGGCTGACAGCGACTTGTCGACCGAGCGGGCCTTGAGCTCGCCGTATGTGGGGTCGAGACGGGCCATGGTCTCGAGCTGCTTCTCCTTGCGGAACTTGATGCCGACGATACCTTCGGGCTCGAGGACACCACCGCGAGATTCCTCGTCGGCATACATCTCCATGTATTGAGGGTTGATGGTAGGGTCGACGACAACCTGTGATATTGGTTAGCATCTTGTAGATATAAAGAATGTGATTGTCAAAACTAACCCATGAACCACCACGAAGCTCTCCGAAGGGAGGAATGTAGACGAAGATGGGCTGCTCGTACTTGACGAGGGCATCGACGATGTATGAACCGTACTTGAGAACCTCGTTGTACATGTCTCTTTGACCGCCAGAGAAACCTCTCCAGTTGGCGAGAATCATCAAAGGCAATTGCTCACCGTTGTTGAAGTCTCTGATAGCCTGAGCGGTCTTGAAGGCAGAGTTGGGGTACCAAACACCACCAGCCTCGTTGGTGA
>Ga0268250_10000515_pt1 | contig 18273 bp, 21 predicted proteins | sample AgamicAsSfe_FD_200448 | JGI IMG/M metagenome (GOLD analysis project Ga0268250, IMG submission 200448) | Agave microbial communities from Guanajuato, Mexico - As.Sf.e (v2) (version 2) | ecosystem: Host-associated > Plants > Phyllosphere > Phylloplane/Leaf | place: Guanajuato, Mexico | collected... | reverse complement strand
GGGTGGAGGATGGAGATGAGGTTGTCGCAGAACGTGGGGATGAATTGGAAGGCGAGGCAGAAGAAGACGGCGACAAGAGCAGCACCCTCATGCGCATCCTCTGCGGCGGCGGCATCCTCGCCATCCTAATCATCTGCATCATTGTCGGCATCTCACAACATTCCACGCCTAGCACCACACCCTCCACCTCAGCCCCCGGCCCTCCTGACCCTCAACGCCCCTCCCAGCCCTGGGCCTACCTCGACATAATCTACTCCCTCCAATACCTGAAACTCCTCCTAACCCTGTACAAATACATTCCGCAAGTCCTAACGAACCACGCCCGGCGTTCCACGCTCGGTTTCTCAATCGGCACCATCCTCTGCGACGCCACTGGCGGGGTGCTGAGTTTGCTGCAGTTGGCGATCGATAGCGCGTTGACGGACGATGCGAGGGCGGGTGTTAGTGGGAATCCGGTCAAGGTGGGGTTGGGGCTGATTACGCTGTTTTATGATGGGGTTTTCTTGGTGCAGCATTATGTGCTGTATCGTGGGGAGGAGGGTGGTGGGGATGGGAAGCGGAGGCGGAAGAAGGATGATGAGAGGACGGCGTTGCTGGATGGGCAGAGGAATGGTGGCACGCAGGAGCGGGACAATGTATAGATATATAGATTGCTATGTAGTAATGAGTGGATGCTACAATATATACACTACAGCGCGAACAATATCCTGACTTCTCCTTCTTTCCCCCGCACGGCATCGTGGACGTGACAACCAAATTTATCCTGCTTACTCCCACTCATGACACAGCAACTTTACGATCTCTCCCTCATCGTCATGATCAACCTTGCAAGTTCCCGCGTGACTTTGCTTGACTGTAGAATTCGACAACATACGCCATGTGATATCCAAATCACAGCGCAACACCCCCAGCCTCAGCGAGCTCACCCTCGCCGCCGCCAACAACATTGCAAGACGCAACCGGGCTATGCTTAGCACTGAAATAGCGCGACGACGAGCTACTTGAGTTCATCGACGTGCTCGATTCGTTTGTGTCGCTGGATGCACTAGACCTGTCCGGCGAGCGCCGGTCCCGAACGCATGCTTTCGCAGGTCGCTGTATGGATGGTGCAGCAGCCACACCCTTGCCTTCGACATTGGCGAAGCCGTCTCCGTTCGAGTTCTGATATCCAGAGTCAGGCCTTTTCGCGGAAGTGACGCTGGAAGAGCTTTGTGCAGCTGTCGTGGTCGAAGATACACTGGATCTGGGTGACTTGAATGCTGAGAGAAGATTGAGCTTGTGTGATGAGAGATCAGGGTTCGAGCCCGAGCCAATTGGAGAATCAACCTCTATGATAGTCGACAGGCGACGTGAATCGTGCTCTGCTGGCGAGACAGGTCGAGAAGATTTGTGCTTAGCAAGCGCACGGTTGAGCACAGAGAGGCCGGGAGGGACGTTCCACCAGGCTGTATTCGTCGAGGCACAAGAAGCGTCTTCCAGAGCAGCATCGGAGCATTGCTGCAGGTTGGCTTGGTCGGCTGCGTCGCGTGGTCCGTCCATCGTGATGGACCACCAACAAAGTGTGTCGGTGGTGTCGTCGTATGTTGGGATGATGCTGTACGACGGGGACTTCTCGTTCTTGCCAATCTTCAAGTGAGCTGCCTCCATCGGCATGGGCATGCTAGGGCGGGCAGCTTGTGCCGTCGATGATGTTTTCTCAGCATGCGCGTTCTTCATCATGCTCGTCCGGAGCTCGGAAAGTGACATATCACCAGACGGCAACGACCCAAGACCTTGAGAACTGAAGGACTGTGTTCGATAGATGGTCTTGCACCTTGTAGCTTGACCGAGTAGGAGCACTGCAGATGCTGGTTCTTCTTGGAGTGTGGGATCTTCAGAAGCTTTCGGTTTGAGCGCCCCGATAGATGCATTAGTCTGAGAAGAAATGAGTGCGCTGAGAGTTGTAGTCTGAGTAGAAAGCGCATTGAGCATGAAGGTACTCTCTATGCTAGGCACAACAGCTTGCTTTGGCGGTCGCTTGAGCATGACGATGCTCTCCATGATAGGCTCAGCTGACTGCTCTGCATTCTGGGCTTGTGGCCTACTGAGGATCTCGATCTTGGGGGAACTCGGCGTTAGCGACGAGATGTCTTGATTGGAAGTGCTCCGGGAAGTGTCGCGACGGATTTTGCATTGACTGAGCATGGCTCTGATGGAGGTTTGCTAGCCTGGACGGACTGTCAATTGGAGTCGTCCTGGGAAGACGTATGGTTGCTCACCAGGAACAAGCGACTCCGTTCTCCTGCGAGACTTGGAATATTGTGTTGTCGAAGATCTAGTCGTTGCTTTCACTGCTGAATATGTCCGCACACAGTAAGAAAGCTATGTATCGGAATGGCTGTAATTCTATCGAAGATGAGACGCTGACTCTGGGCTGTGGGTGCTTTTATTATGTTGTAGTTCAAGATGTTTGGTTTTCATGCAAACTGTAAACAAACCAAAGGTGTTTCTGTTCTCCTTGGTTCGCAGTCTTGCTTGAGTTGCGCTTTCCTCGGAAACGATTTTGACTTTCACAACATCTGCAGTTGAGCATGACGATGGTAATATGTACTAGGCTTGGGAAAACAGCATGTTGTATGTCTGGGACATTGCAGTACTTTTATACCATATACGACTCCGCCTGGGAACACATTTTGGTCTGGGGACATATTTGCCTCACGTAGCCATAACATCTTGAGTCTTCATCTCTTCGGCTAGTATCTCAGCCTCTTTCATCATCTCCTCGTCAGACCTGGGCAGTCTCGATGTCTCATCAGGTTTTGGAAACTTTGCTCGTTTTCTATACTGCGATCCCAGATCTCCATCATCTCCCTCCAGCATTTCATATATTGCATCCGAACCTCCCTTATGATCCAGATCCGCAAGCTTCCTGGGGATGATATGTGCATGGAGATGTGGTACTGACTGGCCAGCAGCAGCTCCATCTTGAATGGCAATGTTTAGAGAAGTGGCCTTGTAGACTCTTTCGATCATGCGTCCAACTTGCTGCACAGTGCTGAAGAGATCTTGGACTTCTGCAGCAGAGAGCTCGGACATTCGCGGCACGACGCGAAGTGGGCAAACGAGGACATGGCCAGGAATGAGAGGCTTGAGGTTGACAAGTGCGTATGACAGTGGTGTTACGTAGAAGACTTGAGAGTTGACAACGAACTTGGCGAAGTGGACTGTCTTTTGCAGAGGAAGAGGCATACTGGATGATATGCAAGAATTGTCGTACATAAGGTGGGAGTGCTGAAACATTTCCGATGTTTCCAGGGACAACATGAAACAACTTCAGTGCCCCACATCCGCGTTTCACTATGAGCGTACAGCATTACCTTCTGCGTCCTAGACCGTCTCAACTCATCGTTTGGATATGATGTATAGTAGTGAGAAGAGTGCTTCGGGGACTGACATCGGACGATATACTCAATATCATATGCTCGGCCCCTCCATCCGAGACTTCTTATGCAGATATACATGATGTCAAATACATCTTTTCTGCTCTCTGCCCCTTCCAAGTCCTTTTCGAATTGTTAAAGAAGAACTGCGTACTATTGCATCGCCCAGCTTTCGACCGACGATGGCCTCAACTACTACCTCACAACAGGATCTGCTCCTCATTACTGGCGCTACAGGGCATATCGGGTTCGCCACGCTTCTCTTTGCGCTACAGAACACAACACATCCGATCCGTCTGGCTGTACGTGATGTCGCCAGCGCAAAGTCAACAATCCTATCCGCGCAGGCCATAACAAGACTCAACCTCCCCTCGACCCGCCTCGAGTTCGTGTCCGTCCCAGACATCACGGTCCCCGGCGCATACGACTCTGCCCTAAAAGATGTCACTCACGTTATTCACATCGCCTCTCCCATCCCCTCCGCTCACCTTTCCGCATCTCCCGAAGAGCTCGAAAACATCTTCATTGCCCCAGCTGTGAACGGTACCATGTCTCTCCTCGAAAGCTGCAAAGCTAACTCCACAGTCCGCCGAGTCGTCCTCCTCTCCTCCGTCATCGCCACAATGCCAGCACCATTCTGGGCATGCCTAAAGCCAGTGCCAGAAGGTACGGTCTTTACGGCAACGAGCCGGACACAGCCACCGCCAGCGCCATATCAGTCCCTCCCACAGGCCTATGCGGCGAGTAAAGTGCGTGCGCTGAATGACGCCGAGGCGTGGGTCAAGGAACAGCGGCCACACTTTGACGTCCTGTCAGTGCATCCGGGATGGGTTATTGGACGGGATGAGCTGAAGACGACGAAGGATGGTGTGCGTAGTGGCACGAATAACATGCTTTTACAGCTTGTAGTCGATGGAGGAAAGGCTGGAATGCCGAAGGCGGGGTGTGCAGTGCATGTGAGAGATGTCGGGAGGATATGCGTTGGTGCGTGTGATGAGCAGGTGGTAAAGGTGGAGCAGGGCACGATTAGAGGATTCATGGCTGGAAGGCCGGTTGTGTGGAATGAGGCAGTGAAGATTGTGGAGAGAGAGTTTGGAAAGGAGGTCGAGGCAGGAACGCTAAGTGCCAAGGGTGACCAGCCGACAAACGACATGCCGGTTGATGGGAGCGAGTCCGAGAAGGTCTTTGGCTTCACGTGGGAAAGCTGGGAAGAGATGGTCAAAGGAGTCGTAGGGCATTATGTGGAAGTGAGCTAGGCGTGATGGCAGAACACGGGACGATCATTGTTGGCAGAAGTAGGATGATGCTTTGGCAGAGTCCCGAGCCGGGACCTGACGCTCGACTCCTGTCTTCAGATATACCTATAGTATTTTGTCTATATCTCTAGTTGTTGAATCGCAGTGGCGTATGCAGCTGGAACGACGGTGAAACGCGCCGGGTAGCAAGCCGTATGTCCCACTTTTGCGTCAATTGACTTGATTCACACCACCGACGCCTTTCTTGCCATCCGCTTCCATCGAATCTAATACGATGCCGTTCATCACCTCCCCATTCTCCGCCACCCGCCTCCAAATAACCACTTACCTTCTCTTCGTTGCTCTCTTCAGTATCTCTTTCCTCGTCTTCTTAAACGCCTCGATCTCCTTCGTGATAACCGACCTGCTTCACCAGAAATCCTCTGTCGGCGATGCAGTGGGCACGCTTGGATTCGCCGATGAGCTCGTTGCGCTAGTGGCGTGCCCGGTTTGGGGATTGTTGAGTGACCGGATCGGGGTGCGATGGGTATGTCCAGTTCAGTCTGTCAATGTTTATCATGGAGACAAAAGGGACAAAATATAATGGTCAATTGGAACAGGATATGGCGTAGCTTATGGTACGGGAAGTGGGAAACTATGGCTAACGATGAATGGGTGATTTAGGTATGCACACTCGGCTATCTGATCGTGGGAATCTCACTATTCGTCCTCGTGCAGTCAAAGCAGGTCTATCCAGATCTCCTCCTCGCACGCATGTTCTTCTCCGTCGGCGGCGCGGCTACTTCAACCATGGTCACAGCTGTACTTCCAAGCATGATTATGCCGACGTCATCTTCCAAGGAAGCCCCAATCACAATACCCACTGAACCAGCCAACAGCACAGCGACGCCGACGCCACCACCGCAGTCCCGTGCCTCAGCACCTTCGCAGATTGCGGGTATTGTCGGCTTATTCACCGGTTGTGGTGCTCTCCTCGCTCTGACTGCATTCCTCCCACTCCCAGCATGGCTCCAGCGTAATGGCGATACCCCTGGTGCTGCTCTCCAGCAGAGTTATCATACTGTAGGATCCATTGCGATTGTTGTCGCTATCGTTTGCTCGATCGGCCTTGCGCGGCTCGCTGGCGAAGAGAATAAAAGCTGGCGCGCCATTGTTGGTCACAAGGAGAATAACTCTACTGGCATCTCCACCTCCAGCGAAGAAGGCGTCACCATACAACCCTCATACTGGAGTCTCGTCCGTGATGGAGTTATACTGGGCTTTACAGATACGGACATCGCTCTGGGCTATCTGGGCGGCTTCGTTGCGCGCGCTTCATCAGTTGGGATATCCCTCTTCGTACCTCTCTTCGTGAACGCCTACTTCAACTCCCGCGAGGTGGATTGCGGTCCAGGACATCACGCTGATAAAGCATGTGTACGCGGCTATAAAGTCGCTGCAATGCTCACTGGAGTTTCACAATTGATCGCGCTCATTTGTGCCCCGCTGTTCGGCGTTGTGGATGGCCTGGCTGTGATCCGCCGCTTACCTTTCAGTGCGACCTTGCTTCTTGCGGCACTTGCAGGCATCGCTGGAAATGTGCTTTTCGCCAACATACACAACCCTGATCCACGTAGTGCAGGTGCAGGTATTTTGGGCATCGTTGCGCTGCTGGGTGTAAGCCAGATTGGCGCTATTGTATGCTGTCTGAGCTCGCTAGCCAGGGGCATTGGTGGCGGTGGATCTGGGTCGACTCAGACACTGCAAAATCCAGCGGAAGAAGATGGTGACGATGATCGAGGAGTCGAGGCACACCCGAGCAGTGAGACAAGCCCACTTCTCAGCTCTCAGCCCTCAGCAAGCACACCGTTAACATCGCGGCACCACCTCAAGGGCACAATAGCAGGTCTCTATTCCCTCTTCGGCGGAGCCGGAATCCTGCTGTTGACGAAGCTGGGTGGTGCACTCTTCGATAGCACTGCTCCAGGGTCGCCTTTCTACCTGCTGGCAGGATTCAATGGCGTGCTGTTAGTGGCTGTTGTGGTATTGGGCAGCCTGCGTATGATGCGACCATAGCCCCAGAGTGTGTGATCGGTTACTGCAGAAATGCTGCCGCGAAAATGAGATCAACATACGTTTTCGACTATACTCTGTCCCATGATTTCGAGGCGTGTTTCAAAGACAAGGTTCCGCATAGCCAAAAGTACTTCAGGATGCAGGTGCCCAGACACTTCTCCTTTCTCTCGCTATCATACCCCATAGCAGGATGCCCTTCGTGAAGAACTGCAGCTCGTCAGCAACTCCTATCACATTCTCTCTAACCGACCGCTCCATCAGACCTGCCGTCAAACCTATATTGTCAGGAAAATAGCGATACTGTTTCCACCACCTCCTCCACGGCCAAGAATTCCCACCCTTGTCACCGAAATGGAAGAAGAAATCGCCAGAGTGAATCAAAGGTTCGGTCGAATACTCGAGGCAATCGAGGCGACTGCGAGTATATCGGATCCCGCTGAGGAGAATGCCGAACATAACAGGAGACTCGATATGCTCAACGAGCAGCGTGCATAACGCGCTGCGCGTCCCTATGTTATAAGTTCTGTCATTATGTTATGACTTCACCGCATACTGCCTAGCTAGCTGGCCATGACTGACACAAATCCTACCGGTACGTGATCAATCGAGAAATGATTTATTCAGTGGCGGCGTCAGATATACATACTTGATTAGAGTGGAACAACTATTGCGGACAGGTTTGGAAAGTTGGTGATATTGATGAATGGCACGGTCAAAAGTCCTAAAAAGTCCTCGTGGCATGTTACTTCGCAGTCATACAGATCTTGACAACACGAGCGGGATCTCGAAAGAGTCACAGAATAGACGTCTCGATAGTCACCAGGGAGGGTACCGTAGAAATACCATAGTCATCTTGCTACACAATGATAGTACGAATGCAAGTCGGATCGTAACAAGGAACATTTAAGAATCCTTGTGGAGAGTGCCGTAGAAGTCCCAATTGACGACAAGTACCCTATTCAGCCAATAGCTTTTAGGTCAGATTCACTATCCTCTTCAGCCTGCCCTTTCTCGTGCCGTAATATAGAGTGGATGAGCAACTCTGTCAGTGCTTAGAGGAAGGAGCTGCACAAATGCCCCAGAAACAACGGTACCACTAGGTTCAGATTGTTTGGGCGGCTTCCTGTGCCTGTTGGCGGGCAACTTCCTGTGCCTTTTGGCGTGCTGCTTCTTGTGCCTTTTGGCGTGCTACGTCTTGTGCCTTTTGATGTGCTGCTTCTTGTGCCTTTTTGGTGTGCTGCTGCTTGTGCTTTCTGGTGTGCGGCTTCGGGTGCCTATTGCTGGGCAGCTTCCTGTGCCTGTTGGCGGGCGACTCCGCGTGCCTGTTGCTGGGTGGCTTCTAGCTGGCGGCGGGCGACTCCTAGTGCATTATACCACGCCGGATTGAGCTTCCCTCGGTTGTCCACTCCTTCGGCTTCGAGATAATGAATGGTACCACTAGCCAGACTCCGTTCCCAGTGCAGTTACGCCACTACGATAGTCAGTCACTGCAGAAGACAGGTCTAAACTAGACCTACATCTTGGCATGAGGTCCAAAGTTATTTTGTGACATGGGTAGAAGAACAAGCGCACTTCTTCCTTTGCCTACTCGACCGTGAGACCATAGAGGGGGTCAAGTGGATATATGCCTTGAAGTCCTAGTACTCGGGAGTACGTTACCCAATCGGTAGCAAGAGCCGGGCTGACTGTATTACATAAGGTCTTGAACACGTCGTCGCTGGATGATTGTCGTGGACGGTATGGTCTACGGCGAACAGTTGCTAGGAAGCCGTAGGAGGACATCGCGACACGACCAGCGGTGCGACCATCGATCGAGGATACTGTAGATTATATTATCGAGGGTGGTGAAGTGCGAAGCATGTAGTGAAGGGTGCAAGGAAGAGCGTGTCACAGAGTTTATTGTCGCTGTATACATATGTCATTCACTAAATCTGCTACCTGAAGGGGCAAGCTGGGTGTAAGTACAATGTATCGTAGTAGCGCCGACTTCAGATCTTGAGGGCTTTACATGTTCATGGCTCTGCAATGGATGTCTACAATGTCTTTGATCTAAGTTGATCGCTTTGCCGCGAAAGCCAAAGACATGAGCGGGTCAATGGCATCTTGGTCCGGCTCGTCGGCAGAGTCGTCGTTGGGAAAGTATTCGTCGCTCGTGATCTCATCTGCGGAACGACCATCGTAGCCAGGAAGCTCCAATGAAGCAATGTCTACAGCTTCAATCTCGTCGTCCTGGTCTGACTCGCTATCTTCGTCAGACTGCCTCTCTCGCGCCGCAATATACAATGGGTGGGCAGCCCTATTAGTGCTTGGAGTAGCGGGCTGCGTAGAAGCGGTGGCATCACTACGTCCAGATGGTTGCCGAAGTATGGTAGGGATCATAGAGGCGGCTGCGAGACGAGCTCGAGCAGTATCGTGAGTGACAGGGTCGGCCTCTTCTGCGCAGTTCGCTCTGTACAGCTTCGTCAGCTCCAGCCGAACATGCTTACGCACAGCGGTTCGACGCGCTATGAATGCTGCTAACAAGTCTCTTGAGATGTCGTTCTGGGTCTCCTCCTGGCAAACGGCAGCGACGGTATCTGTCCAATCTTGGGCTTTTGCGAAGTCCATCTCAGCAGATGGCTCCTATATATCGGCTTCGCTCGCTGCTGATGCCAGACCAGCCAGGCCGCGAAGAGTTGCTGCAACGGAGTTCATTGCTGTGTCGTCCTCGGAGAAGTGATGTTCGCGTAGCTTGAAGAGTATAGTCATAAACGACTCTTCCCATTACTGGATCGTCTCGTTATCTGGTATTATGGACACAACAAACCGATCAATGTCCTCGATCGGGATCACTCCGGTGGCGTGAACGGCCGCAGACTGGATGGTTTGACGATTTAGATGTCGTTGTCTTGCCCTATCGCTGACATCTTGTCCTTCGCTGAGGCTGACGCCAGTTATGTCGATATCACTAGAACCGAAGTCGTAACGACGGTTCATTTCGTACTGTGAGGTGCGGTGGTATGTAAGAACCATCGCTTCGTCCTTTGAGGAATTGCGGCCAGCAATTGTGATAAACTCCCGACGGAAACCGTACATGGAGATGTCTTTGTTGTTTATTCCAGTGGCGGCAGTAGAGCGCTGGAGAGGGGCATTGAACTTCCCAGCATTCAGTGGGTGTGTGAGATCTAGCGCTATGTTATTTGGTCCTTTCAAAGAGACAAAGACGGCCGATTTCGCAATCTTTTTGTTTTACGGGGTGATGATGTCCTTGTGTATCATCAGGTCGTCCAAGGTAAGTTTACCAAAGGGACCACGCTCAATGGCGAGGAGAGCAACAATGAGAGTAGCGTCGGCAGCCTAATTGCATGGCTTGAGCAGAAACTTCATTCCTTTGAATGTAGAGGAGTTCTCGTGATGTGGGTCTCGTTCCCATTGTTGCTATTGTATGCTGAGCTGCATAACAGTAAATTTGAGGGCGTGCCGACAAGCATGATGCCGTCACGAAGAACGGGGTCTCAAGTGTGTGACAGGCTGCCTTGTTAACGTTATCATCGAAGACTCAAGCGTCCCACACTCCAGTCAGATCATAGTCTTCTCCTGCCACATCAGTGCCTTGTGAATTCCTAAGTTGCGCCCACCAGACACACTGCTCCCAGATCTCATCGTCCTCATCTCCAAGCACACCTGCTCGCCACCACTTGCGCACGAACCAAGGCTCGATTTTCCAGTCGCGGATGTCCCATGGTGCTCCAGTGTTGACTGCCACATGACCTGTTCCATTGATTTTACCACCATTGGGTGCCCAGCAGATAATGCCATCTTTGAACGCAATGTCCCTAGCCAGCTCCTGGCCATCAAGCTCGTGCATTAAGAGTAGGAAACGTTCGCGAAGGGTTGAAAAAGGCAGTGTCCATCCACGGCTTATGTGGGCGTGTCAGCTGAGCAGGAGTCGGGCTAGGGTATTTCTTCAGGTTCTTCAACTTGCATGCTTTGCCTTGTGTTAGCCAGAGTGCATCGGAGTCATTCAAGCTATGAGAGTCATGAGGCGGCAACGCTAGACCTATAGAGGGGTTGATTGAAAGGATTATTGTAGCCAGTGCGGATGCACTTCTCGGCTGTACAGCCGAGGGCGAGGGCGTTCGCGCTGCAAGCAATGTGGATTGAGACATATGTGAAGTGGAGGATCTGTGTAGGAATCGCACTGCTGGACAGGGATGTGTCTGGTTGTGGGATCATGCTAGGATTAGATGGAGAATGTAACCTAGTAAGTGGCCACGAAGTGGAAGGGCTTGGAAGAAGAGAAAAATCTGAAGAGCTCATGGTCGTGGATGAGAAAGGCTTGTCGCTGTTGAGTAACGGCTGTAGCCTAGCCAGATTATCTATTGCGACGTCTTTACTAGCTAGAATCAGGAAGCTAGGCTTCTGTCCTGTATTCGACTGAGCTGCTTGGCGGTATCCATTGATGGAATATGAAAAAATCGTGAGAACGCCAGTCATCGGGGTCAGTGACGGGAGAAGGTTGTAAAGAGTTGATGATGCGACTGCACTGAGCCCTGGTATCATTGACCACTGCCACCCAATGGTCAAATGATGCAAGAGATATGACTGCAGGCTGGCCGGAAGGGTCTAGTTGAGCAGGTTCCAGGTCATGGAATAGCGAGTCTTGTGTAGGGGGTTGAGGTATTGGATCTGATCTTTCCTCTTGCTGAGGCGCTTACTGTATCTTGAACCCCTCCAGCTGCTTCTTCTGCTTGTCACCTAAAAACAAAACGTGTTGATTCGTGCTAAGTATGGAGGTTATGCAATTCGTATCTCACGCCATAGCTTTTGAGCCGCACCATTCTTGCCGCGTCTCTTTTCTGTTGGGCGTCGCTTGTATGGCTTTTGACCGTCGATATCCATGGCTGATACCGCCTCGCGTCCCTTGTGAGCCCATTGCCTCTTGTGCGCTCGTCGCATGTCGTCGATTGTAGGTGGTGGTTAGATGTGTGGCGGGCGGCTGAGCCTTATCGGAGCTGAGTGCGGCGGAGACTCGTTGCGTAATGCGAAAGAAGATCCATGAGTGGAGATATCCATTGAAGCTTCGATCCGCGGTCGAATGGAGGAGGACAAATCACACGACATACGACATCTTTCTCGAGTCCTGACAGCTTGAGCACAGACATACACCAACAATGTCTGCCTCTGCTCTGCTGAAGAGTCGTGTGCGAAAGCCTTCTTACCTCAAGAAGCTCGCCAAGGCCGAGGACCTCATTGACCTTTTCCCCAATGGCACTTATGGTAAGTCCATCCTGTCTCGTGGCCTATATGAGCAAGTCTAAGTTGGGATAGTTGGATGGAGTGGTTTCACTGGTGTGGGATATCCCAAGTATGTGTAGCAATGCTTCCTTACGACGACAGCAGGTCCTGACAGCTTGATAGGATGGTCCCCACTGCCCTAGCCGACCACGTCGAAAAGAACAATCTCCAGGGAAAGCTCAAATACGACCTCTTCGTGGGAGCATCTTCTGGCGCCGAGACGGAGAATCGCTGGGCCAAGCTGAACATGATCAATCGACGAGCACCTCACCAGGTTGGAAAAGAGATAGCTAAGGGAATCAGTACGTCTGAAAGAACATTGTGCACTAGTGAATATCCGACTGATATCTTCCGCAGACAATGGCAACATAAACTTCTTTGACAAGCATTTGAGCATGTTCCCGGTAGACTTGATGTACGGATACTACACAAAGGACAAGCCAAATGGGAACAACAAAATCGACGTCACTGTGGTGGAGGCTTCATGTATCACTGAGGATGGTGGCATCATTCCAGGTGCATCTGTTGGTGCAACACCCGAGCTCGTCCAAATGGCAGACAAGATCATCATCGAAGTCAACACTGCGGCACCCAATTTCGAAGGTCTACACGACATCACCATGACCGACTTACCACCACGAAGGAAGCCATACTTGATCATGTCACCAGAGGATCGAATTGGAACTGCTCACGTCCCAGTTGACCCAGATCGTGTTGTGGCCATTGTCGAGTCTACTTACCCGGATCAGACTCTTCCCAACTCGCCATATGATGACACTTCCAACGCCATTGCTGAGCACATTGTCGAGTTTCTCCAGAATGAGGTGACTCAAGGGCGTATGCCACCTAACCTACTACCTTTACAATCAGGTATCGGCAACATTGCAAATGCAGTCATTGGAGGTCTCGCAGGCGGGAAAGCCAACTTCAAGAACCTGAAAGTGTGGACTGAGGTCCTGCAAGATTCCTTCCTCGACTTGTTCGACAGTGGAAACCTAGACTTTGCCACTGCAACCTCAATCCGATTCTCCCCAGATGGCTTCAAGCGCTTCTACGATGGCTGGGACCAGTACTACAGCAAGCTCCTGCTGCGGTCGCAACAGGTGTCGAACTCCCCGGAGATCATCCGCCGTCTCGGTGTTATTGGCATGAACACTCCTGTTGAGGTCGACATTTACGCCCACGCCAACTCCACTTGTGTTATGGGATCTCGCATGTTGAACGGTCTCGGAGGTTCAGCTGACTTTCTGAGGTAAATTTCGCTACATCATGCTCCTAATCTAGCCACTGACAGAGTTTGCACTCCAGGTCCGCAAAGTACTCCATCATGCACACTCCCTCGACTCGTCCCTCCAAGACAGACCCAACAGGTGTCTCCTGCATTGTCCCTATGTGCACGCACGTTGATCAAACAGAGCACGACCTCGACATTGTCGTCACAGAACAAGGTCTCGCCGACGTCCGTGGCCTGAGTCCCAAGCAGCGCGCTCGTGTCATCATCCAGAAGTGCGCCCACCCAGACTACAAGCCTATCCTGCAAGACTACTTTGACAGAGCCGAATTCGAGTGCCTGAAGAAGGGCTGGGGTCACGGTATGTTCACTATTGATGGAAAAAAGTGAAGTTGCTTAACTAATGCATCTATAGAGCCGCATCTGCTGTGGAATGCGTTCGATATGCACAGGAATCTCAATGAGAACGGCACGATGAAGATTGACAAGTGGAAGGCTGATGGGTACGGAGGGAAATGATCACCCACAGGTGTGTAGTATTGCAGATTCATGTTTTATATACCTCTTCCAGAAGGACTACCACAGTGAGCCTGTTTACCAAGGCACCTCTTTGTGATGACTGTCCGCCATCAACCGAACATCGAGCTTTGGGATGGTTGTGTTCGTATGTTCGCCTCTCCCACTCCTCCTGCTTGCACGTCTCGCTGCCATCGTGGCGCTACTGCCACCACTCCCGCCAACGGCGCACCCCCCAGCAACGGCCAGGCACGTCTGGCTCAGATCGTCGGCGAAAGGATCCTGCTCTAAACGGAAACTAACATCGGGGCGAGCTTCGGTCACCTTCAATTGACAATGATGAGCCGTATGAGAGAGGGGGGCGGACGGGATCGGCGTGTGGGCGGTAGCTTTGCAATATCAATGGAAGTTCTGAAGCTGTGGAATACTCTGGATGATGCCTTGAGAATGCTATGCTGACATCGTTCGTCTACTGTTTCGACAATGTTTTGTTGGTCAGCACTCGCCTAGGGACGATCACTACACGGACGATAATGTATGTCTCATAGTGGCGCTCTTCTATGTATAATCATCTTGCTCTTCCTCCTCCGAGTCTTGGTTGAAATCGTCCTCCTCCTCCGTGTCCTTCGCGTCTTCTTCGTCATCTAGCACATCCTCATCCTGGTCTTGCTTTGGCACAACGAAGACTTCGTCCACATCGTCCAACTCTACATCCTCGTTGTTGTGGAGAGCGTCCAAGGCCGCCACCATGAGATCGATCCATGTGTAGTCGATTCGGCTGATAGCCTGTACCTGAATATGAGCAATAACCTCAGGACCGACTGTTCTCTTTGTGCTTACAGTATTAAACCACTGAATGACAGTGTGCCAGCCACGGATGACGAGGTCATAGCAGGGGTCTTTATGCAGTTGCTCGCTCAGGTCTTGAAGAGCAACGTAGGACGTGTGGCGTGAGCTCCCAGTCGACAGATCTTCTTGAGAGTTAGTGTTGACTCGCTGAGGCGGTAAAGAGTCGGTTGGCCAGGCTGCCAGACCTGACCTGAATTCTTCGTATCCAAACAGCTTGTCGATCCAAGCTTGCCTGTCTTCTTTCACATATGTCTTGATGATGGGGTGCGGAGTCTTCACGAAGCCCATCCTGGGCTGGAAGGATCTACCATACGGTTTCCACTGCATATCCTTCTCGCTCGGATTCCCATTATTAGGACCTGTGGCAGGTCTGACCAGCATAAGCGCAGTAGGGTCCACGGCCTGAAATTGAAGAAGGGTCGAAATTTGGTTGATTTGGTGACCTTGTCGAACGTCAAGGAGTTCCAGATGTTCTTAGAAGTAGTCCCTCCGGCATCATCGACGTGTATTGGAGGAGCACCTGCAAACTCGTCTTGGCTTCTTTGCTGCAGTTGGTGTTGTGTGTAGACCTGGCGAGGGATTAGTGACATGTCAAGTCATCTACCCCTGTGATACTCACATAGAGGAACAGGTCCACAGGGAAATCGTCATCAATGTGGGCACGAGGTGCGCCGAACGTGTCAGCATTGCAGGCAAGTAATTTGGCCGCGGCAGAGAAGTTACTGATATCTTCCGGTTATATCTTGACACAGTCTGCTGGCATCAGTAAATTGTACTGCTCGAGGTACCTGGCAAAGTTCGTCTCTTGTGCTGCGACCTTGTCGGCCGGGACCCCAGACATCACCGAGAAGTCGCGATTGCTGGGTGCCCAGCCATACAGGCCCATGTCCTCCTTAGACACGCCCGGTAGACATCCTTTCCTGTGAGCAAACATGAAGAATTCTTTGAGCGCATTAGAATGTTCACGCGTCGCCAAGACGTCAGTGCCCGTGATGCGATAATCTCCAGCCGCCAGAAGCTGCCCGAGCTGTGACGCTACCGAGTAGCGGATGTCCAGAGTCTTCTGGATCTTTGCTGCATCGTGGCCGTAGAAGGTCTTTATGCTGGATTCATTCATGGACACAGGACGTTTGCTGACAGAGTCTGTCTCGTAATGATATGTGCCGCTGCCCCAGGTCTTCTTACATGACCAGACGGATAAATCTACTGGAGCGACGATTTGTCCATCCTCGAAATAGGGCTCACGGAGTCTGCCAAGTCGTTGACCAATGATATTGATTGTCGTAAAGTACTTCTGCATCTTGCGTCCGGCGACAATCTTTTGCTTAGCGATCTTGTCAGCTACCAGACCTGCCTTCCTTTCTGCTGGCGAATTGGTCAGACTCTTGCTTCTGGCCAGTACCTTCCTCGCTCTGGTGGCATTCGTCCTCGCACGATGCATCCTCCTGATCTTGGAAACGGAGGCGTCAATCTCATGAACAAGCTTCAGGCGCGCATCGTAGTCCTCTCGAGTTTCATCTTCGAAGCGTGGAGCCAGAGTTGGGATTCTGATCTGGTTGCTGCTCAAGATGTGATACATCTGCGGTCCGACTTTGGGTTCACGGACGATGCGGCACGCATGGAATGCACCAGGCGCCATATCGACTGCTAGAATCTGCTTACAAGCTGATAGGGTGCGCTGTAGAGGTGCGAAATGTATATATAAAAACGGAGATCATGCAGACTTGAGCGTGGGAGTGAAAGGAAGCAAGAGCGAATGAGTACGAACGCAAGAGCGAGTTGTCGTGTCGGAGAGCGTAGTGCGAGGTGGCTGCCTGGTAGCTCTTGTTTGTCAAACATGAAACAAGCGATCTGCAGGTGATTGGGAACACATCATTTCGCGCTAGAAGACGCTCTGCTACAGCATTGGTCAACACCCAGCCTTGGACAGCTGCGTAGTGCTTAGAAACCGAGTGAAGAATGAGCATGACTTGCACCATGAGAAGGATAACATTTGGAAGAGATCTAGTCCCGCTCATGAGGGCGAAACGCGGAGGTCCTGTTCGCTAACATCATTTCGCTCATCGCGGGAGAGTGAGGTCGATGTCCTCGACGGATACATGTTGAAGACAGGCATGCGTTGGAAGCGTGTGGTTGCAATAGCCGTCTCTTGTGCGCCTCTACAAACTGTGTCATGCTGAAAGGAAGATGAAGTTCTGCAATGAACATTTTTGGGGAGTATCCGGCAATTCTCCACAATATCAAGCTATCCCGCATTGATCTGCAAAATTTCAGAACTTCACTTATATATGTTCCCACACCTCTGAAAACTTCAAAACGATATATCTGAGCTGCCTGAACTCGTGGCGATGATCTATATAGTAAAACGGAGGTCCAAAAGGGTAAAAGAACGACCTACGTCGGACTCGAACCGACAACCTCTCCCTTGCAGATCTCCAGTAGGAGGGCTTTGTAGGTCAGCAATTGATGAAGAAACAAGGATTTAAGGTTAAACTCACGAACGCGCTACCATTGCGCCAGCAAGCCTTGGTCACATGACATGATGGCACGTTTAAATCCATATCAGATCATATAGTATTGGAATTTTGATTCACTACCCTGCATATCAGCCGTGATAGCATAACTCCATCAAGTTCTCCATGGTCATCACCTAAGCACTGTATTTCTTCACCTACATCGAGACTGATCTCCCTTATGACTCTTGTCACCACGCATCTCTGCACTTTATCAGTAATTCCTGCTTGACACAACCTACTACAGAATAACGTGCATGAGCATCGATTTTCACATCAGCACAGCACCATATTGCACCACTTCTCCTTTCCAGAATAACGCAAGCATCATGCCACACACCCACCACAGCCATTCCGGCAGCTACTGCGCGCACGCCGATCCGTCCAGCACGCTCTCCGCAATGTTTCAACGTGCCCTCGATGCTAATATGACCGTCTTCGCAATGACGGAACACATGCCACGCGGTGATGCTGATCTTTATCCTGAGGAGATCGAGGTGGGGTATGATGCCGCGATGCTGCAGCAGAAATTTGATAAGTTTGTGGCAGAAGCGGTGGGATTGAGGGAGAGGTATTATGCTACTGGAAGTATTAAGCAAGTGGCTAGCGAAGAGCGGCATCAAGCACTTGCACGTACGACTGCACCAGCATCGCACTCAGGATCGAAGCCCCTCCACCCCTCCGCTGCAGCCACAATCCTCATAGGCTTCGAAGCCGAATACATTCACCCTACAGCCGACCCTGCTTCAATCTCCTCCCTCTTGGCGCAGCACTCACCCAATCTCGACTTCTTCCTCGGCTCCGTCCACCACGTACACACCATCCCCATCGACTTCGACGGCGCCACCTATCTTCGTGCCATTGCCGCCTGCACGCCCCCGACCCCACGTCAGCTAATCCTCGACTACTTCACCGCTCAGCACTCCATGCTCCTAGCTCTGCGCCCACCGATCGTCGCGCATTTCGACCTTATTCGCCTGTTGAGCGAGACGCCTGATGCTGACTGGCGAGAGGACGAGGAGGTGTGGGAGGCGATTGTGCGGAATTTGGAGACTGTGAGGGAGTATGGTGGTGTGCTGGAGATAAACACGAGTGCATGGCGGAAGGGGCTGGAGGAGCCGTATCCGAGGGGGGAGGTCGTGAGGAAGTGGAGGGAG
>Ga0268250_10000514_pt1 | contig 18292 bp, 19 predicted proteins | sample AgamicAsSfe_FD_200448 | JGI IMG/M metagenome (GOLD analysis project Ga0268250, IMG submission 200448) | Agave microbial communities from Guanajuato, Mexico - As.Sf.e (v2) (version 2) | ecosystem: Host-associated > Plants > Phyllosphere > Phylloplane/Leaf | place: Guanajuato, Mexico | collected... | reverse complement strand
GCCGTCCGCAGCACTCCCTTCAGTGTTATGAGCCACTCTTACTTCACCAACAAGCCGTACTCTTAGGAGTAAACAATCCTTACCAGAGGTAAAAACAGCTGTGTAGCTGTCATCAGGTGCCAAAGATAGTTCAGAATACACGGTCGTAAACATTACTATTAGACCCTTCTCATCCTCTCCCCCGCCATCCCACCAATACATGAGTCTTCGCCCATACCAGCACACTCATATACCCAATCCCCCTAACCCAATCGTACACAACCCGTCTACCCAAAGAAGATTTATGATAAATCTGGCGAACGAGAAAAAAAAAAAGAGAGACATCAAGAAAGAAGAATAAGAATAAGGAGAATAAGAACGAAAAAAGGACGAGATGGAATCGAATACACATGGCACAAAAGGTACTCATTCACACCGACCCCACCGCTTGATCCCCCTGTCCCCCCATCGATATCATCATCGACTCCTGCGCAAGTTCATCCGCAGGCGGCACCTCCTCAGCCGCCACCTCTCCATTCGACAAAACCACGCCTTCAGCCTCCGAGTCCTCAACAGCACCCGGTCCCTCCTCAACATCCTCATCCGTAACATCGTGGAACCTGGCCTGCTCAACCGTTGGAAGAAGCGGCCCAGCAACATCCATACCATGATCATGATGATGACGATCGGCAAACCCATTGACTAACCCCCCATTCGCCATAATCCCCCCATGTTGTTGATGTTGATGATGTGAAGTACTCTCGCCAACGCCACCAACCTCTCCGCCAATCCCCAACCCCCTAACCGCCCTCCTCATACTCTCCAACCTCGCCCGCTCCACAACCACCATCTTCCTCGCCAACTCCCTCAGCGCATTCTTCCCCGTCTCAACCCTATTCTCCTGCCAGCTCGCCAACTCCTGCGCAACAACCTGCTGCGTGTACCGGAGTTCGCGGCCCCAATCCTCCAATTCGCCTCTACTCTTATCCATCTTGTCCTGCGCATCGCGCTGAACACGGGAGCGAGCGTCGTCTAAGAGGCCCAGGGGCCAGCGGTCGCTGCGGCGGACGGAGAGGTTGTGGCGGTCGATGGATTTCTGCGTCGTTGCCATTTGGGTGATGATGGTGGAAGGGCGGGATAAAGCGGTTAGGATGGCGGTGATGGTCGAGGAGATGGCGTGCATGGAGTAATAGAATCCTGACATGGGACTTGCGTCGCTCTGTTTTAAACACGCTGTATACCGGTCCAGTGCCTTGAGATGGACTTCCGGTAGGAAGGTAAGCGAATGCATAGCCGTGTTCGATATCTTTGCTGCATCGTTGAGATCACTGGCGCTAGCCCGGACTTTGTTTGCGCGCCGCAGCACACTCCTTGACGCATGATGTAACGCCCGGATGTTTTCCCGCATGTGTTGGACAAAGAGTTCCACTTCCCTTACGTCATATATAGGCGCATACTCTTCTCTCAACCGTTCAACGCGCAGTTCGGCTTTCCGCGCGGAGCGCTCGGCTAGCATCGACGAGTCGATGTCAGGCACCAAGAAGAATTCCCAGACCATTTCGTGCGTGGAGAAGGTGGGATGTCGCAGCAGGATTTTGAGAAACGCATCGAGGCGTAACTGCATATCCCGCAGAATCGACCGCGAAGGTCTCGACGGAATCAGGTAAGGGGATGCTAGGTTATGTATGACAGGTAACCAAGACGCAGGATGTTCTTGTGCGAGCCATTTTGCAAGGTTCTCGAAATCCTGCGACGATCTACGACAAGTTGTCACGGTAATGGTCTTGTTGTCATTGGGCGCACCGGATTTCAAAACGAGGCGAACTGTTCCGTCTTCGACAAAGAAGGAGCGAACGACGGTTGTTGTGCGACCGTCTGGACCGGCTTCGTTCGAGAGGAGAACCAGATCGTCGATGCGGTTTCGGACGTCGTCGTCTTTGGCGAGTTCCACGGCGGTGAGGCCACGGGCGTCTCTGTAAGAAAGGTCTACTCGGGGGTCTTGGAAGAGCACTCGCACCATGTCCGTTCGGCCGTATTTGCTAGCTACCATGAGTGGTGTGAACTGTCGATCGTTTGTCGCATTGGCATCGGAATCACAGCGGTACAGTAGCTTTGCTGCTAGTTGAGGGTCTGTGATGATGTGTAGCAGGCTGTTTCCCTTGTTGTCAACGTGTTCGTCAAGATGTAATGGTTGTCCGTCATCCTGATAGTGAGTCGCGGCGAGCAGTGCTTTATCGACCATGTCGTGGTACTCATCGTGATCGTATGCCCTAGCCAAAGCGAAGACCGGTGTCTGGCCGTTCTTGTCTTTCAGCTGCCAGGGCAAAAGATGCCCGATGCGGTCTATAAGTCGAGGTTGATTGAAGAGATAATGTGCCACGCATCTACCCTTCGCGTCTGGTCTGGAGAGAAATTCTTTCAGTGCCTGGGGACTGGGGCTGTTGTCCAGGATGTAGTTGAGAATCGTGTCTGTCGTTCTAGTATGCCCCAGTTGTATTGCTGCACTCAACAAATTGGTGCCTTCGTTGTTGTAGTCTTCAAAGACATAAGAGGGAGTGTAGTACTCGGTAAGACTAAGCAGATATTGCAGTGCTTTATCCTGATTGTTTTCAATCGCCATCATCATCACCGATTCACCATCAGGCCCTTGTGTCATGGTGAGTTTTTCTATCGAAACGTCGCCCTCGATGGCGCTAACCCGGGAATCGAGGGTTGTACGAGATCGGAACGATCGTGCGGAGCCACTCGACATACTCCTAGTATCCATGGACACCCTCTTCTTCATCTTCGGCCTGCCAGGTAGTGGTGGAGTTTGAGCGCGCTGGAAAGGGAATATGTGTGCCAGGGGACCATCTTCATGCGCACTCTTGTCGCGAGATATGCTTCGCCGTCGTGATGAGTATTCATCGTCCCCATTCAAGGTAGTGCCTCCTACAGAATGCAAATCTGATAAACTTGCAGCAAACCTGAGTTGGCGATTTCTTGGCGGGGTATCGCTCTCATCCGAGAAGCTATCCAGATCTGGATTGAACGAACGATCGGGCTCCAGTATACCCTGCATCGTTTCAAGATCACCAGATTTCGTGGCCTGCCACAACGCCCGATTCCGTCGGCTTGCTCTTCGTAGACCGCCTGAGTCTGTCGTCAGGTAGGAAAGGACAGCCTCGAATGTGCTGAGTGCATAGCCCATCTCCCCGCTTTCGACGTCGTCAATGAAGATGAAATGTCGCATATATGAAAGTCGTGCCTGCAGATGCCGTACAGGCGCTCTTATCACTACTATGAGCAACAGCGACACAAGTGTATCCGCGTTGATGGTAAGAAGATGATCTTGCTTCTCCGACATCTGCTCTCCATTTGTCATGACCTTCTCTTGTGATTCATCCGGCATTGTAATGTGCTTCTGCACGCTGAGAAGTATTTCCAACATCTCTTGTGGACTGCCCGCAACACCCATCTTCTTGAACATATCGACAGCCTTAGAAAGTCGTATAGCTAGTTCTTGCTTGCCTTTGCGGCCATGGCCGATGTCGATGCCGACCTGCGATATATCAATGTCCACCATCTGTCGCGTGCGGCGCTCAAGGTCGGTGTCTTCTAGGAGCCGTATTTCTCGAATTCGTGGGAAGAGGATTGTGTGGTGTACTTGCTCGGCGATATATCGTTCAATCATGCGCTCCACGATGGGACCCGTCAAGTCGGTCGTGGCGCCCAATAATGACAGTTGCTGCTTATCTACCATCTGGAAGAGGTCAATGGCCGCTGTTACTGCAGTTTCTAGCGATCTCCGCATCTGGTCCTCTTCGTCGCTAATCTCCAGATTTGAGACAAACCCATTCGTGCCGTGTGACATGCTACTGTGTATAGAGAAAGGCGTCGTCTCTCCTGAGGACACTGACCCGCGTCTTCGTGAACTCATGGACGATCGCCGCGACCTCTGTGATGGTGTCGCTGGCAAAGGCTTCTCAAGCTCCTTGCCAAACTCCTTGAACAGCCTCTCCAGTCCTGGTTGCATTTGACGTGCAATCATTGGGAAGTGGTTCAACAGGTCGCTGAAGGACTTGACTTCCTTCTTCCGAGGCATGGAGGAGCTGGCGCCTCCAGACGGGCCCGCTGCGACCGGTGGTCCTGCTCCTGGCCCTGCTCCTGCATCCTGCTTGGGCTGTAGTGTAGCGGGTATGATAGGGTTCGCATCGAAGGTGCCTATGAGGGGCCGGGATATAAAGTAGACGAGCCATGGCTGGGCATCGAAGGAGTCGGGGTAGAAGATGGTATCGCTCAAGAGCTGCGCCTGGTTGAGTGTCTTGAATCCTGTGTCATGTCAGCACTTGCAAGTCATTCCGTGACACACGACGTGTATGCGCACCTTTGTTGCTATAGATGAAGGCATCCTTGACTATCACCGTCCGGCCATTTGCAGTGGTAAACTGCTTCGCCTTCCCCCGCGTTTCCCTGAAACTACCCGAGTCCTTGGGATGATTGTTCGGCCCCACTCCGCCGGGTACGCGCAGCACATGGCTTGCGAGGAAGTCTTCGGAACCGCTGAGGTCGATGTACGAGATGTTTGATTCCTTGTCGCGCGATGTGAGGAGGACTTCGGTGGTGGGAACGAGAAGGACCTATGTCATGCAGGGTCAGTTTTATGTCTCCCTGTACACTGCTATGTATCGTACGTGGTGCTGGGCTGGCTGGCACTGGCTGGGGAGTGCACTACGGAAGAAGGCCCGTAAGAAGGGATTCAGCACGGGAGGCATTCAATCGACATAAACAATCGTCTGGAGGTGTTTCGGCATGCGCGGAGCATGCGGATTGGCAAGGACGGCCACGCGATCTGGTGTAGACGTCAAAGTGGCTGTCGTGGTGAATAGGAGCCTGGTGCGATGATTCGGAATGCGATGGATGGCGGAGGCGAGGAACAGCGACGGGAGCGTATACGGCGGGTGCGCAAGGAGCGGAAGTAGTGCACGCTTCGGGGCTAATGCACAAACAGGCGATAGACAGCAGAGGGCTCGCAAACAATTGGGATGATGGCTGGTACCAGAGGCTCCAGGTCCATTGGCTTGTGAAGGTGAGCTGATGCTAGCCCGCCCTCGGTTAGCGCTGAACGCGACTCTTTCGTCATCGCTCCCGCTCTTCCCCAGCTTTGTATCACGACGCCACGTCGGCACAAATCCACAGGGGATGCAGGTAGGCGCGTCAATGCTCTGCAGTACGCGCTTTTCAAGGTCACCGTCTACGACAATGTTTGTCGATGGTCTCGAAGCGCGTTGCAGTCATCGCTACGCCACGCTGTGTCTCGATTGCTGCCATACAGGGTACGCGTATTGTCGACAAGACAAACGCTATCAGCGATAAGCACTACTTGATTACAGGCACAAGTGCTCATATATGTCACCACTACATCTCTAGCTTGTGAGGGGTGGTTCCAGGGACCTCTAACGGAACCCTCGCAACACCACAAACGACAATTTGTCGCAACCCATACCAAAACATACGAGCACTAACACAAAAGGAAGGTTTGGATATTATCGTATTTCCGCACTCAGCGACGTGCTTTTATCTATCATTCGCTAATAGCCTATCAAAAGAAAAAGAACAAGAGAAGAAGAAAAACGCTCACGTCTACTTGGTACTCTTCTTACAAAGCTTGGTACCATAGTCCATAACACTCCAGTTCTCCGTACCAGGCGTCGTCTCAGTAAAGAAGACACCCTCGGGATCATACTTCTGGCGTATCTTCAACAACCTGGGGTAATTGCTTCCCCAGTACGCTTCCTGCCAGTTCGGCTCATTGAGATCGCCCTCGTTCACATAACTCGCACCAGCGGGACTCACATCCCGGAGTCGCTTACCCAGGACATTGGTGTTGAAGTTCTCGCGTTCCTTCCTAACGTCCCAGGGCTCGTTGCCTGTCATCATAACGTTGGTGATGACGAAGCTACTGGCGTTGCGCCACGTGGGATGAATAGCATTGTCGACCTTGGGATAAGCGCGGCCGGGGTTGACAATGTGACCGACGTTGAAACCGAGTTGAGTGGGCTCGGGCATGGCGGCGTAGATGAGAGCGTCGGCGATTTCGTCGCCGTGGGCGCTAATATCGGATTGTGTAAAGAGGCGGCCGCCGACTACGGATTGTTGGTTCGGGGGCTCGTCTTCGAACATGTCAATGTAGAACTCGAAGAATGTAGGGAAGGCGCGAGTGTGGGTGTCGTAAGGGACTTTGGCCGCGTCTAGCTGCTCGTATAGTGGGGCGAGGACCTTTCCAAGCTGCTCTTCGTTCATGTTGGGACCAACGAAAGGTGCAATGTGGAGACGCTGAGGACCAGGGCCAAGCTCAAAGTACACGAACATGCCATGCTCGCTGTAGTGGTTGGCCAGGTTGTGGAAGATGTGAACACCCTTGGCGAACAGCTCAGTGTCGTTGGTGTGGGTGGAGTTGATGTTGAGGATCGTGCCAGCAACAGGGACTTCCGGGAAGGTCTTGACAGTGATGGAGATGACGACAGCAAAGGAGCTGGGGCCGCCACCCTTGAGAGCCCAGAAGAGGTCCGAGTTCTCCTTTGCGTTGGCGGTCACGAATTTACCCTCGGCGGTGACGGCGTCGAACGAGAGGACGTTGTCAGCGCCCATGCCGTAGATTCCGGAAAGAGGGCCGTGGCCGCCTCCTTGAATGTAACCTCCGGCCCAGCCAACAGTCTAGATTATGTTAGCGATGGTTTCAGACGTCCGGATCGATACACATACTGGGCACTCTCCACCAACGATGACCACCTTGGGGCTCTGAGCAAAGCATTCCCTGTACAATTCACGGCCTTGTACACCAGCACCGACAATGGCCGCACTACCCGTCCAGTCACCAGGCCCAGTGTACTTCTTGAGGAACTTGACGTCCTTGAAGCTGTGGGTGTTGATGATGAGTGCGCCGTAACCGGTGGAACGACCCATGAAGTCGTGACCAGTGTTTCGGATGATCAGACGGAGGTTGCGCTCCCGTGCGAACTTCACACCAGCTCGGATCTGCTGCTTTGTAGTAGCCATGATGACGTACTTTCCGTAGAAACCACGTGTGCAGGTTCCTGATGGATCATCAGTTGGCATGCAGGTGTTGTTCGTCTTGAAAGGCCAGAGCTCGGCGATGGGATGGTCGGTTCTGGCATTACGTTAGCATCGACGTTCATATCCCTTGGGAGGGTTGATCATACAGCCATTGCTCGTTGCCCCAGTTGGCCTGAGTGTCCGCACACTTCGCCGCATCGTACACGCTGGTGCCGTTCTCAAAGTTCTTGTAGCAGACAGCACCGGGTGGGATGGCGAGCTGAAGTGCGCCTGAGACGGTCTGGTTGAGTTTCGCCCAGTCTGCATTGGTCGGCCAGCAAGCGTTGTCGGAGTAGCATTTGCCTAGAATACAGTGATCAGCATGCATTCGAAGAAGAAGAAGCAAAACGTGGTAGTAGCTTACATTGGTAGTCAACACCATCGACCTTCTTGACTTCACCAATCCATTTGGCGCCCAAGACACCATTGGTCGCCAACAGCAGAGAAGCGAACAACGAGAAGCGACCCATCTTGACGGAAAGTTTGGTACAGAGTCGATCAACTGGATCCAGACTACCAGTGGGATGCCCGACTATTTATTTCCATCGTAGCTCGAGGACCTTTACAGTCCCTTGCTTTAGCCTAGTACTCCTGCTTCTCTACACTGGGGCTAGAGCTTCATCAAAGACACGGGACGCCCTGCTGCACGGCCACCTGCCTTGAAATTGAACTAATACCAGCAGTAGTCAAGAACGACTTCTCCTAGACTGCGTACCGTCTTCCAGGCCAAGGGTACCTGGAAATATGCAAGCCACACTCAACAGCGGGAGAAGAACTACAATAGGTAATTAACTCGCCCTAGAACGGATCGTCGGTACCGGGCCGCTGGGAGGCCACAGACTAGTTGGCATGATTGGAGTGTTTCTATTCATCCGGGTAATGTTGGGGGCCTGGTAGACTGTGTGCCAAGACAATGGTGCTCCTATAGCTTTTTCTGTTCGCCACGAGGTTGATTCCAGGGACTGTCTATCATCTCGTGATTGCCACGTTATCCATGTGGGCGAGGCTGTTGTGAACTGCCGTAGCGATACGCTGTACTCGGACGCATGTCCGGTGTGGTAGTGTTCTTGTGTAGCAGTGGGCCTCTGCTAGCCAAGCCGGTACGATCTAAACGTTCGACTATTATAGCCGCGCATGAGGGATCTCGCGTGGCGATAGTCGCAATATGCCCCGTAAGCATTGAATCTGGAATCCAATCAGGAATGATTGCAATGCTGTTTCGTTCAAGGCATGCAATCAACGCGCGCTTACGCTCATATATAGAACAACGGCAAGTATCTCTCTTGTCAGACGCAGATACATCTTGGGGGTCCCCTGATCTACAAGAGAAAATGTCCGCGCTTATGGGTTCAAACGATGGGGTACCATACGATATTGGACGAACGATGCGGCGCAGTTCAAGAGCCTCGTCTGTAGGATTTAAGTTTTCGGTTGCATCGACCGTACCGTGCAGTAAATTTAGCCTCGGAATAGCAGCTCTCTTCGAAATAGTCTCCGCATGTCCCCGCGGTTCGCAACTCCACTTTGAGTCGGGGGGCAAGGGTCCAGCGGCTAGCTTCCGGAGAAGCGCGATTGGGCCCTGCGTATCCCGCAAGTGCTTGACCCGCCGCTCCAAAGTCTTCTTTCGCTCAGGGATGGAGCTTTAGAAATACCATCGGCGTTTCCTGCGGTCGTTCTCTGTCGTTCTAACGGAGGCGATGAGACGACGGCCATCTAGCTGATCGTCGTGATCGTCGATGGTAGCGCCGGTTCCATGAGTCCGCAGGTCCGGGAGACAGGACATGACACGCATCCGAGCCGTGCCTTGGTTCTGAACTAGATTCAACGCTAGCATCTCTCGTTCGGCACGTATTCCATGTGAAAGCCAGCAATGAGGCTTCTTCACTACAGCCACCATCGGCCGAGGCAGGTGCTCACCTCCGCATTTGGAAGTTGGATCTTGAGAGGCAAGGTTTCGCTGCCAAAACAATCTCCCCTGCTTCCTGCTTCGGACCAAAATCTTTGCTCAACGTACGGCTTCATCCGCCAGGCGAGTTTCGATATGTCTGCCGGTCTCGTAGCTCAGTATTTGCAGTTCCGGGAAGTCATCTCGAATTCGACTCCGGGTGACCCTGCTCGCTCCTGCGATCTGGGAAGTACCGTCTTCCAGCTCTACCAACTTCTTCACGAAGCACTGTTGTGGCGCACGGTCTACGCCACACTCAGAAGTATCTCGTCCTTGCTTTGCATCTTCAGTCACCTGCCACGCCTCTTGGTGAAAATTCTCTTCATAAGTACCCCATATGAGAACCTCAAGTAAAGGACATCGATGATGCGCCCATTGGAAGAACCGTGTAGCGAACTCTTGATGAATTTCGCAAATATGCACTTGAGGAGTGGGTGGACGAACAGTTCTAACTCGGTCCTGGTAAAGATGTAGGATCTTGAGATTCTTGAGTCTTTCGATTGGTTCCTAAGATAGGTCATGAACGCTGCAGGCAACACCAGGAAGCAGTCTGAACTCACCAGAATCTTGATTACATAGGAAAACCTTTTCTCCGCCTCACTTCTAGGGATATCGAAGTCATAGAAACACAAACCGAGTTGTTCCAAGGCGCTAAAGTGACTGCATATCTGTTGAAGCTCTGGTTCGACTATAAAAGGAAAGTGCTCGTTATCCCCCTCACGATATAGATCTAACAGTGAAAGCGTCTTGAGCCTAGGATGCAGCGGCCACAGATATGGTGTGGCATCTGGTGTATCCTGGGGGTCCAGAGATACACTGTGGAGGCCATTGATGTGGAGACGGAGGTGCTGAAGACTTTGGTTCTTCAAAAACAGCGCTCTTGCGTTCTCGCCTGCAGTTTCATCGAAATGTTCTGGGGTCCGTATTCCGAAGTCCGTCAGGTTCCGTAGTTCGCATGAGCTGGATAAATGTTGCAGTAGATCCAATTTGCAGCCTGAGAGAGCTAGCTTAGTCACTCGCGACAAATCGAAGACGTAAGGGAGGGCAGAATCGAACGTGTCAGGCATGCAACCATCAAGCATGAGTGTGCGCGCTACAATCTTCTGGTCTCTAAATGCACTAATGTTGTGACCATCGCCCCAGTATCTATGAACTTTCAGGGTCCATCCCTCCAGGAAAAGTATCGAAAGCGAATCGAGCGTAGGTAGTGCTAGAGCAAACTGCACAAACTTATGTGTCTGGTCGTTTTGTCCGCGGAAAGCAACAGTAACGCGACGCGTTTTCGGGGATATGAGCTTGCGGGAGTCACCACGCAACACGTGCAGACTGTCGATAGACTGTTGGTGCTCTTTGAGGAGACTTACCAGGCTCGGGTACATACCATCATAGTTCCAAGCAACGTAACTGTGTATCTGTCAGTCTACTAATCTGCTGTCATCACATCGGATTCCATGTCAACAATGTCTGCCGGTGAGTCAACATGTCCTTGGGCAGGGTTTTGCCACCATGGCTCAGAAACGATGATTATGCGACCGTAACTTTCCAGCAGACTGTAACTTTCCAACGAGATGTGACTTTCCAGCAAATTGTCAGCTTACCGGAACTCTCGGAGCTTGTTGGAGGGGATATCTTGCAAAATCCCTGACATCAAAGCATTTCTGGTTGCTTCATCCATCGGACGATCCGCAGATGAGACGGTTCCAAACTCCCATGGCAGTAAGTTGAGTAGGCTCAAGCTTCGTGTGTGCACCAAGTGCTTTCGTGCGCCAGAATCAACACATTGACGGAACAGAGCCAGTTGGCCGTCCTGAGCACGAACTTCGAGCACAACCTTCCTGTACAAGTACTCTGTGGCGATGCAATTCCAGCTCTTTGAAGTCAGGCAAAGCGCCTGTAGATCAGTGTAGAGTGAGAGCTGATGGACTAAGTCAGCGACCGATCGACTGCTGCGCCAGGCAGGTGTCGTGAATGCGGGGTTCGCACATAACCCAGTATAATCCGCTTTACATCTTCAACGAGCTCAACTCTGGAAGAAGGGTTGCTCATGTGGCTGCTCATATTGCGAGGAGTGAGGCGGAAAACTGCGTAATGTATGGAAGCATGAGCTGTGGATGGAGTGCGGGGATGTGTCATGTGACTTCGTGTTAGCGACTCAAAGGCGTATCGAGTGGGTACTGCGAGGTCGTACAGCTGATATGGCAGTCGCGACTATGCCGCACGCACCACACCACAACTCCCTCCAATACGGCCCCTTTTTTACATCACTGCAGCCCGGCATGCGCTCTCTGGTGACCGAAATCCAGCCGTTTGTATTGGAGTGTGTTGACTGAACTCAAATCTCTCAGTGCAATATCGATACATTGTGGTGAGCTTGTCCTGCCGCCAGTGCAGCATACTACCTATCTACGCTTCAACAGTGACGATGCCGGAGGGTTTTCTCAGAGTATTCCTGTAAGCAAGACAATGCAGCTGAGCCTGCATTTGAGGCGAGAACACGTACGATCTCACGGTGAGTCCAATTGTCTCATTGTCGTGTTCTGATATTATCTAGGGTATATGCACATGCTTTCCAGGACCCAAACATTACCTATTGTGCATTTGGCCTAAACACCGGCATCCCATTCTTCTTGCCCCAACCCCAGACCTTGCCATTCAGATCTGGCACCATGATCAACCAAACGATTGTCGCGATCCAAGCTCCTATCGTATCAAGAACCACATTGTTCCTCTGACTGCCCGATATAGAACCCCAACGCATCAAATGCACCAACCAATTCGTAGGCGTCATGAAGTCGCCTCCTTCGAGTCCTTTGATGGCTGCCGTCGCAGCTTCCAGCTCAGTCTGCTTGGGATCTGAAGACTCTAGCTCGAAGCTCACGGGATGCTTGGTCTTGTTCTCGTTTTCGAAGCCAGGAGATAGTATACTGCCCGGAAAGACAACATGAATGTCGACATCGAAAGGTGCGGGTGTAGCGCCAGTGGTGCCCGTCTTGGAGCGACGCGCTGCGTTGTAGAGTTGTACCTCTGAACGGAGGCCGTCGGCAAGGGAGCGGATAGCGGCTTTGGCGGGGGAGTAGGCGGAGTAGCCTGCTATGTTCATGAAGGCGAGCGCGGACGAGGTCATGATGAATTTGCGAGGCGGTTCCGGTGCAGAGGCCTTTTCTTGCGGCTTGTACGGCACTTCGGGGTAGAACCACGCCTGGAGTGTCTTGTGTGCCATGTACGCCGAAGCGAAATAGTTGAGTTCCATTTGTCTCCTCAGCGTCTCGGTGCTCGTCTCGATAAACAGGCCTGGTACTGAGGACCCCGCGATACACCAAACGATCTCCGGCATACGTCCATTGTTCCAGGCCGTTGCTTCCTTGAGTATCCGGGCGTTCTCAGCCTCGGAGGTTACGTCGGCGGCGATGTAAGTGAAGCGTTGGGTGGTGGGATTCTTTGCGTGGGATTTTGCGTGTGCGAGGGCTGTCTCGAGGTTCTTCGCTGTGCGTGCGACGAGGATGAGGTTTGCGCCGCGGGCGGAGAGGAGACGAGCGATCTCGCTACCCATCCCCTGGGATGAGCCAGTGAGCAGAACCGTCTATATCCACTGTCAGTATGTAAGCGAACTAGACAAGGTGGTGCATTGCTTACTCTCCCCTCTACAGGGAATTGATTGCCTTTCCAGAATGCGAAGCCCATGATGTCTGCGCTTATTATTCCAACAAGCACCAGGAGTATGATGGTGGCCCCTAATAGCAGTTGCGACATGGGGATTGAGACTTGTCGTTTACTGACAGGTGGTTATTGGCGCGCCTGGAATCTGACAATGCTTACGCTGCCAGCATGTACCGTAGTGCTCAATGGGTGCTAGTCCACCAAGATGCAGTACGGTGACAGGTGAATTAACATGTGGAGCTAAGGGTGCAGGGCTTAGCTCCACTGGTGGGGACGTTCCGACTCCCGCGGCGAAGCCAAGATTTCCTGCCGAAAAAAAGTTACCCGCGACGTTTGCGACCAAACGCATACGCCACAACACAACACAGCACATATCGCAATCATGGCAAAGAAGAGGAAGGCTGGTGGTGGCGCATCGCGCGCGCCTAAAGCGCCAAAAGAAGAGGATTCCCGAATGAGGATCAACACGTTTGAGGATGTCGCGGATTCCGAGGACGAGTTCCATATGAATCGCGATAAGATACTGTTGGACGAAGGGCCGGCGGCCAAGCGGATGAGGAAGTACCAGGAAGAGGGTTTGTCAAGTGATGCCGTATGTATTGGATGCGAATACTGACTTGAAACTAGACAAATTCCTACAACCCTCTGACGAAGAAGTACTCGACGCCGGCAGCGACGAGGACGAGGACGACGAAGATGACGAGGACGATGACACCGGTGATGAATTAGAAGACGATATCACGGGACAGCGCAAACCGGCAGACGAAGATGAAGAAGAAGACGTGGGTGGATGGGGCGCCTCGAAGAAGGATTACTACGACGCCGATGCGATAGAAACGGAGCAAGACGCGCTAGACGAGGAAGCGGAAGCACGGCGCATACAAAAGAAGCAGTTACAGAGTATGACAGAGGCAGACTTTGGCTTCGACGAGGACGACTGGATGGCGGAAGATGGCGAGAAGGCTGCCGAAGGTGGTGCTGTAGTGACAGAGGTTCTGCCACAACTCCAAATCACCGACAGCATGTCTGAGGAGGAGAGAATGAAGATTATGCGGACGCGTTACCCCGAATTCGAGCACATTTCGAAAGAATATCTAAGGCTACAGCCGCTACACGAGGAGTTGGCCGCCGCTGCCAACGCTGCTGAAAGGGTATTGAAGGCGCAAGCTGCGAAATCAGGGAAGACTGGCAAAACTCTACCTACACCAAAGGCAGTCACAAAGTACAGGGCTTGCGCAGCATATCTCGCAGCCATGGCCATGTACTTTGCTGTTCTCGGTTCGACTGCAACAGACGATGGATCGCCAGTCATTGCCATGGACCCTGCTGATTTACACGAGCACCCCGTCATGGAGACTCTTCTGAAGTGCCAAAAGGTGTGGACGAGGATAGAGGACCTACCCCTCGGAGACCCCATGGTCGAGGCTGAAGACGACGAAGAAGACTCCTTTGTGGATGAAATCAGCGTCGAAGGACTCGAAAATGACCTGTCCGTCAAGAAGCCCACCAAGCAAAAGAAGACGCGCGCAGAACGAGCCGCAGAGCTAGCCCGCGCAGAAGCCTCCGCCCGCCGCGCCGCAAAACTCGCAAAGGCCGAACAAGACCTTGCCTCCCTCGATACCCTCACCGACAAAGCCGCTCTCAAGAAGGCAGCACGCAAGAAGAAGACACCAGCGGTCGAATCCAAGCTCAACCTCCTCAACGCAGACGACTCCGACTTTGGCGAAGAAACCGAACTCACCGCCCACGAAGCTGCCGAAAAGGCAAAGAAGAAGAAATCTCTCCGCTTCTACACCTCTCAAATCGCTCAAAAGGCCAACAAGCGCGACAACGCTGGTAAAGACCAGGGCGGTGACGCTGATATCCCTCATCGCGAGCGCCTCAAGGACAGACAAGCGCGTCTGCAAGCCGAAGCTGAGAAGCGGGGTCAACACAAAGATGCTGGCCCTGGTGTTGCTTTGGGCGAAGACGACGGCGCTTCTTCTGCTGATGAAGCGCCCGGTACTAGGCGCGATGACTTTGAAGACGAAGATGGGTACTACGACATGGTAGCTGCGCGTTCCAACGATAAGAAGCAGACTAAGCTTGAACGCGCTGAAGCTTATGCCCTGGCTAAGAAGGAGGGTGCGCAGGTTGTGGAAGAAGAAGTCATTGGCGATGATGGTCGTCGTATGATTTCTTACCAGATTCAGAAGAACAAGGGGTACGTTATGCTGTTTACTATGTGTGTAGCATTGACTAACATTTTGTTCTAGATTAACGCCTCATCGTAAGAAGAGCGTGAGGAACCCGCGTGTCAAGAAGAAGGAGAAGTACAAGGAGAAGCAGAAGAAGCTCAAGAGTATGAAGCAGGTGTTTGATAAGGGTGCTGCGGCTAAGGGTAGTGCGAACTATGGGGGTGAGCTTACGGGTATTAAGTCTGGGTTGGTTAGGAGTAGGAAGTTATAGAGGGTTTAGTGGTAGAGAGAGATTATGTGGGTGTTGGTGTGGTTATTTCATAGCGAGTGGGAAAACAAGAGGGTGTAGTTTTGGATTTCAGGTCGCGAACATGAGGTCGGCTAGCGGAGTCACGCTGCAAGCCGGCTGGGGAAATGATATTCCAATCGATTTCCTACAGATGACTGGTCTTACACTTCGAAAAGAACAGTCAAAACAGTCTATCCTACGGCTACGACAATAGCCACGGCAATCTCCCTTGCCACAATACCTCTCGTTCCCGAGCTCTTCAAGCCAAATCACCAGATAGCCCCGATTCCCTTCCACCATTCGGCTCAAAGCTTCGCTATCTACACTGGGTAGCATTTCCATGACCCAACTCTTTTGTCTACGGTCTCTGTTACACGTCAGGCTCTTCGTATAACCCACGATGTGCGTCAAGCTAGGAAGTACCAAGACGAAACTAAGTCTGAACCTCACTAGATGGACCCATTGTGTAGATATTCGGTGTCGGTTGCTGACGATGGTAGGTCGCTGAATTTGCGCTAGGAGTCCAGTAAGAGAAGACATGGTTCTGGCGGTAAGGCGGGCAATACTATGTCTCCACGGACAGCGTCTATCCAACTGATATCTATGCTCATTTTTTCGTACAGGTCCAGAATGAGCTCGTGTCGCTGTTCCGGCTCATCGATGCTGCTCAAAACTTCGAAGAACTGCTCTGCAAGGTCGCTCCCGATTCCACCGATCTCTACGCAGTAGCATAAAGCTTGCTTCATCCACTTATATGCGCCATCCATCTTTCTCATCTCTATCAGCAAAACGCTCAGATCAGCCATAGCTTCGATCGTGCTCCCTCTGATCTCTTTCAGTTTCTTGATCTGGACCTCGACAATTTTCAGAAGGATATCCTGGCTTTCTGCAAGCAGCTTTCGGGCTTTGAAGACTTTACAGAGTAAGATCTTGCAACTCAATGTGTCCTCATGTTCGATGCCAAGCAGCCTCTCTGACATCTTCGCTGTCTCCTTGAGCAAGGCCTCGCTATCAGCATACTTGTCTTGGTAGTAGAGTGATTTACCAAGTTCGTAGCGGATGATACATTGCTCACGATCAGAAAGATCAGTAGCATTGGAGCTAAGTTCAAGTGCAACCCTCCCTAGCTCCTCACTTTCTGAGTATCTCTCTGATCCACCCATCGAGAAGCAGAGGTCTCGTATGAATTTTATGGTGTTACCATGTTTAGGGCCTGAGGCGGTCAATCTGATCCGCAAAAGCTCCCCTATAAGTTTCTGTTCGTTCCCAAAGTCATCAAGGAATGAGAAAGAAGCCGCTAAGACGTGAGTAGCTTTCTGGTACAAGGGACTGCCCGGACAAAATCTTCGTGCCCAAATATGGGCATCTTGAGCTATTTGAAAGCCCTCTTGAGACTTTCCAACACGAAGGGCTGTCTCAGCGAAATCCATCTTAACCGAGATATATTCCCAAGAGTTTTGTCCATATCTTTGCTCCAATACCGGCAAAATCTGTGTGTACTGGCATTCAGCTTTGTCGTAGTAGCTAAGGCTGTAATATGTAGCTGCCAAGCTCAATCTCAGTTTAGTCGTGGTAATATCTGATCCCAAAGCAGCGCTCTCTAGCTTATTGATCTTGGCGATCAAGTTGTTCAGATTCATGCGCTCGACGTCATATTCCGTCACTGTTGGTCGTACCTCGAGCCGCCTTCCTTGGTCCTGCGGGAATGGGTATACCTCCAGTGAGAACGGATCTAACTCAACCACTCTGGACGATGAGAAGATCACATCGACAGAAGGGTATTTGAGTGCGCCGGTTGTAGTGCGCTTTCTTGAGCTGCATTGGTAAGATACCAATATGATAGTGCCCCGTTGAGGCGTCTCTTCGTTCTGGTAACGGGAGACTTCAGTGCTGCCTGACGAAGCCGTTTTGTGAAGCGTAGCCTGCTTGTTGACCCAAGGCACAACTCTTTCGTCATGGCCGCATGCCTCTAAGTCTTGCAGGCAGACGGTATTGGTTGTAGGCGTGAATTGCTCTGCTACAGCTTGAGTTGGTGAGATATACATGGAGATGTCTATAGGATCCATCTTCAGTGCCGAGAAGAGACGAGTCACTATTTCGATGTCGCGATCTGAAGATTGTAAGGAAATAGGCGATACGAAGTGTTGTTCTGGCTCTTGGACGGTACCGATGTTTACATGAGCATTCGATGGAGAACCTAATGGCTCGGACGAGCCCATCAGGAGCGCGCTTGGAGGAAATCCAGGATTTGTAGCTTCGATTGAAGAGACAGCCAACGATGGAGAAAGATAATCTTCTGTGCTACCGCAACGCGTGAAAGGGTTGACTTGGTCTTCCGGTGGCGTTGAAGGCGACACGATCAACATATCCGAGCTCTGTTCATGTCCCGAAGTGCGCGGAAAAACTGTTGAGGGAGTGCATGATAGACGGTCTGAACGGGTGAGACTAGAGGGCGTATCGAACGCCTCGACGACGTTCTTGGTATGTGTGCTTTTCTGTTTCTCATCAATCCTTGCTCTCTTTTCCCAGCGTTCGTATTTGGCCGCAGTAATCCGGACTCCATTTATAGAAGCTTCTTCTTCTCCCCGCAAGGCTTCTGCTTCCAGCAAATATGCCTCTGTCTCGTGTTGCTTAACGTTCTTCTTGAAGCTCCAATCATGGAACCGCTTGGTTAGCTGCTTCTGGCTATAAGATTATCAGATAAGCTATTTAGTAGGCATGGACCATGATAAGTACCTGAGATTAAGGCCATGACGTTCGAGAAGAGCCTTCCTGGTGGCAGCCAAGGTTCTGCTCTCCTCAATGTAGAGTGTGTGTAGTAATGGCTTCAAGGTCTCCCACTCGGTGTCGGAAAGCTGCCTAGCCTTACTCCCCGGATGATTCGATGATTGAGGAATAGGCAGTAGCTGTGTCAAGATGCCATGCGAATTCTGGATTGGTTCAGGTAGTGAGTGCAACATGTCAGGCGACTGTAGCAAGGCTGAGCCGGAGGTGCCAAGGCTGACACTGACAGGAAACACTTGAAAATCTGTGCTATACATTGATGCAGTGGTTCATAGGTGACGGTGATGGTTTGCAGCCCAGTTCTTAACCTTGAATTGACGGAGGGTAGGAACGAGCAATGAAGCTGACGTGCGGGATGCTCAACGA
>Ga0268250_10000513_pt1 | contig 18350 bp, 17 predicted proteins | sample AgamicAsSfe_FD_200448 | JGI IMG/M metagenome (GOLD analysis project Ga0268250, IMG submission 200448) | Agave microbial communities from Guanajuato, Mexico - As.Sf.e (v2) (version 2) | ecosystem: Host-associated > Plants > Phyllosphere > Phylloplane/Leaf | place: Guanajuato, Mexico | collected... | reverse complement strand
CGCCTGCGCCGACTCTGGAAGATAGCGCACGAGTCCTCTCTCGAAGGTGTTCGTCCAGATCGTGCCAGAGACAGTGCTACCTATCGTTCCTCCAAGACCGCCGCTGATATATAGCAGAGACAGCACAGCAGCGACATGTTGATGGTCGACGGATGCGAGGACAGCCAATTGCACGATCAGAGTGATGATCGAACCGCCAATCGAGATGAAGATCTCACACATGACAATGTAGCCAATGTATTGGTTTGGTTGACGGAAATGGATCATCAGCCCCAGAGCAAAGATGTACAGAGGAACAGCAATGAACAGTAGCCACTTGAAGTGGTTAGTGTAGCGGACCAGGTAGCCGACGCAGAACAAGAGGAAGCCTGAAACGACCGAGAAGGTATTGTTGACGTATCCAGCTTCGGCGACTTTGAGATTGCTGACTACCTGCAAGAATGACGTAAAGTATGAAGCCCAGCAGTAGTACGACATCTGGTAAGTCGCGTCCAGAAGACAGGTAAAGATAACCGTGCGGTTAACCAGATACTCTCGCTTGAGGAAAGGCACAGGAGCAAGATATACCTCATGGAGAGTGAAGAGACTCAAAACGACAAAACCAGTGACAATCATCGCAATGATATAATTGGTCTTCCATCCGTTGGGGGCAGATGTCGCGAGATTGAAGGGCAGTAGGAATACAGTCAGACCACCTGCGAAAAGAATGACGCCGAGGACTGCCATGTACTATTAGCATTGTTGTTTGATCAACGACACGGTCACACTCACGGTCGAAGTCAACGATGCCTCTCCAGATCTTGTTGATGGTCAGAGGACCACTCTTCTCTCTCACTAGGAGTCCTTGTTTCTTGGCCTTATGTTCGTTGTACTTCAGTACGGTGAACAAAGGAGCACACACGCAAGGGAAGATGATTGCAAATGCTCCAAAGCCCCAGCGCCAGTTGACATGGAGCAAGAATCCTTCCGCAGCCTTCGAGCCAGCGAATGCGGTGATCATATATGGTGAAGAGGTAAAGGCAAATGCCAGACCACGGTTCCTCAGGTCAGTGACATCAGCTGCGAGGACACAGTAGGTATAGATGAGGCCGTTGGTTCCGACAGAGTAGAAGACCTGATCAGGCGTCAGCAAGACACACTTCCAGGTCTCAACAGAATGGGAGAGCTTACCTGAGCGGCACAGAACGTCTCCAAGTTCTGTGAGACAGCCATCAAGACCATACCAAGAGTGGTGAAAGCGACCATCAAAGCGAAACCTTCAGCTCTACCCCATACGTCCAACAGCTTTGCCATTGGGATATAGACTGCAGATACCATGGCTCCGGCGACAATGTCGATCACAGTCAGAAGCGAGTGCGAGGAGAAGTCACTGGTGACATAAGGTGTTAGGGACGCCAGGATTGTGCCACGAAATCCATTGGTCAGAGAGAGAACCCAGATACTGCAGATCTCAGTCAGCTTCCCATCAGAGCGTCGTAATCTGAGTAAATCCATACAGAATCAATAGTGTTGCAAGAGATGTCTTTGTCCATGCCATAGTGGTGGCCTGGATGTTCTGAACACCACGTTGGGCGTTGTCGATCTCGTCATGTTTCTCACTGGTGTCACTCTGTGGGTACTCATTCCCGTTGTCATCGTGCTTTGGTCTTTCTGTGTTAGAACTGACATGTGTAACGGATGTATCATCGACTTCCGATGGGTCGCCCATGATGAAGTTACGCAATGCGGTAACGATGGCCATTGTCTTACGCCGCTAGAAATATGAACAAGGATAAGATGATCGAAATAATTTGTAGAGAAAAGAAGAAGACTTGGGTCATTCATATACTGAAAAAGGACTCCTCCCAGTGGGGCCCGAGATCGTTGTTGGTTACTTGGCTTGCAAGCAGGGGGAGATTTTCTTCAGGAATGTACCGGGCAGACTTGCCGCAATGATCATTAACGAGATCTCGAGTGAGGGAAGGCTGGGGCGAAGGATCATGGTAAATAAACGTCCAGACTCATCTCTGTATCTATTGTGTTTTCATTCTTGGTAATGATCGGCTCATCTTCTCCAGACCCAAAGGGTTTTTACGGGTTGGGGCATTGATGAGCGGGCGAATACTGGTTGAGTACCCGCTCTTCGCTCGTTCTGCGAGGTTTTCTATGTGAACAGATAGATAGTGGACTTGGCGCATGGGACCAAGACACCAAGAGACGGCAGGAAAAGGGTTGTGGTTGTGATGAGCCCTAGCATGATCCGGTTGATTGATAAGATGGCGACCAGTATACAGAGCTTGGGCTCGTCAATGATCCGCATGATTGATTAGATGGTCTCGTAGCGGCATATTCAAGCGAGAAGGAGCGAAGGATCGCATGAGTGGGGCTCACTATTGGGTCGGCATCTTGGCAAATTGGCATGGCAAAAAAATCACCAAAAATCTATCCTTTGGCAGCGTGGAGAGTACTTGAGAGCAGAGCCCATGGAGCTTCTGTGTCATGTGGTTGAGGCACTAAAGCCGACAGTGAAGTCCTTCCCTGCCTTAGAACACTTCCATTTTTGGCCACTATGCCCACAACGGCTTGCTGATCTTTGAGTCAGTTTTGACGCTGGATTACGCAGCCGTGATTCATGGACCTCCTCTCCCGACATCTATTACCGCTGGCGTCGAATCATCTAAGTGTGCTCCACTCAAGATCGTCTAGAAGTGCAAGAGCCACTGGTCTGTTAGACCTTTGTTCAAGACGCAAGGAATCCCTTCATTACAACAATCAAGATCCAATGGCACACCGTCGACAAGAAAGGCGATGAGGTTTACACGGCTGCTAAACTCTAGAGATCTGGGTCTGAATTCAGAGATGGAGTGTGTGGCCCGAGACGGACCTCTCAGGATGGAACACCACAATTCCAAAAGAACAGAGCCTCGTCGCGTAGCATACCCTGTGAAATCGAACGACGCAAGTGGGAACCAGGGCACGGCCTTCATCGTCAATTGCCATACGATCATATACTCCTTGCGCTAGTATATGAGGGTTTATCTTCACTTTGCGCATACCGAACACTTCTTGTCCGCTGGTTTATCTAATTCCACCTCTGGTATACCGGGCGCAAGTGGGTGCGAGCGAACATGTCACCCCTTGTGGTGGGCTTCCTCACCTAGAGGGGTGACATGTTCGCTCCCACCCCCTTGGCGTAGGTATAGGATCAACCTTTTGCCGTAGTTTTGAAGATCATATGGACATATGACCCATCAAGTAGGATGGGAAAGCTTGGGAATTCTTCTCTCTCGGGTTGCCAAAATCAGAACGAGCTCCTTTGGCATCGACAATGGAAGCATGATCGTCATCGTTATGGATTTGTAGATCATGTGGATCTTGACTAAATCTGGGGTAATGTATAGAGCATGGGAATCCTTCTGATTCGGCTTTCCGAAACGAGACCAGCGATCAGTCTGGGCATCATCATTGTAAATCCGGGGTCTGCGAATAGCAAAGATCTATACCGACTTGAGAAGGATAGACAAAGTATAAGAATCCTTTCTTCTCGGATTACTCAAACGAGACCGGTACCACCAGCATCAGAGTGCTTCACACGAAGCAACAAGGTCAATCATGTTGCGACGCGGAATATATAAGCCTTGTTCGAGCGCAGTCGAATAGGGTTGAGCAAGTCATCACCTCATCCATTCCCAATCACAAGGATTCTTCTCTTCCCTACTCTCAAGTCCAACTAACCATCGGTCACTCAAGCCAAAATGCGTTCTTCCCTGTGGATCTCCGCCCTAGCCCTATTCGCCGCAGTCACCATGGCCTGCGACGACTCGCAGCGTCAGAATTGTGCAGAGTGTCGCAACGGTTGCTCGAACACTTGTGCTCCCAACGGTGGGGATAGCGGCGCTGGGGCTTACTGTTCGGGTTGTTTGCTGGCGTGTGTCGACCTTTGCGGCGATTGTGATGACGAAGGCATCAGTCAAAGCTGCTCAAGGTAAGCCGATGTATTGCTGAAACATGACTCGCCTTTGCTGACCACGTTGTTGCAGCTGCAACGGCTATAGCGATGGTTCAGGTACAGGCACAGGATACTGTGAAGGAGGAGAAACCAAGTGTGCTTTCTGCTTCGACATCAGCAGCTGCTCAGACTCCAGATGTAGTGGAGCAGATTGTGGTGGTTGTACTACGTCTGGTGGGCAATGCAATGCAGATACTGCATACAAAGGCTGTCCCTGCAACCCCTGAAGAGGATTCCAAAGCAGGAAGCGTCCGGATGATGTTTGATCGAAGCATACACAGATACAGCATTAATCAAGATATCGGTACATATAACTACAGTAGCACTGATACTTCGTCCTGGGTTTGAAGACTCATGAAGCATTCAAGATGATTGAACTTGTTGACTCTCCGTGAGCCTTCTGACTTCTGACAAGCGCAGTCAAGCTCGTGTCAGATATTTGAGCACCGCGAGCATGAATGTGAATGTGAGTTACTAGCCGAGTTTCGATCGCGTAGCTGAGGATGATTGACATGGCTTGTGAGAAGAGTGGTCTGGACTCGCGGCCTGCCTATTCGTCTGGTCAATCAACTGCTTGGGTAGTCTTGTCATCTGATTAGGCTTACCACACGTGATGCACTGGGTGTCTTGTATGGATTAGAAGCGATTTTGATGCGATGCGGTCCGGCGAGTGTCTCTATGGATCATCCCAAAGTGGCTAAATTGATCCATGACCAAAGTGCTGTGTGCAGCGGCGGCCACGTCTTGCGACGCACCCCCCTTGGAAACTAGTACAGAAGATGCGAATTCACTCGTACGGATTGAGCAAGCGACAGATGACATGCGATACTCTGAGTCTACACGTCAGGGTCAGAATCGATGAAGACGTGGCGGAAGGATTTCGCTGGAGCCTGAATCCCGACGACCCCTCTCGGTCCCGAGCTCTGGACTTTCGGTTCCGAGATGACTACTGTCAACACCGAAGCCACTCTACATAAATCAGAGCAACCTCCCACGTTCTACACGGTTGACATACCACTCCAGATCACTTCAACTTTAGATCAAACTCAATCTACTTTTCATCACCAAGTGCGGACCAGACACAAACCGTTGGTACCATGTCTACTACCTCAACCCTTCATAATGGTACCACAGACTCTCGTGCGCGTCAAAATATTCTTATTGTCGGTTGCGGAATAGCAGGACCAGTGCTCGCAACACTCTTGCTTTCCTCTCCTCAGTCTGTTGCGAGTCTCCCTCAGATTACGATCCTCGAACGCAACACCGCCGCCCTCGGCTCTGGTCAGAACATCGACATTCGTGGAATCGGCAAACACATCATTGACATACTTGGATTGACAGACGAGATCAGGAAAGCCACTACCGGCGAAGAAGGCGTGAAGATCGTCGATGCAAAGAACAGGATCTGGGCACAATACGCAGCCGACAAGACCGGAAAAGTAGAGACTGGAACCTCTGATGTCGAACTCCTACGCGGTAGGCTTGCGGAGATCCTCTTAGGGAAAGCGAAGAGGGTCAGTAAAGACGTCGAAGCAAGGGGTGGACCAGGTGTCAAGTTCATCTTTAACGACAGCATCGGGCATTTGCATCAGGACGATGACAAAGTGCATGTTCAACTCACGAAAGCGGGCGAAAGGACCTTTGACTTGGTCGTCGGTGCAGACGGTCTTCACAGCAAGACTCGACAGCTAGCCTGGGGACAAGCGCAAGATGGTTGCCTGAAGCATCTGCACATGTATGGTGCTTTCTTTAGCACGAAGAAAGAGGCAGCAGACGGAGAGTGGAGATCCTGGTACCATTCGCCGAGGGGAATGAGCGTAATGCTTCGCCCCTCGGGTACAATGGACAAAAGTACCATACTTGTTCTCCTTGCCGACAAGAGTGGAGCGATTTCCAGAGAGATGGAAGGCTCAGAGAGAGATGTCGGATCGCAGAAACGACTGGTCTTGGAGAAGCTGGAGGGTATCTCCTGGCAGGAGACTAGGTTGAAAGATGCTGTGAAAGCAGCAGATGATTTCTACTTTGATTGCACAGCGCAAGTCCAGCTGAACAACTGGAGCCAGGGTAGAGTCGTGCTGTTGGGTGATGCCGGGTAAGTCGTCTTCCGTCTGACTTTCTCGCTCTTCACTGACAGCCGTCGCAGATACTGTGCCTCTCCTTTTTCAGGCATGGGTACGACACTTGCCTTAGCTGGCGCTTACCATCTCGCCGGCTTTCTGATCAGTCATCCAGACCGACACGATCTCGCTTTTGAGCAATACGAAGATAACATGCGGCCACTTGTGACGAAAGCTCAGAAACTGGCTCCCGGGATGCCGCATCTTTTCCATCCGCAAACCGTCTGGGGAGCTTGTTTGCTCAGAATCTTCTGCGCTGCAATCTATTGGTCGGGTATCATCAATCTGCTTAGCCGGCTCAAAGGACCGTCGGCACAAGTGCAGAAGTTCAAGGAGTATGATCTTGACATCACCAAGGGGCTCTGATGAATGGTGACGCTGGGTGCCATGGCGCCAAGTTGTCTTGGATAGCGAAACCGCGTACACTTTTCGAACGTCAAGCCAGATCGATTAATCTGCCCAGGGAGAAAATTTGTGGCAGTGCAAATATCTTACGCAAGTCTCGAGCATCTAGGAGTGGTAGTCATAGCGATGAGATGGTGATATGTGGTATAAGAGGTGCACTTGGTACGAGAAACCAAAAGATTATCGTCTACGAAACCTGACCAACTTGCCACGTTCCGAGATATCGCAATATGATTGTCAACGGCCACAGTAGACTTCTCTACTTGTTTGTGGTGCTTTGGGCTCTGTTCTGCATTTCTACACTATCTTTAGGATACTCCAGGATTCTGTAAGCTACACAGCTTTGGTCAACCCACGATTGCACTCTGACATCACGCAGCACATCAAGCACTTTGTTCGCCCAACAAAGACAGCCTCTGATCAACATGGGCTGTCATTTTGGCAACTATAATCATCCGCCATCATTTAACAGCACTGTCATCGACGCCGTGGACGGAAAGCGAAACTCCCGCATCGCCAAAGTGTCAGCACATTTCGGCCCTCAGCATCCAGCTTACGAACAAGCACTACTCACACATCACCGCCATGCTGATCTCCACAACTATCCCATCTTCGACCTCAAGACAACGATCATCGACGATCTCTGGAATAAGCCCGCACATCTACTTTCCATAATTATGGATGAATTGCTCAAGCCGGAGGATCGTAGACTGCAGTGGTTGTTCTGGTTCGATAGGGACACGGTTATCCTCAATCATTGCATGCCCTTGCACATCTTCTTGCCGCCGCAGGAGACCACCAACATCATTATTTCCAACGATTTCAACGGATTGAACAACGGGGTCTTCGGCATCCGAGTTTGCGAGTGGAGTGTGAGGTTACTCAGCCCCATCCTGGGGTATCGAGAACTGAGACCGGACGAAGACTTGCCGTTTACCAAGCAGAGCGCCATGGAAAAAGTGCTGCAAGACGACAATTTCAAGGAAGGCGTAGTCTATTATCCCCAGCGATGGTTCAATGCATATCCAACGTCAAAGGAGAAGGACTATACAGTTAGAGACGCTGATTTGTTGGTTCATTTTGCCGGTGTGGGAGACAGATTGGAACAGATCAGCAAATGGATACAGAGAGTGGACGCAGAACCTGACACGTGGGCGCTCAACTATCGTGTGACGGCGATACCAGAGGAGATATTCGACTTTTGGAAGGATCTACACCAACAGCATAAGTGATAGCTAGGCGGCTTTGGAACTTGGAACAGTGAATATCACGAAATTGATGGCCAACATATTCAGAACCTAGGATGGCAGGGCAGCAGTAGCGACAATGACGAGGGATGTTCGAAATGCCATAACCTTGGAAGATTCATCAAAGTTAACATAGACTCGATAGACTTCGCAGTACTCAGATTCTCCATCACACACTGCTAAAGATTTCAATCAAGGACAGTGCTTAGTATTGAACGAATCCATCGCGCAACATTTTGCTGGTTAACATGATATTGGTAGTAGATACCCATCATCTGCGGTGTTCGCGAAGTGTCTGAGTCTTCCCAGGGCACAGGATCACGGCGATGTGAGTATCTCGTGAACAATCTGCAGTCTTTCGCAATAAGTTCGTGAATCCCGTGAATACATAGTCGTCTAGAAACACGTAGAAGTTGCACGCTCGTAGTTTAGACCGACTTGAACAGAACATCGATCTCTTCGATAGTGGGATCCACGTGCTCAGGCTTGTCGTATAGATCGATGTGGTAAGCGTTGGGTCGCACAATCCTCTTCATACGCGCGTGCTTGCCATCAAGCTGCTCGAAGAGCTTGTCAGCATGCCATTTGTTGGTTGAAGAGCCACCAACAACGATCAAGAGTTGCTGTTTGAGAAGAACATCTGCGTATGCCCAAGCATCCCATGTCATCATCAGAGGCACGGAGCGCAGTAGCATCTTGTTCTGAGAGTTTGGATGCTTGGCTCTAGGCGTGAAATAGTAGTCGTGGGTGTCTTTCATGTCTTGTACGGGATTGTCGCCCATAGGTGGGATGATTGGCACAGCGATTGGCTCTGAACTTCCGATCTCTGAACGAATCGTTTCGGCAATGTGGTCGAGGATGGGAGCAGCAGTATCAGCTGGATTTCCATCTCCAAGCATACCGAGACGAGTTCCATCGCCCATGTTGACGGGACTCATGATAGCGACAGCTTTGAATCTGTGGTCTGCCTTTGCGGCAGCCACTGCGTAGCCGCCACCTACGCAAACACCGACGACGAAGATGCGATCAACGTCAACGCAGTCCAGTCGCTCCAGATAATCTGCAACAGCACTTGCATCGCTGACTCTCGCTGCCGGATCTTCTAGGAAGCGTGGAAGGCCATCCGAGTCGCCTTGGTAGAGTACATCGTAGGCAATGGCGACGTAGCCGTGTTCGCTGAGTTTGCGGGCATAGATACTACTGCATTGTTCTTTGACGCCTCCTCCGGGATGGATGACAACCACAGCAGGATTCTTGTTGCCGATATTGTTGGGTTTGAAGAGGAGGCCAGCCAGCTTCAGGGAGCCTTTTGGAATGGAAATCGTAGACATGATGTGGAAAGTTGAGAGATGTGATGCTATGTGTCCTGTAGATTGCCTTCCGAATGCATAGCATATATATTCCCGGATTTAAGGTCAATGCGTCTCCAAAGGGGGTGTCCCTTTGATTGCCGCCTGATCATCAAGGTTCTGTTCGTTCTGGAGCATGAGATAGGGCCCACAACGGATCAGAACTTTCATTTCCTGGCTGCTTGATCACAGTTCAAAACGTCGAGCATCCCCTGGCGAACCGCCGGGATGACGCACAAGAAGGACAGCCAATTGGTCGTCTAGAACATGGAGTCCGACATCAGGCCAATCAAGACTCAAGAGATTTTGCGATTTGCCCGATCGATCTCGGAGGGTCCGAGATCTTGAGTGGCTGTGAGTGAGGTTGTTGATAAGGTTACTGACCTAACGGCCGACAGAGAACGGGTTTCCGAAAATCTTCGGACTTCCCTGTGATACGCAATCTATTCGGGATACGCCATGCAATGGCTGAGTTTTTTCTCTTGTCGCTTGAGATGTCGCGCTTTGTTCTGTTGTCGAATACTTCCGGGTTTTTCCATCCCTGAATCGTTGACTTTGTCAGCCCTCGCTTATGTCCTGATGGCTATCCATATACAACATATTGCAACATTTGACTATGTGAACGAGAGATATGGAAAAGTTTGCTCTTCTAAGACCCCAAGCGTTGTTGGTGGGAGACGAGAATATGTATGGTTTGAGAGCAAGTTTGTCACTCAGAGGTAAGTTTGGAAAAGAAGCATGATCATACCGGTCTGTCATATCTAAGTAATCATTTTAATAGCACAGCAGTCACCTTACGTCTCTCGGTACCCTCCAGAAACAACAGAACCCCATCCAATCCTTCCTTTGACGCGAGATATCGGGATAGATTTGTAACATGGCATAGCCCTCCGCCTGATACAACAGAGATCCTTTCTATTTTCCACCATCTAGAGACAGATGACTTCCAAATTGAGATGTCTGATCTTGTTCATCAATCAGCCCGATGATTTATCCGACCACCCCCATACCGTATTGGAACACCGTCCCCAGAAAAAGTGCCAGCATCAAGCCAACAGATTCTGGAAGTGTACAGCCACTTGATCAGCCGAGAAGCGCACTCTTTCCGTATTGTCGTAGAAGTCATAGTGAGATCCATTGGTCCAGATGGTACGCTTTTCACCTGCCAGCCCGTCGTACACCGCACGTGCTTGATCAGGGAAAGCAGCATTCTCCGAATAGATCATCAGCGTCGGGGTGTAGACCTTAGGAGCCTGTGCCACTGGATTGAAACTAAGCCATGCCTCCCAGGCCATGACAGCGAAGTCGTTGCGCCACGATCTTACGCCACCACCACGAGAAGGGCTGTCGTAGTATGGTGCAGGGCCATAGTTCACGGTTGCGTTTGTACTGTTCGAGTATTGACGGATGAACTGCAGTTCGCCAGTAGTCTCATACACTTTGCGAGCTTGGCGACCTGCAGCGCGTCGAAGAGCGAGTCCTTCATCACCTCCAAGGAGCATTGACGCAACATCTGGGGTTTGGAAGAATCCAACGACAGTAGCCAATGCCTCTACGCGACGATCCTGAGCGGCGGCGTAGAGTACATTGCCCCCAGAAGTACAGACTCCCATCAAACCAGTCTTGGCCACGTCGTGACGGTTGGACAAATACTTGACCGCGGCCGAGAGGTCATCAGCTTTACTGTCCGGGTCCTCATACTGTCGCATGGCTCCACCACTTTGGCCGAAGTTTCTGTAGTCTATCGCGCCTGCGATGATCCCACGTTTTGCCAGCTCCGCTGCGTAAGTGCCTGACATCATCTCCTTGGTAGAACCAAAGGATCCTGCAACAGCTACTGCTGGGTAGGAGTTGTTCGGCTTGTAAATTTCCGGAAGATATAGAAGGCCAACCACGGAGCTGTCGCCACTTGGGAAGGTGACGGTCTGCGGACTCGACCAGTCGTTGGTGATGTTGTGGGTTGCGTCAGCCCATGCTCCAATGGACAGAGCAATCGCGGTAGCTGCAAAGAAGTTGACCATGTTGTAGATTTATGGCGCTGGATCGGTCGGGAAGCAGATATCGTGACTTGTGAAGCGGGAGGGTAAAATATGCAGGATGGCCATACTTTATATGCAGGCTCGTTCTTGACCATACATCGCGGAAGCCACTGCCTGTATAAATGACGTCTCTCGAACGATTACTTCATCTGAGCGGTAAGTAAACTCTTTTGTGGCCGCGAACATCCGGTATGACTACATCCATGCCTTGGGCATGCGAAAAATGTCGGCATATCCTGAATTCCTCGGAGCGAACCCCCAGGCCTAATCCAGATTGACGAACCTTGAGAAAATATGCCCTAAGTGCTCGTCACTGTGTGCTTGCTGGGAAATTCTCATGGTAGTCGACCTCGCGACGATGACGCTCACCAAGCGACCTCGTAATAACTGACTATGCTGAGATCGTGCCCGGAAGAGTAGCAAAACACTTCCTGACACACGACGGAATACTATGTCGATTCTTGGCTCTGGGTATAAGTAGACGATGGACACCTTCCATGGACATAGATCAGTTCTCGACAACACACTAACAGCTCAGCTATCGCACCTTCACATGGCGTCCAATACGTCGCTTACTGCCGCCTGCCATGTGCAAGAATTTTCCCTACCCGCCATCCTCGGTGTAGAGATACTGAGTCTCGCAGCCTCCCCTGTGCCGAACTTTTCCCTGACCTCTACGGTGACCCACGACTGGACCAAATCGGAATTTTCCAGTCTGGACTTCTGCAACGTCACTGTCGAGTACACGCATACCGGCGACGATCGCATCACAATCCATGTCTTGCTTCCCGAGCAGCCCCGATGGAATGGAAGATTCCAGGCCACTGGCGGTGGCGGATGGTCCGCCGAACAAGGCTCCAGCATCATGATACCTGCGGTGGATGCAGGATACGCCACGGCCTCGACTGATGCAGGAGTCAGCACAAACTTCACGAGTCCCGCCTCTTGGGCCCTGTTGAGGCCTGGTACTGTCGACTTAGCCACTTTCAACACTTTTGGTAGTGAAGCACTTCATTACATGGCACTTATAGGAAAAGCTGTGACGTCGGATTACTACGGGCAGGCGCCTTCATATTCATACTGGCAGGGATGTTCTCAAGGAGGCCGTCAGGGGAACATGATGGCTCAGCGATATCCCGATGACTTCGACGGCATACTTGCCATAGCGCCTGCCATCAACTGGGGACACTTGTTCGGAGCGCTGTACTGGCCAAGACAAGTGCAAAACGATATGCAAATATTCCCTGCACAGTGTGAGGTCCGAGCTATCACCGCAGCTGCGATCAGTGCATGCGACGCCCTCGATGGCGTCCTTGACGGATCCATCTCCCGCCCGGATCTTTGTGATTTCGACCCGATCAGTCTAGCTGGACAGATATTCGACTGTGATGGCACGCCAGAAGCCTTCACTGCGGCAGGGGTCCAGCTTGTCCAGAAGATCTGCGCAGGTCCGCGGGACTCGGACGGAAGCTTCATGTGGTATGGCTATGAAGTAGGATCTGATCTGACCGTCCTGACCGACACTTCCTGCAACAGAGATGGGAATTGCGTCAACCGACCCAACAACCTCCCCTATGACTGGTTTAGACTGTCCTTGGCCAAGGACCCGAATTTCAACGTCAGCGCTATGTCGCTTGATGATTATTCACTCTATTTCCGTCGAGGCATCCAACTTTACAACTCCATCATCGAAACCGCTGATCCGGACATCACTACGTTCCGCGACAGGGGCAGCAAACTGCTGTCTTACCATGGACTACAGGACAACTTCATACCCACAAAAGGTAGCAGTGATTACTTCGGTCGGGTGCGCGATGTAGACCCACACGTCGACGACTACTTTCGACTGTTTTTGGCGCCAGGCGTTCAGCACTGCTTGCCTGGTTCGGGATACTATCCGACTGGCGTCCTTGATGCTCTGGTCCAGTGGACTGAACGTGGTATAGCCCCTGAACATCTTCGTGCCGTGAACATCTCCAACGTCAATCCCATCACAGGTCAACTGGTGGGAGATCGCAATGCCACAATGCAACGAGGAAGGCCCGTCTGCCTCTACCCTCGTGTCGAGCAATACCTCGGTGGTGACGCGGATCTGTTATCCTCGTATCGCTACATTCCCCTACTCACTCAGTAGAATGGCCGGAAGAATCAGACCCTCTGCAGCCCTTCAGTGAGGATGTCGTTTTTGGCTCTGATTGTGGTGATGCTGCACGGGTTTCCTTCTCGACACCAGGCTCGAGAGAGATCACGACCTGCGTATCGTTCCACCTGGACCGACCGGGGCTCTGGGAAGTTTCGCATGTTGAAGCTAGTACTCAACCCATCGAAAGAGATCGAAAGGTGTATCATGTCAGAATTAGTGTTCAGACAGACAATTTCCAAAATCAAAGTTGTGGACTCTGTCCATATATCCATCACATACCCGCTAGTATATCATACGAGAAGCTTATTGACATATAATTCAGAAGGGGAAACTCTCTGAGGTATCAGACATGATTGTGTCTGGGTATGTGCTTGATCATTGTTTCGCGGATTATCATGAAGGAGATCTAGTGATGCGTTATTTGATCGCACGTTAGGCTTGGCTGTCATCGTTCTTCAACGGGCGAGTCCGAAAATCTTCGGACACCCCAGGTTTTCGGACACCTTGACAGGGAACTGTCTTTGCTGATACTATAGACACACCATCAGTCTTCTTGAAAGACTACGTTGAATGGTGGGCTTCCAGAACAAACTCGCAGCCACTTTCGATAGCCTTCACGGCATTCCTCTTCGAAGCTTGTGCCTGTGCAGCGCAAGCTCCATCTACTGAATTACAGCATAGACTTGAGTACGAGTTGGCTGAAAAGACTAGTCAGATTGCAGAAAGACTTCACGAAACTGTACTTCGATTGAGCGAACTGATCACAACTGGAGACGGTGGGATCTATCGGTCCCTGCAATGCATGCTCACAACATCCTGGTTCAAGGGTGAAGGCCGAATGATCGACGCCTGGCATGCTTTGGCTTCCACCGTACACGAGGAGCAGGAGATTGGTATGTGGCAAGCAGACTACCATATGATGTCCTCGCTCATGCTATCTCACAGGCATACACCTCAACAAAGCAGATCACAATGTTCCCGAGATGGAACTCGAGACTCGGACACGACTTTGGATCTACACCGTCGTATATGATTGGTACGCAACCTGACAGTGTTAACCAGAATCCAGCTAACCCAAACCCAGGTCAATGGCTGAATGGCTTAGTAGACCATTCCTGATCGATCATACCAGCAGCAGGTACCAGGTGCCCAATCTGGAGCTTGACGGATCTGCCAGTGGACCAATCTCACCTTTCAGTATCGTATACTACGAATACGCGCTGATACACCAGCTTTCGGAAAAGTATCCGAGGCTGAACAGTATCGATGCTCGTCCAAAAACACATGCGATACTCGAGGACATTGACTTGTGGATCTCGACTCTGCCTTCGTCTCTTTGCATCACAGATCCTGACACATCTTGGGATGAACAATACCCTCACATCCAAATGCAAAGAGCAGCCTTACATACATTCATTTGGCTGTCGAAGATTGCTCTTCTCAAGCCATCGCTCATTCGGCCGGACAACTACATGTTGGAGTAAGGTATCAACATACGAGATATAGCAATCGATGCCTGTGTCAAGGCCATTCAAAGCGCCACTGACACGGTCGAGCGCTCTAGATCGACAAACCTAAAGTTTCACTTTGCGACTTTTGCGCTTTTTGATACCGCTACAATTTTATGTTCGGCACTGATGCACGAAGCCAAAGATGGTCCTGTCGTGCAGTTGAGGATGAGGCAAGCTATCACGCAGGCGCACAAGACTCTCGCGCAGGTCGCGCCAATTACCGTCGTAGCAAACAACTCAGTCAGGTTGTTAGAGCGACTGATGGCAGCCTTACCAGTAGCGGCCAACTCGTCAACGGATGGCACAATCATTGCGTCCGGACCAATGGGCACGTCAGCTATTTCATATCCTGAACAATCATATCCACAGGGTCTCGAAACGACAGAAAGTTTTGCAGACGTGAATCAGGAACTGTCCACTTGGCTAGAAGGACAAAGCGGTATGCAACTGGACGATCTTTCTGGTGAGATTCGTCTGCAAGATTATGAGTTGAATGGATTCGATCAAATCTGGGATTGGGGATCGCTTGGGTTTGACATTGTATAACAACATGATCATGGCTATGGCTGGCAACTCGACTATTGGACATATGTCCATGAATTTCTTTGGGTTCGTGTCCGCTCAGCCTCAACACTGACTTCTCCATCCCAATTTGGCGCAGCGAACATCAGATCCCAGATCTTACAGTCCTGCCAGCCGCCTGATAGCTGTGTTCCTCAGAGTCCAACCTTCTGCTTCGACCCCTTTGCCCTCAGCTAAATGCTCACCATCCCCAACAGCCAATCGATGCGAAATCTCGGCCAGACTCTTGGTAGGCGTATGCAGCGACGGATAAACAAGCTTGAAGATTGGTCCAAAAATCTTCATGGGCAAGTCACCCATGATGCTGAAAGGCTTGTTCCTCGGATCATCGCCCATCGGATCAATAACACCAGGTCGAAGGTTATAAACACTCAGTGCTGGTTTCGCAGTCGCCACAGCGAGCAAATTCTTCTCAGCACGACCTTTGATCCTTCCAAACATCTGAGATGACTTCTCAGTGGGATCGGCGCCTTCGCCACTGATATAGATGAATTTGAATTTCTCTCCTTGCTCTGGTAAATCTGCCATTGCTTTTGCGGCAGCGAGTGGCCAGTCGTGAGTCAAGGTCGTATATTCGTCGGTTTGCATGCCAATAGAGCTTTTGCCTTGTGCCCAGATGCATCCTCTTGCACCACGGATTTGCTCAAGAGTCGAGGGCGGATATGAGGAGTAGTCCGAGTGTATGATAACGTGGGCTTTTGGATTTGCTTTTGCGAAATCGACCGGGCGGCGTGATAGGATGCTCACTTTAGCGATTGCGGGAGATGCGAGACATTCCGCAAGAATGGCAGAGCCAGCCAGGCCCGTAGCGCCTGTGACGATGATGTGGGCCATGTATGATGTTGTTGGTGACGACTGAGATGGTTTGCGACGTATCGAAGATGCAAGGGAATGGTAACAGGTATGCAGGCTGATTTGTAGCTATCGATTAATGTTTTTTCTTGTCAGGAAAGGGCATCCTTATAGTAAAGGTCAATTGGCCCTGAGCGGACATAACTAAATCCGGAGGCCGTTATATTTGACCATACCCGAAGCTTTTCGGACTTTCACAGCCTCACCGGTCGTTGCCCAGCCACGATACACATAGGTTTTTTCTTAGGCAAGAAATCATTTGAACTTCGTCATTTGTACGCAGTGAGTATAAACAGTTTCGAAATACAATTTATGTACAATCCCGCACACGTATCCCTCTGCCTGGCTACCTTGGCAACACCGTGATCTCCTACATCCTCACGCTCAAACATCACCTAACGTACTCAATGTTGGCAGTAAACTCCTTGTCTTCGGAAGTCTTCTCATCAGGAAATGAGGCGGAGTGGAAATCTCTGTGCGCATCTGCTCCGTCGAAGACAACAGCAATCTCCTCCAGAGTCCTGCCCTTGGTCTCTGGGAACACGAACCAGATAGTTGGGATCATCACCGCAAGTGTAGCGATATAGACAAAGTAGAACTTCCACTGGATGGCTTCCAGAGCAATGGGGTTGACATATTGGTTGAAGAAGCCAGCGGCAAAGACGGTGGTAAGGTTGGCAGACAGGCCCTTGGAGCGGAGATGGAAAGGTAGAATCTCAACTGGGTAAGCGATGGAAAGAGGCGTGAATGCGATGTCGTAGAAGCCGAAGAAGATGAAGAGGAAAGCGACTGTTGCGCCTCCAGCGGCCTGAATCCCGTGCTCGGCAAAAGTGGCACTGAGAGCAGTGACGACGATGAAGGAGGCCAGCATACCACTAGCTGAGAGCAGCCATAGAGGACGACGTCCAAAGCGTTCAGCGGCGAGTGCACCGGCGAAAGAAAGGATGGCGTTCCAGAATTGAAGTGCAAGGTTGATACCCGCTTGAGTCACGGAACTTGTGATACCTACACTCTTGAGAATAGGCGCCAGGTAATAGCTTACAATGCCATTGCCAGCCCATTGAATCATAAAGCCGACGAGGATACAGATGAGGAAGCGGTGGCGGTTACCCTTGGTAGCGAAGAAGCTTGACCAGCCGGTTGTCTTTGCTGCCTGACGTTCCATTTCGATGGCCTGGCAGATCTCCTGGAATTCATATTGAACAAGCTCATCCTCTTTGTCACCGTTCGCATGGTATCTTGCCAGTATATCAAGAGCTTCTTGGTCGCGACCCTTGGAGACTAACCATCTGGGCGATTCGGGTACGATGAGGAGACCGAGGCACTGGATAGCTGGGAACAGACCCTGGAGGAGACAAGGGATGCGCCAGCTCCAGCTGTTGTCCAGAAACAAGGTGCCAAGAGCGATGCTGGCAGACAAGATAGCGCCCCAGTACCACGTGGCTTGGAACAGGTTGGTGACATTGGCTCTGTGTCTGGGATGAGCAATCTCGGTGGTGAGAGGTGGTGCAGCCGTCTGAGAGAAACCCAATCCTACACCGAGCATGATGCGAGTGCCGAGGAAAGCATAGATGCCGGAGGTAGCACACTGAATGACAGATGCAGCCAGCATAATGAAGGAGCCAAGGAAGACAGTAAAACGACGTCCCATGTAGTCACTGACATATGATGCCGGAATGAAAGAGGGAAGACCACCGAGACTGATACCGGCAAGGGTCAAACCGAGAAGGCTTGAGCTAGGGTCTCCAAGGTTGTGGTTGAAGTAAGGGATAGCAAGCAGTCCGTTGATCAAGGAGCCATCATATCCGTTGGCGGCGGCAGATGCGAACATGGTAGCAACACCGAAATTGAGTCTGCGAAGTCCTGGATCCTTCATCCATTTGGAGTTGACGTTGTTGCGGAGGGTCTTGTAGACTTCGCTGCCACTGGCTGCGACGACTCCTGCTGGGCCACCCATTGTGCGAGATAGTAATGGAAGGTAAGTAGAGTTGACTGGATTGTGATATGCCTGTTATGGCTGGAAGACGATTGAGCTGCTGGTGGTTGATTCTGGGGTACTCTGGGGTTGGCGATCCATCTCTTTATACTTGTATGGTGCAACGCATGTATACCGGAGT
>Ga0268250_10000512_pt1 | contig 18372 bp, 23 predicted proteins | sample AgamicAsSfe_FD_200448 | JGI IMG/M metagenome (GOLD analysis project Ga0268250, IMG submission 200448) | Agave microbial communities from Guanajuato, Mexico - As.Sf.e (v2) (version 2) | ecosystem: Host-associated > Plants > Phyllosphere > Phylloplane/Leaf | place: Guanajuato, Mexico | collected... | reverse complement strand
CCGTCCACCAATCTGTTGTTGCGCTGCTTGCTGCTCTTTGACTGTATCGACTATTTCGTCGGGGACGCGGAGGTATTTGATCTGTGCGTGCAGACATCATGTCAGCGCAGTTTCATGTTTGGCGTGCTTTTCCTCCTTGTCCCTTGCCTCAGCCTCAGCCCCTCTCGCCCTTCCTGCTTCTCTGCCTCCGCCTCTGCCTCGGGCCGTCTCGTCTCGTTGCTATCCCACAGTCTCATGTCACGCACTCGCCACTCACATTATTACCCCTCACATAAACCTCACTTAACTGGACAAACCGATCTCCCTCCGCACTCGTCTGCGTGACCTCTCTCAGCGTAAGATTCATCCAGGTATCGCAGACAATCAGGAAGCCGTTTAGCGTTTCGCCGTTCTTGAGCTCGACCATCATGGGGTGGCCTTGGGCTGCGTTGAGGAGACCGAGGGGAAGCTGGGGGAGGGATTGTTAGATGGGTTTTGATGGGTGTTGGAAAGGGATGTTAGGGCGTGTTTGGTGGTGGGTGGGGTGGGGAGCTAAGGGTGCGAAGGGAAGGAGAGGGGAAGGAGAGGGGAAGATCCTGAGAGGAAGGGGAGACGGGAGGTAATGGAGAGCGCAAAGCTAGGAGAACGTGAATGAGAGGTGCCGTACCATCGTGGCGTATGTTATGTATTTCCAAAGCTTTCGTACCAAATCCGTGAGCTGTCACGCAGAGTTGCGCTCGCCGTCAAAGCCGTCCGTCGTGTTTGCAGGATACTGTATGCCCGTGCAGAGGACCTTTCTTTCGTTTCGATCTTCCTTGCGACTCCTGAGCGTGACAAGGTGAGGACGTCAGGCGCAGTGCAAGAGGCGCATGCAAACTTCCCAACTGTAGCGCGGTAAGGTAGTAGTAGTAGTATGTCCTCGGGAGCTGTTGTCGTTGACGTTGACTTGAGGGAGGATTGCGGTGGTTGTTGACAATCGACAATCGACAAATGTTTGAACAATGACGACTCAGGGCATGAAACAAGCTGGGTAGTCACGCGTTCAGCCTTGCCCTCGCCCTTGCCACCTCTCACTTCTCTCGCCCTCTCTCGTGCTTTCTCAACCGCACTGCCCTCCCTCCGTCCGCCTAGGAACCAAAGTGCTACTTCGACGAAGTATTCACATCGACAAAGGGACGATTTGGCAATGATCTGCTTTCCCACCCTCTGTTCCTGCCCTCCGCGCCCACCGGCCAGGGTATACCCAGATCTCCCAGAAATCGCTACTGTACCAAAAGCGCCATGCTAAATCACAATAAGAGCCCCTACCGAGCGAGCACTACGGCTACGGCTCCTTTTTGGCATGGCTGGGCCTAGGATCACGCCCGCTCTCGCTCCCACTTCCTCTTCCACGGCCAGCACCACCACCGGCTGCAAGTGCAGGATCACTATCCCTTTTCTCCCTCGCGCTTCCCCTCTCCCTCGGGCTCTCCTTCTCGCCCTCCCCTGCTAGCTCCCCTCCACTTCCATCCGCCTCTTCCACTCCATCATCGTCTCCCACGCTTTCCCCCTTCATCTCTCTTTTCTCCCCAATCCCTTCCCCCTCACCCTCCACACCGCTATTCTCCAACAGATCCGTCACACCTTTAAGCCCCCTCTCGCGTCCACACGCATAGTAGATCAGCATAAGCCAAGCAGCGCAGCCGTTGACGATGAAGTGTAGAAGATACGCGTAGGTGACGCCGTAAAGGCCTGCGTAAGCTGCGAGGCTGAAGAGGAGGATTGAGGTGATGTGGTGCGCAAGGCGGGTTGGTGGGAAGGCTGTAGGGAGGTAGGAACATGCAGAGATCATTGGGTTCGTGGTGGCTGTGATGACGGCTGAGGGGGTGATTGTGGTAGGCGCCTGTTGTCCGCGCCTGTTTATGGATGATGGAGCTGAAGCTGGCATCGGACATAACCTCGGCAGCATCTTTCCCGTACTCAGCGTCTCAACAAGTAGTACAAACGGCAGGATAGACAGTACGTTATGATGCGACGAGAAAGGCGTCAGCCAATGAACCGTAAGGTTATGGATCCACACAACCAGTGTAGGCAGATTGATCGGTAGGATCCAGAGCATCAGAATCAGGATAGAATGTGCGTAGTTGTGGAAATCGATCGCACCGTCCGTGTGCTGCGTTGAAATATTAGATTTCATCGCTATGTTGTGGATTGAGGATTCAGATTGGAGATTGGAGAGACTTACGTTTTCCCGCGCTAGACTCAAGGCGCGCACGCAGGTGGCGAGTTGAGCTATGCAGAGGACGATGAACAGGAATTGATACGGTATCACCGTCCAGACTAGGACGATCAGAATCCCCGTGACGACGAGGCGTCTCCTTAAGCTGGAAACCACAAAAGCCGAATTTGTCGATCCAGACAGCCGGAGAGTCCAAGCATACACCATGGCAAAGAGGTGGGTGAGCAGTAATGCAGCGTAATTGAGCATGACGCAGACGCCAATGCTGATGACCCCGAACAGCGGGATCAGGAACCAAAAGAACGCATCTTGACTGCCGAGCAGTAGGTCGTTTTTGGTGAAGTCGAGGATTGTCTCTGTTGCGACTTGAGTGCATGTGAATAGCCCGAAGATAAGTGAGAGGTAGTCGCCCAACGATGCAGAGGAGATCCCGAACATTGTCAGTGCGAAGATCAGGACGGGGACGGAGCTGCGCAAGCACTTGTCCATGCTTTCGGCGAAGCTCATGAAGATACCTGTATCTGTCAGCAGAGTAAACACCAGAAAACAAGTCAAGAAACATACCAGTATCGTCATACACCTTAAACTGTTTCCTCAGCACAAGTGCCACAATCAAAAGTGGGAACGCCGCGAAAACAGTCCGATATCTCATCCACAGCTTTCCCATACTGCCCTGAATATCAACCTTTAGGGAGATTGCCATTGTGCTGTTACAGGTTGGATCGGACCAGATCTGCAACGCAAACCCCTCTGCTTCAGTCCTTGCTCTCAGTGGAGGTGGCATGTACGGTGCAACACCGTGCATGCTAATCTCAGCATTCTTCGCATTAACGAAGAACTTCGATTCGTATGGTTCGGCAATGAATTGACGGACTAAGGGTGCGAACAGACTGATTTCATCATCACAAGGTATCGTGTTAATGCTGAGTTTGTAAGCCAATAAGCTTGATTGCAGAGATGGCACGCGGATCTCGATCGTCAAAGGTCTGTCGAAAGATGTGTTGATCTCCAAATCCGAATGTATCATGCTTGTGAGGTCTCGGCTCAACTCATAAATCGAATCCGTAATCGATGAGACTTCTGCGATTAACCAGCCCGGATGAGCATCCATGGCTTTGTCAATAACAGCGACGAACTGGTATTCGGTCAACTGCTCCAGGTCAAACTGCAAATAGGAGAATGGCGGCGTTTGATCGTAAGGATGCTTAGACTCAGGCGTGGAGGCTGGCAAGTTGATTACATCGTCAAGCACATTCTTGCATGCCAAACGGGTCGAGCCAGAAGTGTTGCCAGATAGATCCATATCGTAGGAGAAGACGACAGAAGACTGGCCAGCATGAAGTGGAAAGACACTACAAAACATAACGTCAACCAAATCAGGTTGACCTGGCTTGCCCAGTCCCTGGTTCGTGAGCAGAGTGAACCGCTTACCGCTGTCTAGTGGTATCGGCAGTAGATGCGCCTTTGTTCCACCACTTTGCCCAAGTTGACGTAAAACCAGTCGTTCACCGGCAGGCACGAAGTTGTTCGAATCATCCGCAAGTGTGAGCAGTGTCTTTGCTTCTCCACTTGAAGAGGGGCTCTTTTCTGCCACATCCTCGAGTCCAGTAAGGAACCACTTCTTGAACGACTTCATCCTTTCCGAGCGCGGCCGAGTCTGACTCGAGCGCCCAGCATCGATGACATCGTACAGAGCACGCACGACGCTTCTCCGTAATTGATCACACCAGACCATGGCCAGATGATCCATTCCAGTCCAGACGTTCGGAAGCGTGGAGGTAAAGACCGTGAAGCCATGCGTTGGTGGCACGAGTGAAGCAGTCGTTGCATAATCTGATGGCACTATAGTGTCCAGACTACCTCCCGCGATTGAGATGAGAGTGACTTGCCACAGGGGATTGTCACTAGCCCACAGTTGTGAATATGCATTGCGCCAATAATCGTTGATCCTTTTGTATGTGTAGACAATGTCCGCATCGAAACTGACTGGCGGACGCGCGTGTGGTGCTGCGAGCGTGATAATAGTGTTGACAGAGTCAGGCTGATGGTTTGACAAGGTGAGCATCGTCCGTGCCACAATGCCGCCCATGGAGTGTCCAACAAGAATGACAGACGTCGGATCTGGTAAACTCGAATCCCGCATTGACCTATTTGGGTTGTGGTAGAGTTTTAAGATGTAAGCAATCGCTTCATTCAGGTATTCCGCCTGATCGAGCAGCGTCTGGCCGTGGAAGGCCGCCAAGTCCTCGTTAAAATCCACAGTGAACCAATCCAACGACCTCTTACCAGCGTTCAAAGCATCTTGATCCGCCTGTAAGACCTCGTGATAGTGAACAGCAGCCTCCGCAGCTAGTGACCGAACCTGACGGTAGCTGCCAGCATTACCAGGTATGAACAAAACCGGAACTCCTTTGACCTGTTCGCAGAGAAGATCAGTAACAGCAACATTACGACATGCAGGTATTCTTTCATACTCTCGTATCTTCATCAATCTCCGCCTCTCTGTACAGGTATAGTGAATATTTACTAGCGAATCGAGTATGTTCAGTGTCGAAATCTGGAAATGCAGCATAACCGGCCCTCATATATGACATTTGACAGCCATCCGGGTCTTGCTGCCGTGTTGTAAATGCCTCGAAGATGGAGAATGAGAGTAAACTGGCAACGATTGTGACTAGCAGGAGTAGTGCTGACCCGGTCCATGGACTTTGTCGACGGCGCGCCGGTCGATGTGACGGGTGCTTCTCGTGTAACTCATGGTGCGGGTTGCGCATGTTCGCGCGGTTGGACATGGATGTTGGTGGCGTGAAGACCTTATGTGGTGGCCATTGGGATCCCTGTCTGACGCCCTCAAACACTGATGTTCTGTCTTCCTCCTTCCAGTCCTGTAATCCGGTCCGTCCCTCTTCCTGCTCGTCCTCAACAACGTTTTGCCGTCTCAACTGCTTTCTGCTCGTGCGCCTAGAGCTGCCCTTTCCAGTATATCGCGTAGTCTGTGTGCTTCCTGACGTGTCTTTCTGTAGTGAAGGCGATGTCGAAGTGCTTCTCATCTATTCAGGGGCATGCCGAGGTTGAGCAGGACGTCCTCTGATGCTTGTATTGAGATTTGGCGAAGCGAAGGTCGTACAGTGCCCAGGTCGCGCGGCGCAACAGAAGGAAGTGCGTTGGACTGTAGACGATGCGAAAACGGGGTGTTGATGGTGTTGTTGTCGGATTCTACCACACGTGGCTGGGAGGAAGAAACGGGCTGGTGGGCCTTCCGAGGTGCTGCGAGTGCCAGTGTACTTGCGACGGTGACTTCGATATCAAGATTCTATCTGTACTCCAGAGCAGAGCAGAGCATGACAGTGAACGATAGGGAAAGGTCAAACAAAGTAGTAGTGATCGATTCCTCAAACCTGAAACCGGCTCCACGGCCACTTCCTCGACAGCCAAGTCCAAGTCCAAAGCCAAGTCGAGACATTTTCTGCACCGTTTGGCGCCTGCATCATTTCATCAGATCTCTCTACCATGGAAGAACCTCTCTTCGAAGCTCCCTCGACTGTCTATCATCAGTGACTATCATACATCGCTGCCATCATCTTGTTGTAGCTCAAGCTGATCGCCCGAGGAGAGGTCATATGAGCAGATCTACGTATCCGACTTGAGTCCGAGCCGTCTCAGTCATCGTTGTCACTATATTCCCGCGCCGACCTCCTGTATGTGAGGAGTGCCGAAAGGTCTGCATGCATTATATAAATAGTAGCACTCCGCTGGCTACTCCTGCATTGACGAACTACTAATGCAGAACCAATCAGCCGTGGCTTACGCGTCTGATCGTCTCTGAATCCTCCTGCCGTCAGAACCTCGGTTGTCAGAGATGCTTATCTCGATGCATGCAGATCATCAGATTGTCGTGAGTCATGCTCTTCGTGCTCCATGCTTCATCATCGTTTCAGCGGTCAGTAATCAACGTTCTGCTCCACCTGAACCTGGCCAGAAACCACGGAGCATATCCGTGAAGCCGCCTCCGCCACCACTACCACCACCTCCACCAGTATCACTACTGTTTGCGCCAGCTTGCTGATTCCGTGAATTTGGTGCTCGTCGCGCTCGCGTGGGACTTTCATCGACCATATACGGATTCTGTTGCGATCCAGATTGCCGTCGCGACAGATAGCTGGCAGGATGGACATTGTGCATGGGCTGCTGATTCGGCGCCCGTGGAGCATGCTGCGCTCCTTCTTTGGGTGTGATTCCACTGCGACATACTGGACATGTGTCGTGCTCTATCAACCACGCTTTGACACAATCAAAATGAAACCTATGACCGCGTCAGTGCACAACTTCACAATCATGAAAATCACGTACCAATGTGTGCATGGAAGCAGTGCAATTTCATCGCCGATATCGACATTGTCCATACAGATAGAGCACTCCGCACGCCCAGTGTTTTCGTCAAGCAGGTCCACATCCAATTTTCGTCTTGGTAAGTTGTCTATGGCTGCTTCCGGTGCTGGTGGAGGGGCTGTGCCGCCCGGATTCTGCTCCATAAGCTGAGATATCACACGATCCAGTGCTTCTTGTGAATATACAGCGTCGCCTGCTCGGGCATTCCGAGGATCGAACATGGCAGCGAATTGTCCAAATAAAGGTCCCATTGCGTGTGTCCCGGGACCTCCAGGACCTCCAGGTCCGCGAGCTCCGCCCAAGCCGGGCATTGATGCAAACAGTCCATTCATGATTTCGTCCATATCAGCTTGATCCGCATTTTGTGACCGACCTCCAGGCCATCGTCCGGAGCCCATGGCGAAGCCACCTTGTGGCCCGCTCGAGAAGGTAATCGTATAACCATTTCCAGAATGTGTAGTCGTTGACGAAGCCTGTCCTGGTGCTGGTTGATATGGACCTTGTCTTTGCAGGCCACTTTGCGCGCCCATAGGTGGAAAGGCTGCGCCACCGAATGGAGGTCCCATCCCTCCCATCGCTCTGCCCATGATCGTTTGCATCATATCAAATACTGGATTACCACCTGGCGGTGGCTGGCCTCCTTGCCCTTGTCGAATGCGTGGCCCTCCGGGATATGCGCCGGGCATGTGTTGTGGATGATGTCCAAATCCCTCAATATCTTCCTCGTCCGGATCCGGTGCGTTTGCCCAAGGGTTGTGGTCTTGAAAGGGATTTCGTGGCGCCGGGGGCTGATGTGGTGGCTGATACTGCAGTTCGGGTTGTGTTATTTCCACTGCTCGTGGGTCGAAGTCATTGTCGATGATCTCGGTCTGGAAGTGCGTGTTAGCTTAGTTTGCCAGAAGGTCCGAAGAGTCTTACAAAGTCTGATCCGCATGAAGGACAACTCATGCCAGTCGGGTCGCCAGCATTGTACCATTCATTTTCACATTGGTGGCAAAAGACTAGCTCTCGTCGCTGGCTACTGTTCCCTTGTGAGCGACTCATCGTAGGATGTTATGCCCAAGGTGTGATGCGGGAGTGACGGAATGATCCAGCTGCTCGCAATGTAAGATGTGGATAAGTTTCGCAGGATCGTATCCTCGTCGTGCGGAGTGCAGCAGTCTGCTTGTATCGGCGGGATTCGCTGTGCTGTTCTTGAAGGATCGTGAGTTAGAGATGAGTGAGTAGTAAATATCTTGAGGCTACATGTGAGTACTTGTACCGTATGAGCTCGGGTTGCAGAACCTTGTGGGTGCTGTGTTGTGTGAGGGTATGTGCTGCGGGCCTGTTTGTTTGTCGAACACTTTCGAAGTTCACGTCATCGCTGCGCTCGTGCTTGCCATCCGGAGTTTCAGATTCCAAGACGAAAAATGTGGGGTCGTGCAATGTGAGACGAAACATTACTAGAACAGTAATCCGAGTAGAATCCTCACGGCACTCGCCCCAGAGGACTTCTAGGCTTCTATTTTGTGACTGTGTGAACTGAACGGACCGCGTAATTGACTGGTCAGCGTGAGCGCATATATCAAGACTGCACAATCAGACCATCATGACTAGGAGTCCTGATCAGATGATATTCCTTCCGCTGGCCTGTACACCGATTCCCAACTGTCTCCATCAACCCATTGGATGTCTTCCTCCAATGCAAAAGACCACGGTCCTATTCAATTCCGGCACGAAGTGCTCCGCGTACAGCTCGACGCTGTAATAAGTCTGATTGAGTAGCGGAAAGTCACCAAGGATAGGCACTCCAGTAGGAATGTTGACCATTTCGACAAGCGTGCCCGCACTATGGCCGTGGTCACATAGACGTGACAGTCAGTCCATGGATACTGGACGAGTGGCGGGAATCCGTTCACTCCCCCATAGGATGAGAGTAAATCCTTCCCTCGATGTCTTCAGCCGCCATCTGCTCTAGACATGTTTGCAGGATCTTGTTTCCACTGCGGTCAATGTTCATGTTTGACTTGACAATATCCTGCATTCGATTGCCTTTTGCTAGTTCAGCGAGCAAATCATCGGAGACTTCCGTCTCACCAGGAGGTAGCACGTAGGCAAAGTGCTGAGCATCGGTGTTTATGCCAAGCGCGGTAACGCCGAAATCACAGTGCAGAAGATCACCGAATTGGATAATATCCTGCTCAGATGTTGCTTCTGGCTTCAGCTCAACCGCTTTGACTGTGCTGTTTGGCCACCTTGTATCAGCTCTGACGATGCTGACATTCGGCGTGAACCAAATCGTGTAGTGTTGTTGTTGATTTTGTCCGAAGCCACCACTCCACGTCCTGCAGAATGTCAGCACTCTCTCATTTCAAACTCGTTGAAGCTCTCCAAGAATCGTGCATAGCATGCCTCTGTAGATGTCTTGCCAGGAGTGACGACATGCTCACTGAACGCTTCACTGATCATCGCCGACGCCGTCTCCTGCAACTTCTTATACCATCGAAGCTTGCTCTCCGGCTGCGCCGCCACAAACTCGACACCAAGTATAGGCACATTAACCAGCTTCTCACTCCACTCCGGTCCCAGCTGTTGCACAATAAGCGCATGTGCCACCATGAGCCGGCTCAGCCAAGAAGAGTTTTGTCGTTCTGCGCCGTGCAGAAAACTGTTTCGCTGACTTCTGCGACCAGAAAACAATGTCCTCCGCGTACTATTTCATCTACGCCGTACTTGTTTAGGGTTGCGGGCACTTGGGCGAGCCGCTCCGCAGTCCAGCTATCCTGCAAAATCGCCTGCTCATGTAGAGGTGGGAGAGAGACATATTGCGGTGATGAGGTTGGTGGTGATGGAATGGTGCTTTGAGCTTGAGATGGGAGCAGAAACGAGACACAAGGCGACGCAAGCACTAGAGTCTGGAGCACGGCGAGGCAAAGCAGTTTCATGATAGCAACATGGAGGAGAGGTGGAATATGTGGAAAGTGTGAGATCCTAGTCTGCTCTTATCTGATGGTGGCTTTGGCACTTATCTCTTCAGTCGACCTAGCGTATGTGTGGTAGTAGGTAAGGTAAGGTTGAGGTTTAACGTTGTAGGGTAATGTGGTATTTATTGCAAACACCATCTCTCTTCTAGCCACTAAACCCAAATCACTGGGATTGTTCCCATGCCGAGGGGAACAAAAGTCTGAGAACTCGAGAGTGCCACCGAGGTTATGTTCCTGCTTTGGTAAAACATCGCACAGATGGTGCAGACTGCCACAGCAGAGGCTCTCGAAAGCTCCCCGGAAAGGACCGTGTGCAAAGGCCAGGACGTCCTCCTTCATCTGCAAGAATCGTTTCTTGCAGTATGTTGAATGTCATGACGCGCAAAAGCTACATAACACCCTTCCATTGTCCTCCGTAGCAGGGCAGGGGAGTGGGCGATCCCATCGGCGTGGTCAAAGCCATCTTCTCTAGCGACAGTAACAAGTCAAGCAGATGGACGAACACAAACCCGCGGCTGTCATGGCGCGGCTATGTGTGCCCAGCCCGATAGTCAAGCACATCTTGCCAGCTCGTGTCAGGTCAAAGGCTCAACATGATGTTGTTTTCGTTTATGACTACCACATCGAGCTCTACGAGTTCACGGCTGATGGCAGACCTCTGCATGCTTTGTCCAGACACTTCTTCGGATGCAGGATCCAAGCGGCCAAGGTGCTCGAAATTGACGAAGACCCAGAACACTATTCAATTGCCGAAGAGCATCTTCCGCCTGAACTGATTGTACTTAAGCTTGCGTCGGCGCAGCTTCAGCTTATGTACGTCTCAGGCACAGATGTGCTTGATTGGCATGAATATGGGTGGCCATTGCCAATATTGCCCTCGACACCAAGAAACCTGTCACTTGGAGTGGAAGACCTCCTGGCAGTTGGGCCCACAGGAGGTCTTATCGTTGCTTCAAGTCCAGAAAGTGGTCTGATTATCCTCAGCACGTCCATGGATACTACCAGAACTCTCGACAGGGTTATAGAGGATGATGCTGTGGTGACGCCACCAGACATGATCATATTGAAATTGGAAATACTCTATCCTCCAGCTAGCGATCCGAGCCGTGCGGTTCTCATACTCCTCGGCATTCAAGATGGGAAGTCTGTGCTCTGTCTCTACTCATGGGATACAAAGATTATACTTCTTGCGCTCGAAGATACTTGGAAGCCAATCAAGCATGCGTTAGGAAAAGGTAGTGTGATTATGCGTCAAGTAATAGCTTACATAGACTGACAATTTCAGAACATGCCAAAGTCATATCTACTCTACTGATACCCCTCAAACAGCCAGGAGCTTTCATGATCTTCGACGAACGCGTGATGGCACTTTATCAGTATGGTCATGACGGGTCCGTTCAGCAGACGTACTGCAGTAGTATCGATGATGATAGCGTATCCATCAGTAACACCACATCAGCTCGCTCTTTGCTTTGGACTGCGTACTCAAGAGCACTCTGTGCCAACACGAGTGATACCACAGATGCATATTATGTTGCACGGGAGGATGGTCTCGTTCAGTACATCGAGTGCAGTAAATATCGTGATACCTTCCAGCCGAAGCTGGGGGACGCTGCAAAGGTGTCTATGGGCATCGACACCGCCTTTGCAACACTACAGCTGAATTTATCAACCACAAAAGGCCTCTTAAGTCATGAGTACCTACTGATTGGCGGTAGTGGAGGAGATGGGGCAGTTTACGAAGTGAGGATAATAGAGAAGCACGTCTTATGACAACAAGCTGACCCTGCTTAGGTCGAGTCTGATCCTGACATGTTGATCCTCATCAAAGAGGCCACTCTGCCCAATTGGGCACCCCTTATTGCTACTACTGCAGTTCCTCGACATCTCGCGCCCCAGGCTAAGCAGAGCGAATCAATCGCCAGCAATACCAGAGGTGCATTGTTCGTGACCTCTGGCACTGGTGGGACTGGAGGTGCAAAAGGATGCACTGTCGAGTTTGAGAATTGCCCGTCCATTGACCTTGAGTTGAACGAGATACTAGCAGACCCCGACAGCCCAGACAATTTCTGGTTACTCGACCAAGCGGCAGATGGCACCGCTATGACGATGTACTCAATGCCCTGGGAGACTGCTGTAGCACTGCAACATCTCGACGATGGCTATCAGTCAGTTAAGGTCAGCGATGAATCTACACTCACGGCTGCATCGATATATCTCGGGACTCTGAAGGCTGTAATCGTCTTGACACGCTCTGGGATAAGGATATATCGCTTAGACTCTTTCTTTGGCCATGGTGGCCCTGCCATGGGTATCCTTTTCGAAGCTAGTGAACACATCATTCTCGCCTCGATATCTCATCCATATCTGGCTATGATTGTACAACGGGATGAAGAGGTAGAGCTGGTGTTGAAGGAAGTCCACATCAGCCTTGACCAAGTCGTCCTCGCCGACGTCGGACGACCAATCAGCTTGAGAACGGGACCAACTTGTGTGTCCCTCGTTGAGACACTTCACCTCTCTTACAATGGATTTGCACAGCTTCGGACATTCATCTTGATGGTAGGACATCAAGATGGTAGTCTCACCATTCTGGTCTTGGATGGAATGAGCATAAAGCGGTCTGTAGAAGTGCTTTATGAACCTGGAGATCCAGTCGAAAGCGTCGTCCTACTATCGTCGCCTCATTTGAGCGACAACTCGGATGCTTCCAGCCTTTCGTCTGGTAATATGTCTGAATCTGTAGGACATGATGATCTGAGATCACGCAAAGCAGATGGGACGTCGATTCTCCTCCTTACGGCATTCCGCTCTGGTGTGCTACGTGTCTCACTGATGACTACTGACAGCGGAGAAACATACGTGGAGATGCAGTCACATAGGATCATACCAATGTCAATGACAGCAATCAAGCTATTTTCGATCTCGGACAAGTCGAATAGCATGTCTGCTATTGCGGTCTGTGAAGGGCAGGCATATCAGGTGGTCTGGCTTGACCCAAGTTGCGATGACTTGCGCATAGAAAGACTGAGAGTGGACGAAGGCGATAGCCCGTCTGTGATCAGATCGATCACTGCAGTTCACGCTAGAGCTGCATCAGATAGGACACTGACGAGAACCCTCGACATTGCCTGCTCAGTTGGCATCATATCCTGCTCTTTGACTCCTCATACAACAGCCTGGCGAATTAGGAGAGAGGCGCCCGTCGATGGTACGCCTCAACGACTAACTTACTCTGATGAGCTACAAGCCTTGATCGTGGGCTATGTTAAAGTGGAAGTCGATGAGGTGCAGAAGAAGCGATATGCTCTCTCGCACATTTACATTACCATGCCTGACACACTAAACAATGAAACGATCAAAGCTGAAGAAGGCGCATCGCAACAGAATTTACTGTCCTTGCCGTGGTCTTCCAAGACTGGGGAGAGGCTTACTGATATCCTCGAATGGAAGTGGCCAAAGAAGCGTACTAGCTTGATGCTGGTCGCAGCATTTCGCTATACTGACACATCTGGCCAGGACAAGGGTTTGATCAAATATATTAAAATTGTCACCGAGATGACCGAGGGCCGCAAGAATTACCGGCTGTCGGTTGTCCACGAGAGTCGAGAGCGCCATGCAGTGTATGCGATTTGTCAGTACAAAGAAAACACTCTGATATACGGCTGCGGGGATAGACTCAGGATGCGCACATTCGACTGGAAGGAGAAGAGATTCTCAAAAGGCACGTTGTTCCGGTTGCCCAGTCCTGCAGTCTATATCACAGCTGGCCAATATCTCTACGTGACGACGAGTAGTCATTCTGTTCAGATCTTGGACATACAAGGAGAGGAAGAATTGAAAGCCGTGGGCCAAGATCTTGAAGCTCGACAAGGCATCTCACATCTTGTCCTCGAGAAGGCCGGCAGGATCCTCGTGACTACCAAGGACAGCTATGTCACAATTCTAAGCATTGACATGGCCACCGGCATGATACAACAGAGTAGTGGCAAAGATGAGTACCGCATCGATCTCCCATGCTCCATTACTCGTCTCGTCAGGTCAGATATCAGAATGTCATGGTGCAATCGGGACAACCCTGGCATACTTGAGCAAGATATCTACGGCACAGCGGCCGATGGCTCTTTGTGGAGCTTCAGCCTTATTAGCAAGGAAGCTTCACGACTACTACATATTCTGCAAAGGGTATCGGAACATGATGGGAACCATCGGGTACATCGTGGTGCTCGCCATCAGCAACATGACACCATGAAGATGTCCCTGGATCATCCTGAAGTGTTGCACCTCAGAGGTGATTCGCTGCAACGACTGGCAGAACGAGCAGATGCTGCCGGAGTCCTCGAGTCGAAGCTGCAGCGAATGGAAGAGCATAGGAAAATGGCAAGGCAAGGAGAACATGGCGATTCTTGGTTATTGGCTGATGTCAATGGATTGAGTTTCGACTCGCTACAAAAAGCATTTCATCGATTACGACAGACGGATACTGACATGGAGGCTGGAAGGTTTGGAGAGGCAGTCGCGAATGGTGCTGTGTGCAACGAGGTCGTAGCTTGGCTCCGTAGGCTGCTGGATATCTGTGTCTGAGCATGGTAGTTGGCGCCATTCGCGCAGGTGACCGGACATGCTACAAATATGTAAATCGTGATGGATATGGAACAGGCATGATTTGCGTCAATGCACAACTTTACACCGTCATCACGCCAGGGGGAGCCGACCGTGTAGACAGTAGAGTAGGCTACCTTAGTAGTAACTTAGTAACCTAGTAACCTCTAGAGAGAATCTAAGGCAGACGTTGCAGGTGATGCTGACCCGTGGGGCACCGTTTCATGACCAAGTCGTGTGAGACGGAAACTTGACCGACGGGACCTCGAAGTCGACGAGTGTCAACTGGCACTGCCGCTTCAATACACCCTACAACAATTCTCATCCTTCACTTACTAACCATCGTTCTTCTATCCGGCGGTCAAACTGGATTCCTCACCGCCTACATCGTCCAACCATCTCGAGTTGTTGTCCTCGAGGGTTGATTCTCCATCCAATCTGTCATGCACAAAATCTCGAGCTTCACCGGTAGTGCTCGCCATGGCTGGGATAAGATGACACCCTCGATGGGCTTCGGCCCACGCCCTCCACAACCTCCTGAACCGCCCATGCCTGGGATGGTCTTGCCACCTTCGAAACAACCTCGTCCCGACGTTGCCGCCTTAGGCAGACAGGCCGCCCCCCGGCAAGGTCCCCTCAATCTGTCTTTCAATGTGCCATTCTCCTCGCATCTTGCTGGACCTGAACCTGACGACGTGATACATGCCACGCCTGGTGCGTTTACAAGATGGACACATCCACACGGTACACCTGAAGCAGCACCGACGCACAAGCTGCCAATTCATGCACAGAATGTGGAAGCCTTGAGGTTGATGACCAAGCAAATGACGGAGCAAAGCGAGGGAAGGCTGCAAGCTACTGTCACATCATCGGAGCCGAGACCAATTCCTGGTCTGCAGCCAGGACCGCACAAGACCCTGGTCACGAATGTGTGCCTCTCCGGAGACCCGGAGCTGGTGAGGAGAATGCGTGGGAGGATATTCAATGATACACCGATCTCCTTGGTATGCTCGAAGTCAAGGACAGCGATGGAATTGCAACGAGACTAATAAGACGTGCAGAGGTGTGCCACTGTGGACATTGACCAGAACCTGGTCGGAGACGCAATGTCTGGGGCGATTCGACAAAGTGTGCTTGACCATATGAACTATGTGGCTACCTGGACTGGGACAGACGTCTTCCTGCTCAAGCCCAAGCAGATTGACATTGAGACTGCAAGCTTCAATGGCACGCTCGATAATAGCCTGGACCAGCGTTTCAGGGTGGCGGTTTTTGGTGATATGGAAAGCTCTGAACACGCCAAAACCAGAATATTGATCATGATAGACCAGATTGTGGGTTATACCGTCATCCAGAGCTCGAGTAATGACTAACACCCTGATAGCTACGCCGTAAAGTTGACGTCTTCAACCTCGAACTATCGCTTCACACCATGGTTTGTGGCCGGCTGCGAAGGCACATTAAGCATATTGAATCTGCTACCAACAGCGCAATCTACTTTCCGCCGCCTTTCCCACAGATATATGGTTACACTCCGCCTGGTGCTAACAGAAGACGAGATGATGAGATCTTCATCACGGCCGATAGCGAGCATGACATCCACATGGCCAAGCTGAAGCTCCACGAGCTAGTTCGATCCACGCAGGCGTGTGTCAAGGAGGTTCGGATATCGTCGGACAAGATTGATAGCATTCTACTCGAAAGGATGGACAAGATTAAGAAGATCATTGAGTACAATGGGTCATACGTTCTCTTTCCTCAGCTAGGTGTACAAAGAGGGGTCGTCCGTGTGCAAGGGACAGATATGCTTCATGTGGAGCGGACCATCCGGGAGATCATGTCTTTGGTAAGCAAGAGTGGACCGAGTATACCACAATAATACGCTGACACAAACATACACAGTCCGGCCAATTCTACTCTGCATCCTGGTGGATCACCCTTGCTGATGGCTCGCAACGTGCTCCCACTACGAACGACATCAAAAACATGCTAGCAGACATCTGCATCAGCTCTGGCGCGGAGATTGCTTTTGAGAAGCTGACTTTCCACATCTATGGCTCGGATGATGCTGTCAAAGCCGCACTGTGGATCATCAACACGCTGCCTTTTGTCAAGAAAGGACAGTCTCTACTCAAAGTCAAGATCGAACTTGCAAATGAGCATAAAGAATTTGTCAGTGGCAAGAAAAATGGCAAGATTAACAAAATCATGAGTCAAAGCAATGTCCAGGTCTATTTTGATCTCTTCAATGAATACAATTTCTTCATCGACGTCAGTGGACCTAATTACGACGCAACCAAGAACGGTCTTGAGCTTGTTGAGCAGGAGATGCCGGCGTCTCTTGCCTTTCACGTCCCGGATCAGTATCACAAGCGCATCATTGGTATCGGTGGACAGCATATTCAGCGCATCATGAAGAAGTATTCCGTCTTTGTTAAATTCAGCAATGCCATGGACCGTGGTGGACCATCAAAGGAGGATGATGACATCAAGGTCGACAATGTCATCTGTCGCACACCAGCTCGTAATGCACAAAGCCTGGATCTGGTCAAGCAGGAAATCATGGACATGGTTGAGAAGGTTGACGCCGAGTTTGTCACGGAGCATGTCATCATCAACCGGCTCTACCATCGCGAGCTTCTTCACCGGATGCACGAAATTGAGGAGCTTGAGAAGAAATGGAACTGCAAGATCACATTTCCCAGCACAGAGCAAGCCAGCGATGTTGTCACCATCATGGGTCCCGAGTATCAAGTTCCCCAAGCTGTCGATGAACTGCTTGGCATGGTACCTGAAAGTCATGAGATCACGCTGGTCACCACTGACGAATTGTCAAACTATTTTGCGACCCGTGACTTCCAGCAGGACGTCGTGGAGAAGCTCCACTCACAATATGAGGTCGACGTTCATGTCAACGGTCTCAGCTCAGCTGCAGCTGCCGAGCAGTCAGCCACCACCAACACCGAGACCTTGACGATGACTTATACTCGCAACAACGCTGGTGGGCTCGGTGATGCCATTGACTTCCTCACCACGCAACTCGTACCTCACGGACTTGACGAATCTAGTGTTCGTGGTGCCCCTCCTCGACCCAAGTCGGACACCTTCGAAGACAGTTTGCCTTTCTTCGAGTCAAAGGTTTTGCACACTGCTCAACCGATCAACACCACAGACTCTCCAACTCGGACTACAAACGAGGATGGCATCCAGCGGTCTTTCTTTGATAAGATTCGCCGGCCCGGCAGCATCACCTCTCTATCAGCTTTCCTCGACCGCCGCAAGAACGGCTCGAATACCCCGGCGTCTTTCATGACCCACGCCTCAGCCAATGCCTCCAAGGCTTCCCTAGCCAGTCTCGAATCCCAGCACAGTGGCTATCGCAACCCTTGGAATGACTCCGGCATCAATCTCTCCGACGACGAACATGACGGCTGGCCCGCACGCTTCACTCCCGGTGGCGACAAGCCTCAGTCCGGCTCCACGGCAGCACTGGGCTCCATTCCTAGCGCATCTGCATCTGTGCTGAGCCTAACATCGACGCCGCTTCCACCCCCAATCTCTTCTTCCCACTCGAACGCCCAGCCGCAGCTCTTCCTTCCTGGTGATATCACGCCGAGAAATGATTCGCATGCTATAGGCTCGACGACTTCGAGGATTTCTCACGATAGTGGACGGCCTAGTACGGCAAATTCTGGGGTTTCAGGCGGTGGATATGCGCCTGGACCTATTGGACCGCCGCCGACCACGACGACGAATACGACGACGACGACGAATGGTGCCTCTGCTTCGTAATGATACGACTTCACCACACTTTCTGGAACAACAACATCTTCTCGATACCCACCAAATTTCCGGACTTCACCTCCTCCATCTCGACTTCTCACGCAACATCTCACGATTCATCTTTGGAAACAAAACTCCTGCTTTTACTCTCTCGGCACACTCATACACGCAGCGCGCATCAACATCTGTCATCTCTCATCTCTCATACTCACGCTCTCTTCACAAACAATATACCCAAGTATACCCCTGGCTTTCCATGCAAAGTTGTTTTTGGGTTTGGGGGCGCCCTGATCTGTTTCTTTTACCTATTCCCTTATGTTCTGCTATAACAAGGCGTGGAGTTTGCAAGATACCTGGGCTCGATCGGATTGTCTTTTGCGGTTTGCTTTTCTCTTGTTTTGCTTTTCTTTTTTGCAAGGAGGATGGAGATGGGAGGGG
>Ga0268250_10000511_pt1 | contig 18428 bp, 15 predicted proteins | sample AgamicAsSfe_FD_200448 | JGI IMG/M metagenome (GOLD analysis project Ga0268250, IMG submission 200448) | Agave microbial communities from Guanajuato, Mexico - As.Sf.e (v2) (version 2) | ecosystem: Host-associated > Plants > Phyllosphere > Phylloplane/Leaf | place: Guanajuato, Mexico | collected... | reverse complement strand
CTATGCTCAAGATTCTGGAGGCGTGACTCTGTAGGGTCCGGCATCGGCTCGACTGGCTGAGCAGCTGGTGGTCCAGTAGGCAGTTTGGGTGCGGAGAAGGAGTCGCGATGGATGAGGGCGTGTCTCGAAGCACGTCGCTTAATCTCTCGTAGACCGACTAGATCTCCGCGTTTGAAGTTTCCATTGCCATGCTTGAACTCCCATAGTGGTGTGTCTGGAGATCCCGTGTGAAATACGTCGCTCACTGCAGTAAGCTGTCAGCATGTAATAGACAGGACAGCACAGAATACCTGGACACGCACCTTTGTGAAAGCCATACATGTTTAATTGGCGGACAAAAGAGGAGATGTTGGTGTGTTTAAAGTACGACCTGGGATGGGTTAGCTGGGGAGGTTGAGACGGCTGGACTCTAGATGCACGTACGACAGCACTTTCGAGAACTCGCTCGAGGGTGACATGACGAAGCTCTCGTTGGTGCTCGCCCAAGAGATGAGGTGCTGGATGCTCTGGTCCTCGAGCATGCTGTGTCGCGTTAGTGTCGCATCGCTTGCGTACTGTTGCGGCACACCCACTTGTATAGCTTGTGTATAAAGGCCGTCTGGACGACCTTGGGCTGCTGTGCGGCAGCGGCAGCGCCCACGGCAGGCGCCTGGTTGCCGTTGGGCGATGTGTTGCCCGAGTCTCCATTTCCTTCTCTTTGCGACTGGGATTGGAAGGAGCTTGTGCCGTTGCGGTCAGAGGGTGGGCCCATGGTGGACGAGGTGGGCGTGATGTCCATGGGGTCTCTAGGCGGCGCAAGCGTCGAGCCAGACGAGGGCAGGATGGGTATCGACTTGTGGAGGTTGGGATTGTGTGGATCGGCGGAGAAGGGACTCCGGCGGGCCTCTGCGACAGAAGCCATGGCGTTGGGGTCAAGTGTGGAGAGCAGGCGCCGTGGTGAGATGGCCCGCGGACGCTGGATGCAGAGGTTCTCCTGAGGAGCGTGTCGAAAAATGTGAAAGCTCTATGGATGCAGGGTCCCGATTTGCGGTGGGCAGCGAACGTGGTAGGGCGGAGAAGGTGCGGAGGAGCATGCGATATGTGTGGCCGACGTCGCCGCAGGAGCTTTGAATCGGCGGGCGCGCGCTTCTTGGAAGGTTCCTAGTCTTTGGGATTTCTTCTAGCGCCTGCGCGAACCGTACAAATTTGGTTCCAGAAAGGTCGGGATGGCAGACGGTGCGAGTGGTCCTTTGTCGGATCGGGAGCGGCCGTAGCTGTGGAATAGGAGCTCGCACAGGGGGTCCAAGCGTTCTTCTACGCCGTTTGACACGCTTCTCCAGGGCACAATTCCATATGCTGTGTTTGAGCGCAGCGCCGTCGAGGGCGATGGAGGGCTTGGCGGGGACGAGGAGACGACAGCGATGTGCGAAGGGCTGTGTCGCAAAACTGGCACGGCAGCAGTCGAGGGCGGAACGGTAGCGCTGCCGAAGGGGAATTACGGGGGATCGATGAGGTTGGAGCGTGCTGCGGGAGCCAAGTGTCATCCATCTATCTATATCTATCTATGCTACTCGTGCCCGACCGACACGCCAGCGCCGGGTGACTGTCTGTCCGCAGTCGGATTTGCTACTGCTGTAGGGCAGTTGGCATGCACCTCACCCTCACGGCAAACACTGGCGGCCATGGCGACGCTTGCATGCGTCCACCACCCCTGTCGTCGGCCAGCTGCAGGTCGAGACACTGAAACATCGCTCGACCATAATAACCCACCGCTAATATCACTATAACGCGAACTGTTTCTGCTGCGGGGGTCAGCGTATAATGCGGCTGATATGCCTATCCTTACACCGCGTTCCCGTGATGCGGATGCGGTCAAGTCGCACAGATTGGCATACGGCACCATCGCCAGACTTGCCTCTCTGGCAAACTCCCATGCCCACTGTCAAACTCCCTCGGCTTTGCTTTTGCTATCGGGCCCAGGGTCCAGGGTCCGCAGGATTGGCTAGCCGGCCTACCCGCACAGACGTTCACAGAGACGTCAACCACCAAACCCATATCGAGTCAGCACTCGACCGACTTTCCCCAGCCCACTTGGAAAACGTTAGGCGCTACCCCAGAGCTACTGCTCGCCCGTACCACGCAAAGCATATGATTGCACGACTCGGCTCGCGCATCGCTATCGATAGCTCTGCTTGTCCGTCGCTCACTGATCGACAGCAAATCCAACATGGCCACTGACTTCATCAACGCATTTCGACGCCTTCAGACACACGAGAGAGGCCGGGCGCTCCAGGATCTAACAGCAGAACTATCAACCTATGAGTGGAGAGCACTCCATGCCGCGACCAGCAGCCGCACCTTTCAATTCGACGTCATCGGCAGTCTGCCAGTTGAGCTAGTGGCTCAGATATTTTGCCTCTTGGATCCTGCTACTCCATATCGCCTCCAAAGTGTCTCAAAACGATGGCGCGATACCCTCCGGAGTCTACATGTCCTCAAAGCAAGCCTCAACCAGTGGTATCAAGGTACTGTCAATCTTCAAGATGCTGAATACGCCCTGTGTAAAAAGAAAGCTCGCGATATACATGCTTTTCGCACTGGCAAGCCGAGTCGTATCTACAAAATCATTCCCAAATACGATTCCGACGAGTCACTCCTTCCTAGCAACCCGATCTACGATTTCAAGCTGGTAGGCAGTAGTCTCATCTGGCATCACGTATTCCACCGCGATGTGACCCCATCACGCTCCGCTTGCGTGCTGGACCTTGATACATGGCATCTCCGCGTGTTGGGCGGAGAAGCACGTGAGCAAATCATGAATGTCTTCGCATCTAGTGAAATCGTGGTGCTGACCACATATGCAAACGTTTGCTACGTGCATGAATTGCGAGGCAAACAAGGCTGCAAGAAGTTCAGAGTACCAAACAGGAACTACCTCAAGAACGTTAGCTGTCGTGGACGCACTGTCGCATGTGTTGCCTATGTCGACCACCACACATCGGTGTATATCTGGGAGTACGATTCGCAGCGTGGCAGGACGTTTGAGATCAGGCACGAGTCGGGGAACATATTCCTCGACCCGCGGTAGGTGACTTTCTGCATATCCTAAACCTGAACCGTGCCTGTCTTACCAAACGACATCTATGCAATAGTCTCGGCCATTTTGGTTTGTAAATCTAACTCGTGCTCAGGAGACACGATTCATACATTCTAGCTCCTCTTGTACAGCCCAAAACCCAGACGATCGTCATATTTACCGGAGCTTCACGTAGTCCTACACCTTGTCAGGGCCCACGAGATTTCGAATTTCGTCGCTACACGTACCGCGGAGAGTGTATTAGCACCCATCGTGCACGCCTACCTGATTTTGATGGCGCCCGAGGATTTGAACGTCCAGCCATAAACGGCTTTGTTCCAGTAGACTACAAAGAGTCTATCTTCGCGATATACATGCACCATTATGACATTGCTCAGGGGGAGATGTCGCTCTTGCTACGGTTCAATGAGGAGGAAAATGACCTAAGTGTTTGGCAGGGTCCGAAATACCAGGGTAAGCAAGGCTCATGGTGGGATTCACTGGCATGGTGGAGAGACACCTGCTATGGTGATCGATGGGATCATGAGGCCGAGCAGCGAGACATGATTGCTCAAATGGGTACTAGTGATGCTAAACGCTACGTGCCCGTCGTCTGGGACACGAAGGACTTCAGGAGGACCCTCGTCTGGGAGAAGTTAAATTCGCCTATCGTGATGAACGAAAAGTACATTGTCAGGAATACGGTGTTACATTTCTATATACTCTGTTTCGGCGATGATGATGAAGGCCAATGGCCGAAGAAGAGCGGAACACTCTTTGATATGTGGGAACTTGAGGTGTTAGATACAAATGTATATTGATATATACACTATTTGTAGTCAGTCATGCATGATTGCAGACCTGCTGCTACTAACGGTTTCACAACCCATTGCGTGCATGTGAATCATCGAACCACGCCTCATCTGATTGGCTCACAAGAAGGTTGCGGGGCACAAGACACCCCACCTTGGATTTTCGGCGTACGCCGCTCTAGCCTTGCCTACTCAAGTAGGTAACCATTTCGACTCTGCCGCGGCGTGACAGACTTTTTTTTGCAAAAACAATTCTACTCCGCCATTCAACTCATATACCACTTTTTACGCTTCAAGGCCGTAGTTAAGAACACTGTCGCGAAAATGGTCGAGAAGGTCTACGTCACATACAACCAGGTACGTGCAGGATGAAATGTTACACATGCGATCAGACACCCCGCGCACACACGCGCATGTGGTATGCTTGTGTACCGCAACCAGTCCGCGGGTATACAACACGAGAACTGGTATCGCCTCGACGCGGCTGTTGCAGCAAACACCTCCAGAGACTCTACCTACGTCCCCACGTATGCGACTATGACGAACCTGGAGCCCTTACACAATATCCAGTAAACAAAATACGCAGAATGCAGCTGACATCCTCCCTCCCTCCAGGTCCACAAGCTCTGCCAAGAGGCAGCAGACCAAATCCTCAATGAGTTCCAGCCTAACCTTATGATCGCCATTGGCGGTGGTGGTTACGTCCCTGCGCGTATCCTCCGGTACGTAACCTCCAAGTCCCATTTCAAGGCCTCCGAAACCAAGAACCCCTCAACTAACAACCTCTTCAGTTCTTTCCTCAAGAAGCCCAACAGCCCCAACATCCCCATCCAGGCCATCGGTCTCTCCCTTTACGAACAACTCGGCTCGGGTCCCGACTCTGAGGTCGAAACCCCCGGCACAAAAGTAACACGAACCCAATGGCTGGACCTCTCCTCTCTCGAGATGGCCAACCTGATCGGCAAAAACGTCCTCATCGTTGACGAGGTAGATGACACACGCACCACCCTCGAATACGCCGTCCGCGAGCTGGAGAAGGATGTCGAGACCGCAGTCAAGAAGCTCGGCCGCGAGGGCGAGAAGACAAACTTCTCAATCTTCGTCTTGCACAACAAGGATAAGGCGAAGAAGGGTCAACTGCCTCAGGAGATTCTCAAGGGCAGGTATAGTGCTGCTAGGACAGTTGGAGATGTTTGGATCAACTACCCTTGGGAGGCTACGTATGTTTTGCTCCTTTCCCTCTCTCTTTCTCCTCGGTCTTTTATATTTGGATACTAACAACCGGGTAGCGACATTGACGAGCATGACCGTTTGTCGAGGGAGCAGGAGAGCAAGCAATAAGTGTTGATGTCGAAAGAGGACATTGGATAACGAGGGAAAAGCATGATGACATTTAGGCATTCGATCGAGCATTTACGGATGGGATACACTGGAGTTATCTGGAACAAGGATCGGAACCGGGTTTGGAATAGAACAGCATCAAATCCAACGAGTTACTACATGGTCTTTCTCCAAACACGACAAGTTGACAAACAGCAGATGTGAAGATGAGTAATGGTACAACGAACGAACTGGGTATATTGATTGACTGATGAGGGTCATAACATCGTAATCATTACCCAACAAAACGTCCATCCGATGCCATGCTATGCTACGACAGTAGCCTGTCTCAATCCTTCTACTTTCTGCAATCTCTCCGTCTCAACTCGCCCACACAAAGGGTATATCATGATTATTATACAAGAAGAAACAAGCATTTCAAAATATCCCAATAACCCCGCCATTTTTAGTCAACGCCAGATGATGGAAAACGCTGCAAACGTATATGTAAGTATGAAAAGCACGGTCGACGACATTGGACTCGTGCTAAACGTCTAGTCGGTTATTTTTGGAATGGGCAATAGAAGTCTCGCTTCACTTTATGCCCATCTTGCGGAACTTTCGGGATGCGCGACGGCGTAGGCCGTTCATGCCCATGGCCTTCCGGAGGCTATCCCTGTCTCCGTCTTCTTCGTCCTCCTGTGGTACGCCGAGCAGTCTTCGACCGTTCGTGTTCTTGACAGAAGTTTGATGCGCTATGATGTTCTGATCGCGCCAGAACATTCGTTTTTGGTCAATGACATTCTGCGACAGATTTCCAAAACCCTTCTTCACGAACGCCAGGTCGTGCAAGATATTCGGGTCGAGGCAGCGCCTAGGTAGTGTCTGCACGGCCATGAAGATCTCGCCATCACCAGGACGGTATTTCCTGATTTCGGGTTCACCGAGCTTGAAGATGGCAAGAGCGTAGCGGTATAGGGCACGTGGTCCCTCGTAGAGAAATGCGTCCCAGACGCGAAGTACGGTCTCGATTGGCAGGACACCGACGAAGATGCTCATGAACCAAGAAGTACAAGAGAGGGCGACTGTGGGTTGTCGTTGGAACTTCGAGTTGGGATGAGCGTTTGAGCCAGCGCCGCTGTTGATGAGATCGGTGTCGTTGATCGACGCCCACACCTTTGGCAGATAATCCTTGATCAACATCATAAGTACGTTGACTTCCGTGTTTGCCAGGCTGCGAGCGTGGGCACCTGGGAGATGGTTTTGCGTGATAATAGTAAGAAGGATGAAAACCTTCTCCTTGTCCTGCTTGAGAAACAACAGAAGAAGACCAGCAATAAAGTTGAGAGACTGGCAGTAACCAATGTTGGGATTGTTCAAAGCAAAGCAAGAGAGCACCTCGCGCAGGTCTTGAATCAATGCTGGCTCGTCGTCAGACTCGCCGTCGAGTAGATCAGTTGCTGGTTCCGGACGGAAATGAATGTTGTCGGGGAACGTCCTGTCGAGATCGCGTTCAATTGCATCTTTGTCGTCCTTGTTGAGCTCGTCTTGGTTGACGCGAGCTACTAGAGACTTGTACAGACCGACATTTTCCTTCTGTGTAATCATGTGCTGACCACCAGAATAGAACCACCACATTGCACCTCTCCACTCAGGGGGATATCCTTTACGAGCGTATCGTTTGACCTTTTCGCACATATCAGGGAACCTGGTTGGCTCATTTGTCGGCAGACCTTGCTTAGCCATCAGGGAGATCCATTTGCCTCTCCTGCGGGAGATATGCTCTTCGTATCTGGAAGCCCACGCGTTATACTCCTGAACGTTGATCTTGTCAGAAGCCTTCTTGAATCCATAGCGGTCTCTCTCCACAGGCGCAGCCGTCTTTCGCAGACCAGGCATTATCACAGTCGTGACGTGCTGGTTGGGAGGTGCTAACGTGGGGGTTCTCGGAGTCTCAGGCTTGCTCTTGGTAGTTGTAAGTTGAGACATCATCCCAAGATCAAACAACGCGCTCTTCCGGTCGAACACACTCGTAGAAGCGCGGCGGGGAATTGCCTCGTCTTCATCCAGCTCGGGGAGCGGCTGAGATCTCTGCATAGGCGGAGATTGAGGCATGTGGGAACTGGCCAGAGATTCATTAGAAAAGGTACGTGGAACGCTTGGTCTCTTGCTATGTCGCTTGGAGTAGGCCTCAATGTTAGCCCAATCCTGGCGTGAAAGTCGGGATCGGCTAGGCGGCAGTTGTGGAAGTCCGGATATATCGCGGCGAATGTGATCGAGTTGTGAACGGCTGCCATTCGATTTCCTCGCGTGGTGTCCCTTGGTTTCTGTGGTCCTGAGCGCCAGAGCTTGCAATGTAACAGATACACGCCTGGGTGCTTCTTCACTTGTCCTTTTTGGTACGCCTGACTGTCTCTTCTTGGACTGCTGCACTACAGCTTGAATTGTTCGTGGTGTATATGCGGCCTGGAACGGGCTGATTTGTACCGAGGGCAATAACTCGATACGTAACGCCTTTCGCTCGGCGGGATCCGCGTTGTATGCCTCATCCAGGTCCGACCCAGAGGGTGGCCGAATCGTCAACAGCTCCTTCGAGTCGACATTGGTTCCTAGCTTACCATTCAGGCTCTCGTTGGACTGGAAGGAATCTAATGAGTCGAAATCGCGAGATGGCGTCTGCGATAGCTCAGGAGGCTCTGAGTCAAGACCTACTGGCGAAGGGCTTTGCAAGTCTCGTTCGCCCTGCTCAATTATAGGACTGCGCTCTTCATCCTCCTCGTCATAATAGTAGGAATCCAGCACGTCGCCAACAGGGTCTACGTATTCATCTTCCTCGGCAATTTCGGAAGTCTGGATTGTTTCTGGTGAGCCGTCGCGTTCCCGAAGACGGTCTCTCGATGGGTCTCTCGAGTAAAGGCTATTTTGCCGATCACTGGCGATAGAGCTCCGTGCGGTGGCAATACTGCTTCTTTCTGTACCGCTGGTTTCTAGTATACTCGAAGACGCATTGGTCCACCCGGACCTAAAACTGGCCCGTGGCTCTTCGCCGCGAAACGGTCGAGGTGGAGTAGGATAATAGTCGTTGTGGGCCCAATTGGGGGCGCCTCTGTTGGGTTTGTAGGTGCCAGATAAATTAGCGCGCCCGGTGCCTCCATATTGGGCGTAGTCGGGAACAGATGTCACTGATCTTAAGGGAGGAGTTGGTTGGAAGGACTGCTGCGAAGAGCCAGTCATCCCGCGGGGTCTGAAAGGTGAGGCAGGTGACCCAGGCAAATCCTCGTTGGAAGAGTCCCACGACGGCCCAGTCGAGTTGACAGGATTGCTGGCCAGAGGGTTGAAAATGGCGCGAAGATCAGGCGAACGTGGGCCGCTATCTGGGCGAGCCATTGTATGGGCCATTATTGGGGACATTGGGCCTTGTCCCATTCCAGCTTGGATGTCATTAAGAGAGGAGGGTATGGCAGCATGGCGGAGGAGGGAAGGAGCTCGCTGGCGTTGGGCGAATTTGGGGGAAGGCAGTGCCGCAAGCGGGAGGGACGGGCTGTCTGCAGGCGATGGGCTGTAGACGGGGTGCTCGTATGGCGGCGCGTCTGCTGTGTCCATCTGGAGCTGAGCTGGCTGCTTGGACCGATGTAATCCGAATCCCCTCTTCGCCGCGTACGGCATCTGCGGTTGCGGAGACGTTGGGGGAGTGTATTCGGTAGTGGGTGACGTGTAGGGAGCGTGTGGCTCTGGGCTCCTGTCAGCATCAGCTACGGGCGAGACGCCTGTAGCGACACGTAGAAGAGCGTCGCCCATTGTGTGGTCAACGGGTGCAGAATGTGGTGGTGTAGGTCAGCGGAACAGGCGCTCATTCGACCGGAGAATAGGACAGCTCGGATTTGGTGATTCGCGGTAACATTCTCGGGTGCGAGTTGCAGGCTACGAAACGAGGGTGAGTGGTTGTCGTGAAACGGCGCGGATTGGTGTCGAGCCTGTGGAGAGCCTGCTCTGGGGCGTGGCGGTGATGGCGGCGGCGGCGGCGGCGTTGGCAAGCAAAAAGCAGTCGGGGCAGTGAACGGGTAAAGTGAAAGAATGAGGTCGGGTTCGAAGGATAAGGAACGTGGTGTGCCGCACTGGCGCGGGTGCAATCAGACGGTGGTGAGGAGATGAGTGCGGCCAAAGTGTAGCAGGAAAGTCTCCTTCAGCTGCAGCGCCTGGATCCGTCCGTCACTGACTCTCTGCCAAGACGCGGCGCTTCCCTCATCCCCGATTCCTGTAAGCTGGGAGGTCGCGGGCCGGTAGGAGCTTGGTGGACCTCTGTGGGCTTGTCAGAGGAGTTCGTTACTTTGACATGCAACGGCACAAATTAGGAGAGTTGCATAAGCGCTGCAACAGGTACCGACGGCCGGCAGCCTCGCGACATTGACGCGCTCCCGGCCAATCAGCCGCGGGCAGACTATTGAAACACGGAGATCACAGCAATTACCAAGCAATACACCTTGTACAAGATTACCTCGTCTGTCCGCTCGCTCGATGCATGGCGAGCAGGACGAGCAGCTCCCAGGGCGGCTCTCTCGGATTACATGATGCACTATTTGCTTTGCTGGAACACTTGCGAGGGACTTCTGAGGCGCGTGCCACACGCTTTGTTGCGCCTGACTCGCTAGCACCGCGCCCTTGGCCCTGCACTCACAGCCTCCAAGCTCTCACCCGAAGCGAACAAACTTGGATGGTCGACCTGCCTAGGACATAGCAATCTCAGATAGGAAGTGCACTAGGCGGTGGAAGCCTTTCTCGGGCTTCGAGAAGGAAATTTTCAGGTCCCCCCTGGTAATATGCTGCGGCTCGCTTCTGAGAGCACTGGCATGGGAGATTTGAACATGACGACATGTTGCGGTTTGAACTCATCTTATTTGGTGAACCTGAGTAAGTCTACCCTGCATTAATCGCCCGATGCCTGGCTAAGTCGTGCGTGCATCGCGATCTGCAAAACATTGTATGCTTCTTCGCCCACACCGGTCAAGACGGGTTCCGTCCGCATGCAAATTTCGCCGAACGCCAAAGATGCAAAATGAATATGTATCCGTCAAGCTCTGTGCTGCCCCAACCGATGCCCACGTCCGCCTGGCCGGTAAAGGACCCGTGAGACCCCTCACTTGGCGTAGCGCTTGACCCAGTCCTTTGCGTTCTTCTCAAACTCCTTGCGGTTCTCCCGGTACTCGTTGGCGATGGACGGCTCAATCGCGTCGTCCGGGTTGGGCTCGATGAGCAGCGTCTGGATTAGGCGGAGCACCGACACGACCTTGTTTGGCGGCTTCCACTCATCGGCACGCAGCAGACCCAAGCACATGGACCCCTTGTCGTCGTTGCTGACGTTGGGGTGGTAGATCTTGGTTCGGAAGCTGACGACGGGTGGCTTGAAAGGGTATTCGGTCGGGAAAGTAATCTCGAGCTTGAAATGCCCGCCCTGCATAGCTGTTAGCAGGCGCTACCGAGAGCGCACGGAAGGCGCATGGATCAGACAATCCAACATACCGCGTAGGCCGACTGGGCTGGGCCGTCCATCAACACTTCCCACTTGGTCATGTTCTGCTCGTCGAAGTTGATCTTCATACCGGGCGGTGTGTCAGCCATGCACTCGCCGTACTCCTATCGTCTTGTTGTTAGTACACTTGCTTCTGCGCCAGGGCAATTTGGCTTGCCTTCATGATACGCTTCTTCGCTCCGGTGCTCATGGTTGCGATTAGTTGGTGTGGTTGCTCTGTTAAGTTTGGTTGAGACTGTCTACGGCGACGCGGTAGGCAGTGTAGTTGAAGTAGTCAGACAGAAGCAGGCGCCCGCTGTGAATGTGCAGGAAGAGCGACGAGTAAGAATAGAATGCAACAACTTCACTCTCCGTGTAGGTAAGTGGGATGCAGTGGCAGGTGATGGACGTGAAAAGAGGGTTGTAGATGTGGGGAAAGTTGCCTATGGATGACGAGGGACCTTGGATCCTTAGTCAAAGCTCCGCACGCGGCCCGGAAGACGATCGCCTTCACACGTTCTGGTAGCAGGGACACGCTAGAATTCACACGTTGTTCGTTCCATATCTGTCTCTTGTTCGCATCACGTCTTGCTGAACTTCACTCGAGTGTGTGAAAACACGACGACGTCATACCATCACCAGGGAACGGTAGTATCGCTACTTTGCGCCTCATTTGCGAGTGCCGAACATCAAGGTGCATCCCCGTCACCACATCTTACCAAGACTCCCATGTCCTTAATCCACACTTATATCTCCGAGACTTGACATCCTCGACAGTCATCTAGAACACGTGGTTTTGACCTCTTTGACGGGCTAATGTGTTTCACCTTGGACTTGACAGCTGCTAGACGCTTACGACTGGCTTACTGACCGACTGCAAGGCGAAGACCACGATAAGGACCGCGACGCATCTAGCAGCAGCAGCTACAGTCCCTGAACACGTAGGCCACGCATTTGCTCGCTTCACCACTAGGCATAGCGCATAAGCGCAGTATTATAGTTCGGAGCTCTGGACCTACTTCTGCATGTTGTCCCCGACCTGCAAAATCTTCCTGAATCTAGACTTGGGCGCGGTGCATTGCAGGACTGGACATTTCGTCACTCATTGCAGCCACTATCTTCGTGAGTCACAGAGGCCGCCCAGCAACCCCAGGTCACGTTACACCGCGATAGAGACGTGACGCGCACACAACAAACGGTCCGACCAAAACGGCTTTACTTACAAACTTCAGCTCCCTGTCCATGCTAGCTTTTTTTCGCGCCTCGAATCTACGTCGCTAGGTCCAACACACCATATCGCGTGCTATTCGTGGCTCGCTTACTGTCAATCCTCAGAGGAACTGCCATGTTCCACGGTCTTCCATGTTTTCAGAGGGCATCAAATGAGGAGGTGCAAACAATGACGCCTCGCAGCCTGATAGATATCTGCTGCAGCCCAGCATGCAGCAATGGGCGAATAGCAATAGGAGTATGCATGTAACATAGCCCCAGCCTGCCAGCGCTAGTTGTCCAGGCTACAGGGGCACCGACTTGGCATCGTCGGTATTTAACAAGCTGCGACCCCACAACTTGAATCTTTACGCCTCACGACAAGCCTGAGTTCGACAACCAAAGCGTGCTTTATCTTCACCACCAGTGTTGGTAAACTCGCTAAGCTCTTCGGATTTTCAACGACTTTTCTCCCCCGAAAGGTTTGCGAAATCTGAGAGTTTCCGGAGCTCCCATTTCTCTCATATGAACGCTGCGTCACACTAACCTGTCCACTCTTTACGAGAAATTCCGTCGCTCGCTACTTCGATCTCTCTCTTCGGTCAAGATGTTCGGCAAACGCTCTTTCGCTAGCTCGAAGGAGAAAGACCGTTCAGGCAAGATCACCAAACAGCCGAAGAGATCGTTCCGCGATGCGTCTAAGCAGAAGGTCATGGCCGAGAAGCTGGATACGCGCAAGGACAGTCCAATGATGGATGGTGGCTCACCAGCGCTCACCTCTTCCATCGTGACAGTCATCGTTGGTTCCGACCAGCGACTGTTCGCCGCGCATGAAGATGTATTAAGTCACTCTCCGTATTTTGCTGAACTGCTGCGGGGCCAGTTCTTCGAGTCCGCTAATCGCCGCATCGATCTGCCCACGGAGGAACCTGAGATTTTCAGTTGTATCCTCGAGTATTTGTACAAGGGCGACTACTACCCACGCCTTGTCCAAGACAAGCGCCGCCAGACCTGGATGCTCGAAGGTGCAATTGCCTCACCCGACCCAAACAAACCCGGCGACCGCGCAGCTGCTGTCGAGCCAACTTTCTTCCACTCCGGCGTAGGAGACGTCATTCTCCGCGACACAGCAGTCTACTGTGCAGCTGATCGCTACGGCCTCGAAGAGCTCAAGAAGCTCTCTCTGCGCAAGCAGGGCCTGCAGAGCGGGATCGAGGTCGGAACCATCTTGCGCAGCGCTCGCTACGCGTACGAGAATACGCCGGATAGCGACTCGCGGCTGCGCGCTCATTACCTCGCTCTGATTATCCGCAGTCGGAAAACTTTCAAGCGTAGTGGCACCATGCAGATGGAGATGGAGATGGGGGGAAAACTGTTCTTTGACCTGTTCGTGGCTATGTGCAATCATGTCGATGATCTTGTGGACGCGAGGTACGCCTTGCGCCTCTCTGTTCTACCCTCTTTTGAAGATTCTTGCATATTGTGATGTTGATCTCGTACTGACAATCCGGCAGCGCCTCAGCCCGCGGCACTCCTAGGACCATCTAAAGACACTGATTCGCACACCCACTTACCCGTCACCGCAACACCCGCAAACAAACACACCTCGCATACAACCCCGGAGTACACACCAAGTTGGAAACCATACCTTACTCCGCTCGCACATCCAAATTGCCGACCAGCGACAAAACGTGAAAACAACCAAAAACATTCGGCGTACCGTTGTATCATCCCAACTCATCTTATCTCTCTTGCTCGCTCTCTTTTACTAGTGGAGTTTGCTTACCCCTATCGCGTTCCCCCTGATCCTTAATTCAACGATATCAACGAGCTCTTCCCCTCTCTGCTTGCGGAGAGAGTACACGACGACGAAACTGTGTTTCCTTTGTTTTGTGCTTTAGGGAATCAAGCGCTTGTTGTATGAATACCAAGGAAAAGAAGGGACATTCGTTTTTGGAAACATGGTGCTGCGTGGATCAGGAAGACATCGTGCTGGAGAACACCACTCTCTGGTGGAGACGTGTTCGATGCGGTGACAGATTGATCGAGACCGCTCGAAAGGTTCTGACTGACTGTGGAGGATATCTTAGTGGTGGCAATAATGAGAAAACCTTTGGCCGCCGCTAATTACTGCGCTGATGCTGATGTGATATGATGTCCAACTTGACCATGTTTACCACTCTTCTCACGGGAGTATCCATCCTCTACGTACCCACCTCAAAGGCACCATCAACCAAGCTCCAGAACTCCTCAATAATTTCCTTTTGTCCTTCACCCCCTCGTACAGCAAGATACCTCTGCCCCTCAACCTCTGGATTCCAGTTTCCCGGGTTTGCATCAACCACCATGCCGCCGGCTTCCTTCAAGATAACCCACCCAGCACAAACATCCCATGCCCAGCATCCCGCTTCCCAGTAGATGTCCAAACCTCCACTCGCAACCCCACACAGATTCAGCGCCGCCGAGCCAAATGATCTCAACCCATGTACCATGCCACCCCCATTTTCCTTTGTGGCTGCCAGCTTCTTGAAAGTCTCACTCTTGACCTTGAAGTCATTCCCGCTCCGGTCGCTGCCCCACTCCACAGCAACCAAACAGGTATTCAGTGTCTCCAGCGGCGTTGGTGGTGATAGTGGTAATTTGGTCGTTTGATTCAGATACGCGCCTTGTCCTTTTATGGCAGAGTACAAAGTTTGTGTGAATGGGTTGTACACGATTCCTACAGTAGGCTCACGCTCTATCGCTAGACCGAGTGAAATGCTAACATAAGGGTATCGGTGCACAAAGTTCGTCGTTCCGTCGATGGGGTCACAGATGAATGTCGGTGCTGCGTTAAGTTTGTCGCCGGGCTTCTGGAAATTGGTGTTCTAGATCAGTAGCTGTCTCATATGCAGTTCGTACGGAAGCATTACGTATGTTTCTTCGCCCATGAATTCGTAGTCTGGGTACTTCTCGCGGAGGGATGTCGAAATGAGGTTCTCGACGGCGCGATCAGTCTCGGTGACGAGATCGACCGCTGCAATCCAATTTAGTTAGTACTGGTCGTTTTGATAGTACAGATTCCCACTTGAGCGATCGCTACGTACAGTTCTTCTTCGACCCTGAGCCTTGAGTTGTGGGTTTTGCGGAGACGATGCGTTCGCCAGCTTGTTTGGCGATAGAGATCATGAAGTCGTGGACTTCTTGGAGGTTGACGCCGGCCATCTTGGATATCGATCGGTTTGTTCTAACAGTTTGCGATTGGAGCTTGATAAATTGAAAGTAGACTTTTTTTGGTGATGTTGTAGCTGCGCTCGATAGCTTTCGAACGTCAGAGCTACCTACGTGCCCCTCGGTGGGGCGGCCTGGAGTTGTGTATGCAGGGTCCGCCACGTGGGGAAACAGCAACTTTTAGCGGTTGACGTTGGAATTCCTAACACACTATTTTCGCGAAGCACTAAAAGCTGGTCAAAAGATGTAGGAGTATTGTTAGACAGTGATCACGCACGAGTACTCAGCTTGAGGTGCAACATCAACTGCTAGCCACACGACTACATGAAGCGGGAATGAATGCTGACACTCGGTAGAGGACAAATAGAGAAGAAGCATGATTTGAGCCTTTGCATTGTCGAAGAAAGCACATACTAAGCCGATAGTATGATAGCCCGACAAACGAATAGCGACCGTAGCCAGCACACCTGGGGAACACCAAACTCCAGCCCATATATACAGCCAATTGAATCCCCCACTCCTATGTACACTTCAACATTCCCTTCCAGATCTAGAATCCGTATCCAAGCCAGCCGATAGTGTTCGAGTACACACTTAGATTGTCACTCCACTTGGCCTTGTCGACTCCATCAACTGTAACCATCCATTCACTACCCACCTCACTCAGTGCAAAAGCCTGCACACTGCTAGCACCCTCGATAGAAAAGACACGACTCTGGCAGTTGCGGAATCCATTCGGTGCGTCAGCACTTGAACATCCGACGTTGTAGTTGCGGAAGAAGGAGTACAAGCCGCCACCGTAGATGAGCACGTTCTTGGATCTGAGCACGCGGAGGCCATAGGCTGATGCACCAGATGGGTAGACGGGGTCCGAGAAAGCGTCGGACCTGCCGTAGGGCTGGTTGGAGGCATCAGGTGTGGGCATATAATACGGGGTTTCCGTTTGGATGAAGCCCGCGAAGATGTTCGATGCGTCGTTGAACTATCTACTTGTTAGCTTTTGCTTGTATTGCCATGTTACAGGATTGAGAGTGACTTACTTGGTACTGGTATAGCGCATGATGCTCCACGCCGTTAGCCCATAGCCACACGTTTTGCGCTTCGATATGCAGACCGCGTCCGGTGAAGATGGAGATTTGTGTGGATCGTGCATCGTCCAAATCATGATCTGCTGTCCAGAACCAGTTGTTCTCGAAATACGCTCCGTTCGCGCCCTTGGTAACGTGCACGTTGGTATGCGCAGCCATACATTGCTGATTGACGGATCCAACAGTGGCAGGGCATTGAGCAACCTGCAGATTGGTACCTTTGGAACCTCCGATACGGGTGTGAACATCCCAGACACCGGAGCCACGGTCGCTGTTGAGGTTGTATTGGATGACAATAGCTCCTGGAGTGGCACCTTGGGTTTGCACAATCATATCAGACCATTCGATGTGACCGCTCTCGCCGGGTTTGCCAATCTGCATGATGGGTACAGGGCTGTCTTTGTTTCCGAATGTGGCACCTGAGCCCATGATAGCAGAGAAGGTCTCACCGACCATTCGGGAGCCTGGCGGGACGTAAATGGTGTTTGTGACCCTGTAAACGCCATGTTCGAAGAAGAGAACCTACAAGGATGGTAGAGTTAGTATCTGGAAAAGAGATAAAGTGTAGTACTAAAGCGATTACGCACCTTGTTTTGAGCAGCGGCCCTGGTGACGGCATCCTGCACAGCCCTGGTGTCGTCGGTACGACCGTCACCTGTGGCTCCACTACCACGAGCACTGATGAAGTCACCAGTACCAAGGTTCTCGTACTGCGGCTTCGACTTGGAATAGTACTTGCCACCATCCAAAAGACTTCCTGGTCGAGCGACAGGAGAGATGTTTCCCTGGAATTTCTCTGGACCGTTCGCATTGGGAGCGTACTTGTTGCCCTGACCCCAAGCTTGGATAGTGAGCGTTCCACCTGGGAGGACAGTAGCTCCGTTGCCTACAACAGCGTTTGGCACGTTGTTGAGCTTGATGTTCTCGAGTATCAGCTGGCCAGCACCAATAGGCTGACTGGTCCTTGTCCACGCCATATCGACAAACTTCTGACAGTTGGTGATCTCAGAGTCGATAATGACAACAGAGCCGACCTCGAGTTTGTTGGCGGCGGCACCATTGCTCATGGAGAAGGCGGTTCCACAGTCGCTAATTGAAAGACCGGAGTACAACCAGCCCCAGTCCCAGATCTGAGAGATACCGGTGACAGCCTTGGAGATCTTGACATTGCGCATGGTGAACTGCTGGTTTCCAATGTTCATACCATATAAACCACCTTCAATATCAAGGTCAGCCATGTGGCCACCAGATCCGTTCTCAACGAAGATACCAGCATGTACCGAGTTTGACGCCTGGGTCATGCGGATCTTGACATTCTGAATAGTTGTAGCTTGCGAGGCAGGCCAGTGGATACCTTGGAAGCCACTGGTAGGTGCAACAGCGGTGCCATCGATGACCAAATTACGGATTTGTCGTAGGAAGATGTTGGTTGACGTCCAGCCAGCGTTACCGTTGCTGCCATAAGGACTAGCGTCGATGAGAGCAAGAGCTTGGAGAGTAGGAGCAGCCTTCAAAACAGGGAGACCTCGAGGGTTACCGATGAGTTGTGTCATGTAATAGAAGATGATGGGTTTGCTGATGAGGTAGGTTCCAGAAGGGATGTAGACCACGGCTGGGGAATCAGTGGCCGAGTCACACACGCCGGGACCGCAACGGTTCCCGTCGGAGATAGCACGGTTGATTGCATCGGAATCATCGGTAACACCGTCACCTGTAAGAGCGTCAATGGTATGTTGGAACACGAAAAGCAAAGTGACTTACCCTTCGCGCCGTATTCCTTGACGTTGCGGAAGACTTTGTAAGCGCTATTACCGTTGAAGGCAGCTCTTCCGTTGCCGGAGAGATCATTCAACCAGTATCCATCTGTGATAGCAGCAATTCCTTGGATGCTGCTTATGTTTGATGCAGGCTCAGTATCATTTGATACTTGTCTGCTAAACCGGGCTACGTAATGTCAGCCTTAAGTTGTAAAGGGGGGAGATATTTGCTTACATATAGCAGCACCCTGAATACCGACTGCACCGAGGCAGGCGATCAAGGAGGGTAAGTGCATGGTCGTAAGAATGTACCAGTAGACAATCCTATGTACAGTAGAAACACCAAGAGGAGGTATACAAAGGAGTGTAGAGTATAGTAATAAAAAAGAGGTCTCAGGAGGGGAGATGATGATGTCTATTTAACACCTCCGTTTGTTTACTACCGCCCCTCTTGAGTGATAGGAGAAGATC
>Ga0268250_10000509_pt1 | contig 18454 bp, 25 predicted proteins | sample AgamicAsSfe_FD_200448 | JGI IMG/M metagenome (GOLD analysis project Ga0268250, IMG submission 200448) | Agave microbial communities from Guanajuato, Mexico - As.Sf.e (v2) (version 2) | ecosystem: Host-associated > Plants > Phyllosphere > Phylloplane/Leaf | place: Guanajuato, Mexico | collected... | reverse complement strand
GTAAAACAGTTCACGATCGTCGACGTCATCGCACGAAGGCGTTAAACAAATCATCTTGATTCCACCTACCCCCTTAGTCGGCTGCTGCTATCGGATAAGACCCGTGCCGGTATCCGAATTGCCGACCGATAACTGCTCCCCGAAACATTTCGGGAGATCGACAAATCGACAATGGCATACATGTAGCGTTCCCTTTCTAGTGCTGTCCTGCTCTTTGGCCAAGGAATCATTCGTTCGTATGCATATATGTAATATGCCATGTTGCCGAATGTGGACAGGGGATGATGCCTCGAAACAGGTTTCCGTCTGCTGGGTTCTGATGTAGTCAAGGGCAGACTCGACCTGAGTGTCGTATCAGGCCCGCACGAAGCTAGTTGTTAGGGCTATGGGGGTTTGGTAGCGTGGTTCGCTGTATTGAGAATATCGCGCGCGGGAACGGAGGGTCGTAAGGCGTTCCATTCATTGGTTTGCAGGAACGCGTGGTGCGCAGGAGGGAAAGTCAGGTTTCTTGTGGTATTCAGTGTTCTAGATGGGATTTCGGATCAAGCCGAAGGATCGTTAGTCTGAGGGGTTGTGGATGTAAGAGTGACTGTAGAGCATGTCATGCATGCAGGCGGGTACAGTGGGTATGTTGGGCGTAGACGCTCCCCTGGCATCGCTGATGCATTCACGCGTATCTGATCGAATTCGTAGCTGTCGCACATTGTTTTTCGTGAGGCTCAGTCAAGATTCCCATGCCAGCCAGCCACCGCGAGCTCAATTCTTCATAGTACAAACACCAAGAGTAATCATCGCATTCGGCGTTGAGATCGGCAACCCCCAGAGAACACCAATATACTTTCGGTATATCTACGCTAGCCGCATGGCTTTGCTTCTTCTACGTTGTTCTTAGTTAGCCAACGGAGCTTAGATGTTTTAGCATATGTTGGGCGTGTATCGAAAGGAAAACTTCGCACATCTGCCGTGGTCGAGCAGAGAAAGTGTATCGAGCCCCCCTCAGCCCAACTTAGAGGCCGCTGTCTGACATCGTTTGCTGGGTGATTACGACGCTGGTGTCGATGCGCACGCGTTTTGGTATGCGCGACATGTAGTCGGCGATAAAGTGCAGAGTCAGCTGCGTGCTTCGTATTTGGTGGCCTTATCAATCGGAACACCGTTAGCAGCGATCGTACGAGAAATTTCTTAGTCGGCCGAGGAAGGTTTGAAACATATGGAAGGAGCTGAAGGACTGACTGGATACGCCCACGCAACCTCATGTCATCGAATGACTAGGATGTGAAAGATCCCAAACGTGTGGTACCGAAAAGAGCGACGCGCAGCGGGGAAAGGGAGGCTGCACAACTATACCAGTTCCAGCGGTCCCGCCAAGCCTACTCCACAATTCTGGTTGGTGCTAGGTGTTACTAATCGCGTATCCTATCCCCATACTCGCTCAAGAGGCTCGGGCTGACCATGGAAATGTTGTTGATCATCAGTAACGCTCTTGTTAACGTCTACAAGTAGATCGGGGTGACAACGTCGAGGTTACGTCGCATCAGTGATCAATGTCTGGTAGCGGACTCTGCAACTGTTCCCGCGGCCCCGCTCGTTTGCGTGCAAACACTTGTCACGGAGATGTACAAACAGTTGTCTATTGATAACGTGGTTGAGAGACAATGCCGGAACGGTGGGGCGTGGTTGAATGCGGAGAGTGTTCCAGCAGCCTCTATAGGATCGGCAACTGCAATTTGACGTCAAAAAGCCGCAAACTTTAGGTACCCATCATCTCATTCCCAGGTGGGAATACATCTTGTATTTTACAGGGTCCGTTCAGTATTGCCGCGTGTCCATGAGTGAATTCTTTTGCATTCGTGCATCAGTCAGCTTTGGCAACGCAATACTAGGTGTAGTTGATTCGTGTTCTTCACCCTAACATAGTAATGTCGCCATTGGAGGACTGCGTGCGGGAGCTCCACAACTTGTGGCGTACGCGTAGGCTAGTCACCATCAGAACAGATGAGGTTTGGATAAACTTTGATGACTGGGGTAACAAAAAACGGATAAGCGGCAGCAGAGCCTTTGTCCCTCGCCGGACTCAGAGCTAGATGTTAGGCGGCCGTGAAACCACGTTTGTGTGACGTCGTTCTGTGGACTGATTGCCGAAGGTCCAGACGTCTAGATCTTCGGACGGGGAAAGCCGAGTCGTGATCAATAGGGATGGCTACTGAAGGAAAGGCCGCTAGACAGTTGAACTCCTTGGGTTGACGCAGTGATGTGAGCAATATGTGCGCAAGGACGAGATCTAGACAATTGTGCATCTGAGCCCAGTATCAAACGTGAGATGGCGGTTATCTGACCCAGACAGATAGTGGATTGAAAATATCAAGAGTAAATGTCGGTGTTTGTAAGTTATGGCAGTGGCTAGCAGATAAGATAACGTCCCCTTGACTTAGGGCTAGCTTCTCTTGATGACAGGAACAAATATCCTACATAGGCAATTCAGGTAAGACTCAAGCTGACCAGCCACGGTACACAATCTTAGTGCCATACTTCTCGCCTTTCTTGAGTGTCATCATAGACTTGTACTCGGGAACGTTGACAGCGTTCACATAGCGGCTGGGTTCGACACAGAAGCCAGAACGGGCGCCTCTGGCAGGAACATCGCCAACAGCAGGTACATCGATATATTTACCAGTGTAGAACTGGAAGGCTGGTTCAGTAGAGTGAATCTCGAGATGAATCTTGCTCTCTGGATGGTAGAAAGACGCGAGCTTTTGCAGAGGCGAGGAACGAGTATCGATGGGGATGCTGCTGGGGTCGGTATTGGCAACGAAGCAGTCGTCGATGTCAGGCTCTTTCTCCTCCAAGGTGAAAGTCTTTTTGGCGCTGACGCCAGGGTACTCTTCGATGGGCCCAGTGGGAATGCCGCCATCGTCTACGACTTGGTACTTGTTTGTGATGAGGTTCACTTCCGTTCCCGTGATAGTGGGCCCGCCAGATAAATTGAAGTAACTATGTACGCTATCAGTATGGCATCCATATGAGGTCCGTCGCAGAACTTACCTGTGGTTGGTCATGTTGATTGCAGTCTCTTCGACCTCATCGCCAACCAATTCAGCCTCATATTCAATGTACAGGACTTCCTGTTGAGCACCATCTACTTCCTCTCTAGCTTGTACATACCACACGCGTACCTCTACAGTACCGGGGTAGCCCTCTTCGCCATCCTTGCTGATGTATTTGAAGAAGGTAGCCTCCTTTCCATCACGGTCAACAGTAGACGGTCCTTCGAATTCTCGCTTTCCCCAGCCGAGATTTCCACCATGAAGAGAGTTAGGACCGTTATTAACTGGCAGCTGGTAGGACTTCCCGTTGAGGTCGTTGATCTTTGCCTTGGACACACGGTTGGCGATACGACCAATTGTCTCGCCAAAGTACGGGGCGTTGTATTGCTTGTACAGTTCTGCCGATGGGAAGCCCTGGACAATGTTCTTCCCGTTCACTACAAACTTTTGAATAATAGCGCCTAGGGGCAGAAACGTAAAGGCCTTGGTAGAAGACATGATACGAACGTCGATGTGACTGATCTAGTTTAAAGATAGGCGAACTCCCGTACGTTTGATCTACATCGCTCTGATTAGTTGGATACTTCAAGCGCTATGAGCAGCTACCACTATTGCTGCACTCTCGTGAGGTCTGATGTGGTGTGATGAGGGGTAAACGTTCCGGAGCGGGGCAGCTACAGGACGGCGACGCACCTCAGCTAGTAGTCTGGCTTTGCTTCGAGTGTTATCTTCGTCTTGAAAAAAAAGGTAAGTAATGCTCGTAAAAGGTCCCTTGGATACTTGAGCTTATGGCTGTGAGAAAAGAGTGCGCGCTGCAGACCTTAGGTACGTATGCGGCGATTGATTAGCCTAATGAGGGTGTGGAGCACTCGTGGACATCCTTTCTGCCGTCGTCACCACGTAAGGTACGGCAGAAGTGTTCACTCGCGAGTACGCAAACGACGCGTCGGACGGCATGCCGTATAGGGACTTGATCGCTTCGCCTGATGGACTTGTGGCAGTGCGGGCGAATGCGAAGGGGACGTGGGGCTGAAAGCTGCAATTAGTAATCGAAAGTCAAAGCGCGCACACTGAAACCCGCGAGCATGGTGATTAACATCGTCTTCGACTATGATACATTTGAGATTTACAATAACGCCATGAATCTGATCGCCTTGCTGGTCGGTAATCCTGACCGAAGGACTTTATTCGAGAGTGCCGATCCGCGGAGTTTCGTCCCAACTATGCTTTGCGCAATATTTCACGTCATCGTGAACCGTCGAAACATCGACAAAAGAAAAGGAAATCGCCAGAAGATCACTGGAAGCCGGCCGACTAACGCCGATTGCCATGACCGAAATGAACGCCGTATAGGAATGGAAAGTATCCCAGAACGCTTGAACGCTAAACGAAAATACGGAGGAGGAAGCGGAGTTAAGCCCGGACCAATGATCATGCGCCAACGGGATTTTGTATGAAACTGCTGAAATCCAGGTCGCTATGGATGTTCCAGTCTGGCATCATTGGGTCGCTTTGATTTATCGAGATCGGATCCACCATCATGTTCTGATCGTATGCGCCAAAGTTGTCGAATCCATACATGGGCTTGCTGAAGTCTACAGGGTCTTCCATCATCATGGTGTCGTTCATCCATGGCGCTCGCGACAACGTCGAAGGATCCATCGCAGTGCTGCTCATGAAAGGTGCTTGTACCATGGGTGCTTCTTGCTTGACTGGCGATACTACTTGAGATTGTCGGGGAAATGGGCTGTTCATTGGCGGTGTTGGCGGCGCGTTGTGACGTGCAAATGGGCTGTCGAAAGCGAATGATTTGGTGGTCGGAGTACCGTTATACGATGAGTTTGGTGAAACATGGCCATGTTCAGAGTCTGAGCTAACGGATGCCCGTCTTCGGGTGTAGGGAGCACCTCCTTCGATCAGTCTTTGTTGCATGCGAGCAGTGTCTTCTTCAAAGCCCTCGTAATGACTCTTGTCGTCTCCGGATGAGTGCAGAAGATCGAGGCGTTCCAGAATGTCGTGCGTCAATGGGTGGCCGCCTGTGGATTCCTGCAGTGGCTGTCCTGGCCAGCTCTCACCCCTTTGTAAGCGGTTGTAGAGCTCACGAAGTCCAGCTACTAATTGCGTTTGTTGCTGTTCCAACATCTCGACGTATCTGTATTTGTTAGACCAAGGAAGACTAAAGGAGTAACGAGTAACGTACCCTTTCGGGTAGACTTTGTCTTGCGACTTCTTCCTCTCACCGAATACACAGATAGCGTTGTCGGCTTTGCATCGAGTGCAGGGGCTTGATCCGTCACACTAGTATGGTTAGAGAGATGTACATAACATAGTTCAGACGATACATACTTTTGACTTCTTCAAGCGGCATCGATCACAGGCTTTGCACACTCGCTTCCTAATGTTATCCTGAGCCTCCATCGAATCTGACCTATGAGGAGACATGGCGGCTGGATTGAGTTGAATGGATGGTGTGCAATGTGAGTGGTGTGGCTGATTTAAATTACGAGTCAATGTTGTAGAGGATAGGATATGTTGTGGGTAGAGTAGGGTATTCAAGCACACTTGTATCGAGAAGTGGAAGTGGAAATTAAGCCCTAAATAAGGTCGTAGCCTTCTGTGGGTAGCAAAGCATTATATCTTTTCACGTCAGAGGATAGTCAAGGCGGACGTTCGGCGTTAACCTTGTGCCCTTAGGTGCAAAAGCTCAGTAATGAAACTGTAATTATGAAATCCGCCGACCCTGGGCAGCTAAGCACCCCTGTCTTCTTACACATCATCAATCGGCGCACGTACGTTGGATTACATTAGTCGATGTGCAGGGATGCTTGGCCTCTTGCAGGGCGCCAACCATTCAAGGACTGGGCTCATTTGGCGGAGGACTCGAGAAAGCGAGAGCGCGGAGTCGGCCAACGAGCGGACCGTGACCGTGGCCCACGAAACTTGCTATGGAGAAAAATCCGCCCTGTGGTAGCAGAACAGGTGACGTGAATTCGGCGAATACGCGGGCGTAAGTACGCTCGAAAATCTCTCTGGATCGCATCGCAGTACTCGGCTACCGGCAACATGACATCCACGACCAAAAACGTGCGGACAAAACGCGCTTCCCGAATCTCCAGAAAGGCGCGAACCCCCAGCCATTGGGCTTTTTGCCGAGCTCGTCATCAACGTTGACCATGTGCTTCATCAGTTGCAAGGTTGACCGTCAGTCCACCTGTCATCATTATGCTTTATCACTAATAACGTTATTTTGACCGTGGTTCTGGCAACTACCCGGTGTACTTTGTACACGCTCAAGCTTCGGCCGAAGAGAGGCATGACTGGCTGACTGATTTGACAGCCGAGCGATCTTTCTCCTGGCTGAAAATTCGCTCTCTCGGACGTTAGAAACGGCTCGCGGCAACTTCAGAGGACCCGTCCGTCTTCAAGTGACCCGTCCGATCTGAAAGGGGACTGGAGCGAGATAAGCTGAGCGAATATGCGGAAATTTCATGTGAAGACTCACGCAACATCCCGTCTGCGCGTCGTTGAACAGGGAGAAATACTGTTGGGAACGAAATAAATCTCCAGCAGCTGTATACTGTTTATGGCTACCGTCGCCTGTCATTGTAAGCGCACTACATTCAGCAGACTGCATCGTCTGGAGTTGCTGACAGCATTCTGCATATGACTTTGCCCCAGCCACAGACTTCAGTATGGTCCAATGTGAAACTAGTTTTGGCCAACATTGCCCTTTGAGAGTCGCTATTGTGTGTGGGCTTTACTGGCAGTCGCATTGTCTTTTGCGTGTCCCGACTAGGTAGTCTCGGTTATACATGATCACCCATGATCGAGCCACCGCAAACATTAACCGCCCGATTGTTCACTCATCCATACTCATCTACACTCAATTGCAAGTTCAGGAGTTGTTTGCTATTAAGCTTTCTACATCGTTGAATACATCATTGGCAAGGCACACATCTTCTTGGTCTGAGAGATTTGGTGTTGGGCGACCCGCACAAAGCGTCGTCAGGCAAGGGGGCTGAGGATCGTTACTTTCGTACATTCTTGCGAATGCCGTATCCATCAGGCTCAATGCGTCTATACGACACCTTCGCTGACAAGGCCTGCCATGTCTTGGCAGGACGTGGCTCATATACGCGGATACATTTCACGTGTAATGAATGTCAGCGCCTGCAGTCCAAGCGGGGAATGGATGCGACACATTGTTCACAATCACTTTAGGCGGTTCTTCGCGACCTCACCATTGCGGTGATGCAGACCGCTGATATAGGCTTCAGCATATCGGCTGTCCTCCCGGAGCTCATAGCTCGTTAGCGGTAACGGCATGTCTCCTGTCTACTGAAGTACAGAGCGGGCTCGGCGAGTTATCTCGCATTCTTGGATGGCTTACGAACTGACCAGTGCGGAGTTGGTAAGAGCGATCATGTAAGCCCATAAACTCGTTTGTAAATTCGGCGGTTCTCGAACACCTCAGGGTTCTTGACGATCAACCCCGCTGTCATTAGGCCTTCATTCCAACGTAGTTACCAAGCTTCTTGAAGCTGTACAAACCATCAACCACGAATGGTCAGGCGCCAGTCCCTTCTTGTTTCCAAAACAAAAAGCGTTTGTATCCAAAGTCTAGCAGGTTTGTAGCCTCCTCTTAGAGACGAGTAACAGCGGTCTTCCTTGTCACGTTGGGCGAAGAACGTTCGCCCTGCCCAACCATAGCTCAGTAGAGTTTCATCGCTGTTATGGGAATCGCGATGCAAATCTCTACCTCTCCCTACAAAGCCTTGCTGCGTTATCATAGTAGTGTCAGGAGTCTGCCTGCGCTGACATGGGCCTTGCATGAATGCAGCTGCTCCCGTGAAACCATCAGTACTCTGCCCAACATGATTGGCAAGATCGACAACCCTTCTGGCTTACATAAGTGGATGAATATGCTCCACGAAGCTTGGTCACAACAGGGGTTGTCGCATTAGAGACATCGTTGACCCGTTGTCATTTTCGAGGCCGCGTCCCATCAGGCGGCATTACTCCAGAAACAAGCCCGACGGTAGCACCTGCACTGCCAACAAACAGGGCATTGCCAATCGTAAGACATCGAATACATCGCTGATCTATGCATGTTCCATATAGATGGAGTCGATGTTGAGGCTGTTCACCGCACGTTTCGAAGTGTCAAGACGATCAGGCGATCGTGCCACAAGAAGCCAAGAGGCACATGCGTATTCGCTTTTGCCCATACGCGACAGGCGAGCCATTAGCCACAGGCGCCACAAAGCGCCCTGAGGCAAAGGTGGACGGATCGTAGACATGCCGGCTGCCGAGGTGCCAATGGAGTCGCGACGGAATAGCCTTCTCACGTACGCACATTGATCCGTCTCCATCGTGTAATTACTGGGCGAAGGGGTGTTAGTGGTAACCTTCCTCTACACTAATTCGCGGAGTTAGATTGCTGGGCATGCTCCAGCGTCGGATAACCAAGACTTCCGCCCAGGTGTCGTTTAGGTCAGTCCTGAACTCCGCCTCATGATCTCCACAAGTTGTTTCCCAAACGTGAAAATCGATGGTCACGGGATCCATTCGGGCCCCGACGATGTATAGGGTCTCATCTCAATTCGAGATCCCAGCTTGGAATATCTGGACACTCTATCGCTCATTTGGGCGCATCCTGGACAGTTCGATTTCCCAAGCCTCAAGGCGACGTGTACACTGTACTGAGGAGCAGTCTGGCGCCAAGGCTTGATCGGTTGTGTTCATCTTCCGCCAGGGACGAAAATACTCGGCACCTGTTTTCATGCTCGGCAATGGGCCGTCCAGCCTCCGTCTCGAAAATCCGAAGCCGAGCCACACGGTTGTCGTGAACGCGATGTCCGAGCCTGGTCTGGAAGGCTCTTCCCGACTCCAGCGCTGGTTTGGTCGTTTTTGCTCTTACCATCCAACGTGAAATGATGTCAACGAACTAGGGAAACCATTTTCGCTCAGATGGCTGGCTCGCTGTGGGTTTTCTTCCGAAGTCAGTAATAAGCCGATTATTGCGGTGCATCTTGGCTGGCGAAAATTTGCCAATCGTTCTGTTTAGACCAGCCAAGGTCGAGTTGAGCCTCATAGACAGGAATAGCAATGAGGCGAATCACCAAAGCGTTCCCACTTAGGCCCCATCACACAATTTAAGGCTGAAAGCTTCAATACTTAGCCCTGCGACATATCCACCCACGTCACAGCGCATTCCAAGTGCACGAAAGCCACGTTGTTGAGGTCTCGAACAAGGGACGTTTACTAAGAACATCGCGCTGCGGCCCTGGAATGAGCCTGGAGAGGAAAGTCGACGCGAAAGCCGTACACCACCAACGACAAAACTGAATCCATGTTGGTAACTCCTTCGGCCGCAAGTCGGGCTCTGGGGGAACCTCCTATCTTCAGATAGTGCTCAGACCCTCTGCATAGCACAACGCGTCCCATCGCACTTGACGGCATCAACATACCGACTTTTGTAGCATGCATCATCCATGTGACAGCATCACGAATAACTGCAGGAATTACTTGTCGGCAATATCCGTAACGCGACCGCGAAGGACCTGGTGATCATGATCGACCCGTTTACAGCATATCCACAACTGGATGGGGAACCCCAGCTCCAAGCGCCAGCTCACTGGTTTCGCCGAGAGCGAACAGCATCCCCACTTGGACCATGATCGCGATGGTCGAGACTCGTTTCATGAGTGCGCGTCTTTGTGTCAGCCACCTGCGTTCAGTTCTGAGCTTCAAGTATGACGTTGTTGTACAGCGCTTTCACATACGCCATCGCCCTTCCTTTCTTATCAGTCCGACTAGCACAAAGTCTCTCTGTGAGAGAACACGGCAAACCTGCCACGGTAGGTCAACAATCAGTCACGATCTTGACGACCAGCGGGTCCAAGAATGGAGCATTCCTTCGATGACAAAGTCAGCGATCGTACGAACGTTGTTCGAAATAACTTAGTTTCGGCTTGTCGCACACGAGTATTCGGCCCTTCCGACACTCTGATTTCTTGGACGAAGATGACTGTCCGAGATCGACGTGCGGGACGGGGCAATTGGCGTCCATACGCCCGTACCTGTTTGCTTCGAAATACCTCTGGATGCCCGCCCGTCCGCACAAAATCTTTACTCATTCATGGACCACAACTTGTCTAGAAACAATTTTATACTGGAAAGGCCACTGGTGTCAATGCATGGTGTCGTTGGTGCTATTGCATACTTACAATCACCAATACCTGTACTCCAGACTGCCTGGTCAGAAAGAGATATTAGTTGGCAGCGTGTGGGGGAAGAAGCTTCACATGCGACACGTGCGTCTTCATGTTAGGAAGGGATGCGACCCCCACTACCTTGCTGCTGGTAACAGCCTGATCGATGCGTATCGTAACCCACCACTAGGTCTCTCCCATTGCAGCAGATTCTCAATGTGCGTAATACGCCACCTTCGTTATCGCGAGCGTGCGGTAAACAGAACGGCGACGAGCCACTCGTACCGCACCACTTTGAATACCCAAGAGACATCCGTATCGAACGGTCCTTGTGCGACGGCTTTACATGCGGCTGATCAGCACCCATGTGGCACCCCAGCTACAGCCTTCAACATCTGCGCAAAGAAGGCCACCAAGAACGGCTGGACAACCTTGCTTAGACTTCTCAGCGGCAGTACACAGCTTTCGCTTGCACCTTATCATCTGTGACCATTACAATGTCTTCGTGACATAAACGGCATGCTGCAGGTGGAAGTTCTGCACAAGCAGGATTTTCAGTAACGTCACCGTGTGTTCAAGACAGGCCGAAACGGGGTCGGCTATAAGCGCACCTGGAGCTTTTGGGCAACGATGACAAGGTTGTATTGCCCCATTTGGACCCATGTTCGTTCTTGGTGAGTATTCATGCGAAGCGAAGGAGGAGATGCCCCGCCGCAGCGGTCCAAACTTCAACCCGGATTTGGTGGCCACAGCGAATCAGCAACTGTTAGTGTTGTAAAACGGCTATCACAGAACATCGATATACAGATGCGGCTGAATCTTAATGTCTGTATTCAAGGAACACAGCCTGTGATACGGTCCCCCTGGCTAACTCAAACGCCGTGTCAATCTGTCGATCACCAACGTAGTCCGATAAGTATCGGCCTTATGTCGCGTCTTTCGGGACGTCATCTCATCGACCTCTACAAAACGTCTCGATACTCTCGATCTCTAGCCACTACCACGCACCACGTGCTCAAGTATCGCCTCTTTACGATTATCAATCAGCCCTTACTTCGCGGCTTTGACACCGCTCCCGAATAACGCAAAAGATTACAACGTTCATCTAGCCTGTGGCAGATCTTTCCTCCAACGATTGCCGCTTGACGATGTGCGACTAGGTAGTGAAAATGATTCTTACTCCTAGAGTCAAGATAGCGTCACAATCCCCATTTCTAAGCTCGCCACTACGGGAACTTATCCCCGACGATGACCTAGACTAAAATCCCGCCTCAGCAGTAAAGCTCCACTTCGCACTGGGAGCCTGGGTTCAAAAGGCATGCAGTCAAAACTATGTTTTTCAATGTGCAAACGCTGAGGTAAGATGTGAATCAGATAGAGCGGCGAAACTGGGCACTATTCACAAGACGTGCATCATATGTGCATCCGTGTATTGGAAACGATACGACGATAGGACATAGAGTGCCCAAGAATTCTGCATACCTGAATCGAGAAGTACGGAGCAGCAATAGAGATTTATGTATTTCATAACACTTCATCTTAGCCCGGCACTAGCACATCATCATGCCCACTAGTATGAGAATCAAGACGACAGCATATTCGAACAAAGCATAGCCTTCAAACCAACGATATCATATCAAACAACATGCAGTACATGCTCAGACCCAGAAACGCTTGAAACCCCCGCGCAAGTAAGCTTACATGCGCCCGCTCCCCACACCGATCGTGCACTTCCCGCAAGAAACACCGCGAACCAATCAGCCATGAACAACTCACGATAAGCGAGACAGACAGCAACCTGAATCCAAGTCGAGGCCATCATCTTTTGCCAAGTCGCTCCACTGGAGAGCAAGATGACACGTCCTGACTGCTAGTTTTTTGGGGGGGTGAGATGGCTGTATGGAATTGATGACATGGCTGGAGGTGCGGAACAGCAATCTTGTGGCTGCTTAGTAGTAGAGAGCGTAGATAGGTAGACGAATGGGCAGCTGGTGAGCTAGCCAGTCGGTTAGTATGTAAGGTTGATTGGAGTGGCGTGTATCAGCTACTTGAGGCGACTCGAGCTGAAAGAGATCCACGTCTTGAACACCAAGGTCCATTTCTCATCTAGGCCAACGCCACGGCGCACTCTAACGTTACTCGCAGTGCCTTGTCGTTCCGCAAATGGATGTGCAGTCCAGCGACTGCCTTTACGACAAGGATTGTTCTGTGTAGAAAGCGGACGGATGCAAGTATATTCGATGAGCAGGTTGTTCCACAAAGCAGCTCATCTACCTGCGAGCCAGCATGAGTCATGAAGCTGAGCAAGCAACGGGGAGTCCGACACGGAACTATTCCGTGGTCCTTACTAAGAAGACATCGGAGTGGGAATGCGAGATAGTAATCCGGGGTAATGTGGATACTGTACCGGGTACATGTGCATGCTTTACAATACATCAGCATTTCTTGGGCAATCCTGTTGACTAAACATGGTAGATCTTTGTCCGGGAGTCTAGATTTACGGGAGCGGAGCGACGTTGGGAGGCAGTCGAGCAAGTAAGCCCTAATGTTTGACCGTAGTTGTGTTTCGTAAGAAGACAGGTATACGTAGTTGCCCCGTTCGACACGGAGTATCCAAAACATACTCTAGGGCATACCAATGTCTATGTTATTCAGGTCTCTCATCTGTAGTTCTAACGAATATCTTTAGGGTGTTCTTTGGATTGAGGTATATGAGAAAACGTGAACTTGTTAGTAGTGCTAAGCAGCAGGCGGATAAGAACAGCATCACTAACCAAAGACGAATACAGAGACCAAAAAGACAGCGGACAATGGGAGTTTGAAATTACCCATAATGAAGGCGAAATGTAGGCTAAATTGCTTTCGCTTTGCTTACCGCCGCAGTGACCGAAACCAAACCGACCCAATTCAAGGGGTATTTCGCAACGCTATGCTTCCCGCTTCCCTACATAAAAAAACACACACAATTAAACTCTATCTAGAGTATCCCAGTACACAAACATAAAGCCAACAACCAAGACCGAAATAACACCCATTGTCAACAAAACGATATGTTGAGGGCCGCGTATGTACGCGAAAACAGGACGTGAATCTAGCAAGGTGATTTCAGGGGGTGCGCGACTGTAAGCAGGGGGTTGATCGTTTGCTTCAAGATCGACAGCACCGTCCTGCTGCTCAATATCGCTGTCCACGCCAGTAACCACGATCATAGGCGGAGTGCCAGGATCAGAAGGCGGGACAATATCGAAGGTATGATATGAATGGACGACTGGAGATGAAATCCATGATGACACCTTGATGTGCGTCCGACGAGCTCTTGGTAAAAACCACTAAGTCTTGCCCTTCTCGTACTCCAGGTCGGCCTCCTGAAGTTCAGCCTCTAACTGTGCGCGTGCGTCTGGCGCTGGTGAACTCGAAGCGCCCCGTGAACTCGACGGTCGTGATGCTAGTAGTGGGAGCTGGAGGCTCTCGGCGGCTTCGCTATTGTGTATCGATTTCTGGCGCTTGAGTGCAGGTTGCTCATTGTCAGAAGTAATTTCTACACCGTCAGAAGGAGCTGCTGCAGTGGCGAGACCGAGTCGGTTTGCTTCGTCCGGATGCTGAGAGATCCACCGTTCACACCATTGCTCACGGAGGACATCGTAGATGAAGAGAAACTGAACCTTGGACTGAACCATGCCAGCTCGCTGGTCTCTGAGCATCTCGACAACCTTTAATATAGGATCTTCGTCGTCAGGTACATCGTCCAGTGCGCCCTCTTGGAGCTCCTGCATGAGCCAATCAAGCGCGATAAAGGTTCCGCTGCGGCCGATACCTGCACTGCAGTGAACGATTCGTGGGTTGGTCGAATTGTCCGCGTTCTTGGACCGCGATATATCGACTAGCTTCAGCATACCAGCGCGATCGTCGCCTTCAGGCACGGAGAAATCAGGCCAGCCAGCAAAGAGCAGATGCCAGATTTTTTTCGACTCACTGCCATCATCTGTTGTCATGTCGATTTCCCTTACTTGTGTCCTAGCCTCTTCGTCTGTCGTGTACGAGGCTAGGTGGAGATTGTGTATGAAGCCGTCTTGAAACTCGTCGTGCTCGTTGATGCGCATATCTGGATTCGACAAGGATTGCGGGTAGTAGGGGTAGCATTTCTCTCGGTTCGCCTCGTGGGTCTGGGTCAGCATTACAATGACTGCGGGCGACTGGTTCTCCTTCCAGATCATGCGCCAGATGTGCGACCAGCTGTCTGCTTTGGGTCCTTGTGTTGCAATGTACTTGAGCTCCGTCGCAGACTTTGTCGTCTCGAGCACTATGGGCGAGGCATTGATGTAGTCGAAATGGCCGTCTGGTACCTCAAGGTGGACTCTGTTGGATTGGTATGGGTCAACGTTGATGTAGCGATTACGGTTGGCATAATCCTCGCCGAAGCACCTCGCCCACTTGGGAGCCTCTTCCGAAGCGCCGGCCTGGGTGCTGTCCCTCAGGCGCTCGACCTGGGCCATCTCCAAGCGATTCCATTTGGTGTGAATGTCCTTGGGCGACGTCAGGAAGGCGGGATACGGGACAGCATCGTGGCCATGTGCATGGCCTGTGGCTGGGGTGCTTGTGACGGACGAGTTGATGACGAGACTGCTGGTGCTTGCAGAGGGCGTGTTGGCGGCGGGCGTGTTGAGGGACGAGGTGGTGACTGATCGCGTGCTGTCCTTGCTACGGGAGCGCTTGGACGACGAGGGGGAAATGGGAACGCCGGCCGTGGCCATGGCTGGGTCGGTCCTGATGAGGACGCCCTTGAGCTTCGCCTTGCGCCGGAGGGCGCGGAGTTTATGCAGTTTGAAGAAGTTTGCGGTGCTGTGGTGGGATGATTCGGGTTCTGGCAATGGAGGGACAGGAAAGTTTGAAGACGGAATGGTGACGGGAGACGGTTAGGTGCAGGTCGTGGCGCGCCCAAGAAAGGAAAGATAGGCTGGAGAGTGGAGTGCGGCAGATGTTATGCCTCCACTGACACGTGTGCGACTACTCGTGGGGGTCCGGGGCCTCCCTAGGTCGATGTCTGCTGCGATGGTAGTAGTGTAGTGTCCAAGAACCAGGTCGAGCGAAAGATGGTCTAGACGACGAGGGGCTGCAGGCGAGCCTCGTAGTGGAGCAGCTGGCGGGGGTGTCAGCGACGGATGGAAAAATGTAGCCGTGGGCCAGGTGATATGCATGTCATGTCTGGAGCGCAGCACTTTGTAGCACAGCAGAGGAAACAATTGCTGGAGTGGGGATCCACTTGCAAACGTCAGGCGCCGTCGTCGTGTCACAATTGCTGGCAGGCCCATTCCCTGTCCATCTGGTTGTTTCCGCGCCCTGCGTCCACCACACCCACCACACCCGCACGCCGTCGCCACCATCCTCCCTCGGCCAACAAACGCAACGCCTGCGTACACCTGCTACTTTGCCGTAGCAGCTACTGCCACCTGTGAATGTCACATTGAATACGCCATGGTTGCACCTTGGTTTGCTCTCTTCGAGGTATGTGCCATGTCCAAACGAAACAGACATATCAAACTGACAGCTCGGAACAGGCTTGGGCCGTCGCAAAGGCACGTCGATAATCCCTTTGCTGCCACACACCGCTCCAGTTACTGACTCTTCCAAGCTCATCCGATCCCCGGGATTTAATCGCGCCGTGCAAAAGGCCTATCGAAAGATCAACAGGCTGCCAGACTTTGAGCAGAAGAATGGCCAAGGCCGTATGTCTCTATCCCGTCTGATCAAAACTGCGGCTGCTAACACACTGTAGGGACGGGCCCATCATCGCTTGATCACTTCAAGGATGAGGTCAAGAATCAATTCCGGGAGCTCACATGGCAAAAGCGTCCGCCCAAGTGAAAGCGCCTTCGGTTCACGTCGCCCCCTCCACTCATTTCATCCACACATACGAAACGCATAACGGTTACGTTGCACACCCGCGCCACGTGGCAGCTGTCATGGCATGATATCGGAACACAACGGTCAAACGTTCTGCGGCAAGCGCCACCCACGAAACATGTAAACGATGGGGCGTCTTCGAGGAACAAGGACACTAGAAGGCTGGAAAACACGTCTGCCAGACACGCAAATCCATGTGATGTCTGGGTGGGCTGAGCATGCAGTGCTCTTCATTCACTACATTTCCTGCTAGGTCGTATTGGGTTCACTTTGTTCTAGCCCGACAAGAGAACTGCTGGCTGTACTGAAACACACGGCAAAAGGAAACAACATCCATTTGGGGGTTGATGCACTGAATGTGTGAATATTGAGTTCGTGGGTTCATGTAGTCCTGCGTTGATCATGGTATTCTGCTACTGTCATATACTCTAATCCGACGACGCCAATCAAACTTCGTAGCGCTTTCTCTACAATACAAATATCCTCAGCCGACTCGAGTAGCTGCAAATTATCTATCAAGCATCCACCGAGCACCCTCCATGATGAATGGATCACGCGATTACAGTACACTTTTGTGACTGACACATTACCGCATCGATGCAAGTCTTTGGATGGACTAGCCGGAGACGCATCACCATTTCAGATCTACTACCTCACCAAGTGGACGCTTATCCATGAGGTTGGGTTGTGACATACCTTCATGAAAGCATCCTTACGTCATGCATGGTCACAGTCACCCTCTTATAGCAGTACCTCAACCTAGACAACAACCAAAACATACAACAACCACGCTGCAAAATGCCCTCTGCAATAGTAACCGGTGCCACTGGTACTTATCACTCTCGCTTCATCCATTCCTGAATTGACGAACCCAGGCATCCTGGGCCGTGAGATTGTCTCAGAACTCAGCCAACACCGCCAACAATGGCCGACCATTCATGCCCTTTCCCGCAGTAAGAAGGAAGACTATTCCGACAACGTCATCCACAATCACATTGACCTACAGTCCTCTCCTGATGACATGGCCAATGACCTCAAAAGTGTACGCGGAGAGTACATCTTCTTTGCCGCCTACCTGGCCCAAGACAAGGAAGACGACGCTTGGGAAGTCAACGGCCGCATGCTGTCCAACTTCCTGTCCGCCCTTGAAAAGACGGGGGCAATCTCAGATGTCAAGCGAATCATTCTAGTATGTGGCGCAAAGCAATACGGTGTCCACTTGGGAATGCCTAAACAGCCCATGACAGAGGATGCTCCCTGGCTCACTGATACATCCAAGTGGCCCCCAAACTTCTACTATAACCAGCAAAATATCCTGCACGACTTCTGCAAGAAACATTCCAAAGAATGGGTTGCGACTTATCCCAACGACGTCATTGGATTTGCAATGGGAAACTTTATGAATCTTTCCACTGCCATCGCTCTCTACGCCCTCGTATCCAAGGAACTCTCCGGTAATGATGGCCTTACTTTCCCCGGTTCCCCTGCGTTTTACACAAAATTCGATTCCTTCACATCATCCAAACTCCATGCTGAGTTCTGTAACTGGGCCGCTCTCGAGCCACGCGCTGCAAACCAGGCTTTCAACGTCGTCAACGGTGATATGGAGAGCTGGCAGAACCTTTGGCCTAAAGTCGTCGAGTATTTTGGTGGCAGCGTCAAACGCAATCAGTTCGAGGGTGCACATAGTAGCGATGGGGACATGTGGAGTACCATGGATATGGCGCCTGAACCTCCCATTAGTGTGGTAGCAAACGAGATTGGCATTCAGGGAACGCCGGTACTGCAGAAGAGTGTTGTGGAGCAGCAAATTGATCTGGTCAAGTGGTCGCAACGTACTGATGTCAAGAGTGCGTGGGAAAGCTTTGCCGAGCGCAAAGGCCTGGATAAGGAAATCTTCGACAAAGCGACTTGGGCTTTCCTGGGCTTCGTGTTGGGACGCAGTTTCGATCTGGTGATTAGTATGAGTAAGGCGAGGGAGTGCGGTTGGACAGGGTATAGGGATACGTGGGCGAGTTTGAAAGATGTGTTTGAGCAAATGAAGGGAGCCGGTGTCTTGCCAAAAGCTTAGCTAAGATGGTTGTTCGAACCACAGGTAAGATAAGAAGAATGATACAATGTGTATTACACATACTCTTATGATTTTCTGCATTGATGGGTATTATAGCGCCGTGGTTCTTCTTACCTTGCATGGATGATCTATCAGAATACAGCGCCTCCTATAATGAATACCCTTTCTTCTTCTCGTCGCACCCACTGAATGACTTTATTCGCACTCTGCGCCAGCGCAGCCCT
>Ga0268250_10000508_pt1 | contig 18482 bp, 19 predicted proteins | sample AgamicAsSfe_FD_200448 | JGI IMG/M metagenome (GOLD analysis project Ga0268250, IMG submission 200448) | Agave microbial communities from Guanajuato, Mexico - As.Sf.e (v2) (version 2) | ecosystem: Host-associated > Plants > Phyllosphere > Phylloplane/Leaf | place: Guanajuato, Mexico | collected... | reverse complement strand
CCCCATGTCCACACCCCCAAACCCAAAACCTCTCCCTCACAAGCACCATCCCGCACAACACACACCCCTCCCCCGGCTCCACCAACACCCACCGATTCCCCAACCCCGCCACTTCCTTCGTAATCCGCTGCGCTGCCGCCGCCGACGCATCCATTTCAGCCTTGAGTGACTCAATAGAAGCAGAGTAGGCCGACAACGCAGACACGATCTCGTCGCGGAAGGCATCGATGAGGATGAAGTCGGGGAAGAGGGGCAGGAGGTCTTCGATGCGGAGGAGGTTTGGAGGGGCGCGGTGGAGGAGGGAGAGAGCTGTCGTGATGCTTGCGGTTTGCGCGCCACTGGGAGTCTCAGAGGACTTCTCCTTTCCGCCATCAGAGGCCGGGATAGCGGTAGCGGTGGCAGAGACGACGCTGCGCGCAATGGCGAGCCACAGTTTCTTGCGCAGCGCGGCGTCGTGGTCGGCCGTTTCGGCGATGGAGATGGCGAGGTCGACTTCGTTGTGCTGGAGGGCGAGGGACACGGCGGAGGCGTATTGGCCCATGATGGAGTAGATGTGCACGCAGGCGCGGACGCGGGAATGCTGGATACACAGCCTCAGTGCAAAGTCCGCGTCATATGGTAAAAGCGCCAGGGCTTCTGCGCGGGAGCCGAGGCTTGGCAGCGGTGTCTGCGATTGCAGGTAGGCGAGGAGGAGGGACTCGTCGCGAGTGGAGTGAGAGGCATATATGGAGAGGAGGGTATTGTGAATTGCAGCGTCGGTGGAGCCGCGCTGGTTGATTTCGAAGAGGAGGTAGCGAACGGCTTGGTTTTGGCTGAGAGTGGCGGTGGTGATTTGGTTGTAGTTCAGGAAAGCTGGGATGAGCTTTCGTGCATCGAGAGAGGATTGCCGCATCAGGACGTCGATGAGCTCGACGGGGGTGTGCGACATTAGGACGCTACTGTATTTGTAGACGATGTTCGCGTCGGTTTGCCTGTTTAGGGCTTTCAAGGCTTCGGCCCAGTTTTCGCGCTGGACCCAGTAGGAGAGGATGTAGTTGTAGTCGTCGATTGTCAGGGAGAAGAAGAGGAGCTCTTCTTCGCGACCGTGGCTGCTAATGATATCGTAGACGGTTTTGCGGTCGAGGTCGGCCTTGTACTTTTTGCAAAAGTCCTGAAATTCGCGTTGCACGCTTGTGAGTTCTCCTTTGACATCGGCGGGACTGTGGGTTTCCAGTAGCTCTGCCTTTGTCATTGTCATATCGTCGAGAGAGTTTAGCTTTGCCATGAAGATTTCCGTTAGCCAGCTGGCAAGCATGATGCGCTGCATGACGGCGGATCTCTTGAGCGTGCTGAGTTTTGTCAAAAGGTATTTTCTCAAGGCATCCTTTTGGTTCTGGTCGATGAAAGTAAGGGCGACCTGCTCAAAAGGCTTCGAGCTTTTGCCAAAGACACCTGCGGCTTCCATGAAAAGGCCCTTCTTGATAAGGTAATCTCCAGAAGCCGTCGCAACTGCATCTTTTTGTGCAGATGTGTTGGCATACAGTGTCGCCTCTTCGAACTTTTGTGCTCTTAGCATAACCTTCCAGATATCTCTATCTTCGTCTGTGACGTCAATCTCGAGAATGTCTTTCGTGGTGAATAGCCAGAAAGTATTCTTTTTCTGGTCTGCTAGTAGTGCTATAGCTCGTTGAGTGGTATCGAGGATAGGCTGGTCAAAGACAACAGAATCGTCAAGTCTGTTTACTGCGATGATACGATTGTCAAGTAGCATGAGAATATGCCACTGGGTTAAGGCGACCAGGTCTGCGGACACCGGTGCGTTTGACTTGCTTGTGGCAAGCTTCGGAGCTGGGATCTTCGATGGTAAGAGAGTCTTTGCTTCTCGAAATAGTCGGTCCCCGAGTTCTGATGTCGCAGGAGTGCTCAAGAGTTGACCATGCATTATCCCTCTCGAGTTCAGCCATGCAAAAATTCTGTCAGGCTTGGAGACGTCTAGTCCAGACGCGCCAGGTGGCTCAGGAGTCACTGCGAAGCCAGCTGGGCCAGTCGCCGAGGCAGATGGCACATCGTGTATAACTGGCGTTTCTGCTTCAAAGAGCTTGACGAATATCGATCCGCTTCCCTCGTGACCATGTCGACCGAGGCGACCGAGAAAGTGTATGAGCTTGCGCGATGTGGCAAGTAGGACTCTTCGAGAATCAGCACGACCAGAAACAAGATCAGTCCAGATGCCCACAACTGGACCTTCGATCCTGTACACTTGTTTGAGATACTTCTCTTCGCGGCGAAAGAATTCGGTTGCTGACTCGATGTATGTCTCGTAGATAGTACCATCGGAGCCTCCCACCAGTATCTCACGTGTTGAGGCCGTGGGTTGTGATGGGTTCCACGAGATACACTCTATCGAGATGCCCCTAAGCTTGCTGAGTTGCTTGGGCTGGCGTGATTGTGTATGAAGGTAAAAGTTCTCTCCAAGCGCTGTACTAATGATGAGGTGCGATGCCGTCGGATCTAGAAATAAGCGCCTGATGACGCCGACTTCACTAGACTTTTTGGGCAGATCGATATCTGTGAAGTCTGTCAGCGCGTGTTCAGCCAACGCTCAAGCTCACCACGACTTACCATCCACGTCACTAGCCTGATCCAAGTTGATTCGCAGTATCCTGCCTGATTGTAAAGCTAGCACGAGCACATTGTTCGACACCTGGGCAGCTACGAAATCGGACGCGACTGAGAACTGCATGTCCACGCGCGAGACGTTGAAGATGGGCAGGCCACTCCCACTCTCCATTTCTGCGGAGGGGATGTGAGGTCCTTCCATGCTGAGTGACGGCAGAGTGGCTCGGTTGTACTGATGTACTGAATGTTGGTCCACTTCGCTTGCTTGAACGCGCGTTTCAGCACATCACAGGTCACAAGTACAAAATGTTATCGCGCAGTCATAGCGATGTGTTCAAGACTGCTGGAATAATGCAATAACCATAGCAAGATCACTGCCACACTGCTCGAGATAGCAGCACGCTTCCGATGTCTTTGTCATCCTTGTGCCTGTCTGATGAGGTTCAGCATCACGTGACTCGTTTACTGATTGCCACCATTTCGCGCTACTTAATCCTGTTGCGAGAACGACACGCAGGAAAGTTGTGGTACTACAACGGTATAGGGGAATATATAGCAGCACGCGTCTGAAGATCATACTGTTTCGCACATCGTTTCCCCAAATGATACTCATGCCACCGACGGCCCTGATCTCTTAACCCAGTGACATCCCAACCTCTCTCACGTCAAGAGTAGTCCAGCGACTCGTTCCTCGTCTCGACTTGTGTCAACACACTATCATCCGGCAATCCGCCAGTATCCCGTTGCATCCACCCTCCTCAGCCTCAAGCACTTCTCGCCAAATCTGGGCATCAACCACAAACTGCTCATAGTGTTCCAATTCCTGCACTCTGCACTTCCATCCGTTCGCCAGCGCCAGCACCTCCGCCTTCTCAGCCTCCACTCCCGCCACCTTCTCAGCCGCACTCGCAACGAATTGATTCGCAGCAGGCTTAAGTCGCATCGCATGTGGATATTCCCCAGTATGCGCGGAGCGTAACTTCTGCTTGAGGCGTACCACCTGTTCCAATGCGTCTTCGTATGCTTGAGTCGAGCCAGTCCAAGCTCCCGAGCCAGATATTGACCCGGGCATACGATGTAAGCAGGAGAAATCGCCGTCCTGTAGGTATTCTCGAATGTGTTCCTGCAGCATGTCGAGCTGCTGGTGCAGTAGGTGGATAGTGGGATCTTTGTCTTCGAGGACGGCTTTGAGGGCGGCGATCTGGATGAGTTGGGATTGATGCTTTTCAAGAACATGGTGTGTGACGGCTCGTGCTTGCTCGAGGCTTGTGATACATGAGATGAAGTGATTGATGTCGTCGACGCATGTGGAACATAGACAGATAGCGTCGGATCTGGTGTCGTGGAAGGTGCGTGACATGATGATGATGGTAAGGAAGGTGTGTAGAATTCGCAGGAGTGGTTGGCAATGAGGATGTTCTGATTGTGGATCTGATCGAGAGAGGAGTTTTATTCTCCAGAGTCGGCTGGGAAGGTTCAGTGCGATGCGATTGTAGTATCGTGGGAGAGCAGAAGGAGTGGCTTGGATGTGGACGTGGCTGCAGTTATGTGCATGAACAGAAGGTTGCGTGCATCTTTGCACAGTGTCGAGAGGTGACGATGTCTCAGATTTGGACATAGACATAGCTCGTGCGGTGAGACTTGTCTGAAGAACAAAGACCCCAGAGGACCGACGTTGGCAATATATCAATCTTGGAGCACAAAGAGGTGTCATGAAAGTGATTTCCAAGACCACTCGACTCTTTGTTTCGAATCATGTCTGACGACATCGATAATAGATAGTTGTCGATGCTACCGCAGGATCGATCTCGTCAATCGAGTCGTCAAAGCAGTTCACCTTCGCACGCAAAGATCACTTCGAATGACCCATTTCTCGCCATCCAGGACCTCTTTGCCTTCGTGCAGCATGCAGTCCCTGCCCATTGATCAGCATCACTTTCCTGTATGTGTCGGTATCTTGACCAGAACGTACCTGCCATGCTTATGCAGTAGAGCCATACCAGTCTCAAGCGCAACCGAGACAGGCTCTACTGCCTGCGTGGTCTTCTTGCCGGAACTTGGTAAGCTCGAAGGATAGAAGACTGTCTCACCACCAACGCAGCCATTTGAAGCTGAGGTAAGGTATAGCAACAGTGTCCATGTCGTCTTGGCTCGAACCGGTAGTATACCAGGTATTTCAATATTGTTCGAGTCGTCGTCTATCGTAGGTCAGCCTGGTTAGGATAGTAAGATCAAAGACATGCCATGAAGAACAATGACCCAATAGCAGGATGATCAGTTCGATATGTCCAGCAAAACGTCAATGACATGGATAGAGCAAATTGACGAGGCACTCTTCACAAAATACACATTACCAACTCACAATGCTGATCGAAGAATTGTCCTTGTCTGTAACGATATATTCTGATATTGGGATTCAGGCCAAGCACTTCACCGCCCCAAAACTTTTCGTCCTCTTGTTCAACATCCTCACGAAGTACGAGCTCCTTCAAGCCTGTACTGTTCCACAATGAGCTTGCGAAATCCGGGTCATCGACCTGAAATCGGTCATTAACCCTCACAGCATCGCCTTTCTTGGGCACTCCCGGTGTCGTAACGAGTGGAAGACTACTTAGAAACGTCACGTAGCGCTTACATAGCGCTGCAGACCAAAACTTTGAGACAGTCACAATCTGAGCAGGCATTAGGTGGTGTAAACTTAGGATATCATTAGGCCTTCCGAGCTGCAGTGGGGGCCATTGCGGACGCTGTACAGGTGCATCTGCTGTGATCTTCGGACTGCCTTTGGTCTCAATGCCAGCCTTCTTGGTCTTCTTGTTGGAAGGAGGCATAATCACAATCGACTGTGATACTCTGGCAGTGTGTTGCAGTTTAGCTCAACCTCACGAGCCCCAATGTAAGCTCCCTGCCAAGCCCACTAAGTGGGTCTCTTCCAGATCGCCGCTCTGACACATGGGACTCACTTTCTCTCACGCCCTCCTTGTCCCCTCCTCACGCCCTCTTCGCCCAGGGCAGTATACAGCGCATTGCGACGTGTTATTGGCACTGTTAACCCTCTCCCCTCCTCCTGTCGCGCAGGTGGCGTGCTGCGTCCCTCGCAATTATGGCGCAAACAATCAAACCATCTTCCGTCTTCCCGGTCTCCGACTCCTACTATACATCTGATGAATCTTTCCAGGGCCAGATCGACGACTCGCCTTGCTATGCGCTGCTCGAATTCCCAGACACCTTCTACCGCGTCCAGTCCTTGAAACTTGTCCTCGGCCGTGAACCTGACGACATCAGATCTTATGATCATCGCCTCGTGGTCAGCGACCAACTTACAGCAAACCCGCGGAAAAGAAAGAGGACGCATTCTAATGACGATGAGGCCAGCCTCGTACCCAGCTCCCCCGAGATGGAGACTACACTATATCGACAAACAGACTACGAGAATTGTATAACAGCAGTAGGAGGCATTGGTGGTCCCCAGCCAGAGCCGCTCCTTCTGGACGACCCGGACGAAGTCTTTGTCGCAATACATCCAAGTCTGGCGGAAGATGGCGAAGTCAGAGACAAAGCCATCTCGAAGCAGCACATGCGCCTTTTCTTCTCGGAAGAGCTTGGTTGGGTTATGGAAGTCATTGGCAGAAATGGAGTTTTCATCAACGATTCGCTGCACATGAAAGGAGATCAGATTCTGTTAGAAGACAAAGACGAATTCACAGTCGCCGGACTGCACTTCCGATGGCACACGACTCCGGTGGACGCTGACAGTAGTGATTCGGAGGACATGGATTCTGAAGACGAAGATGACTTCCCGCTAAGATTGACATTGAGGGAAGAGCTTCCTGAGCAGCCTCTCCAGGCCTCATATGCGATGGACATTGATGACATCGAGAGTGATGAAGATGATGGGTATAACGAGGACGAGGAAAGTGAGGAGGAAATGCCGATGCCAAAGGTGCCAAAACCTCGTCCGGTGGACAAGAAGAAGGAGAAGAAGGATAAGAAGGGCAAGAAGAAGAAGGTATCGAAGCTTAAGCTGGTCAAAAAAGTTGAGGAGGTTGAGGAGGAAGAGCCTGAGCCCAAGCCCAGCTTGAAGCTGAAATTAAAGATTGGCAAGGGCAAACTCGAAAAGCAAAAGGCCGGCAAAGCGCCATCCTCAAAGACAGTAGCGGCGAAAAAGCCAAAGGCGGAGAAAAGCGAACAGATCGACAATGCCGCAGAAGTGCAGCATTTGGCTAGCAAGAAGCCAAAATCTGACGAACAGAAAGATAAGACTGCTATTGTCGTTGATCAGCCCGAGGCAGAGAAGACAGGAGCTGATAATGGTAGTGTAGACGTCGTGCAGAGTGTGGAAATGCCTGAACTTGAGACCTCAACGCCTGTACCAAATGCCACGAGTGAGCCAAGGAAGCCGGACGTGTCTCCTCTTACTCCACAACTTGGCCTTCGAGATCCAGTACTAGCTGGTCTCGAGCCTCCACCAAAGAGAAGGGGTCCTGGTCGACCTCCTGCTGATGGTGTTATGTCCAAGCGCGAGAGAAGAGAACGACAAAAGGCAGAAGCCGCAGGTATCCCATATGGCGATCCCCTTCCATTTAAGGCTAAGAGTAAAGAGGACGACCTCGAAGGTGGTGAGAAGCCGAAGAAGAAGGTCAAGCGTGAGATTTCTGGTGTCGGCGAAGATGGAGAAGACGGTGGTGACGAGAATGCCGACTCAGCTCCACCAGTTCCTCGTGAGCCATCACCGAAAGAGTCTGACTACCCGCCTGAGCGATTGCAAAAGCCGGATGAGACATATCAAGTACTTCTGTATCAAGTGCTATCAGAGGCGAAGGATCCACTTGCGTTACCTGGAGTCTACGATGCTATCAAGAACAAATGGCCATACTTTCGTTTCAAGGTTGGTGGGACTGGCTGGGAAAGTAGTGTCCGTCACAATCTACAATCAAGCAAGTACTTCAAGAAGGCAGGAAAGGCAGGCAAGGGACATCTCTGGGCTATTGACCCTGATGAGCCTTTTGAGCATAAAGCAAAGCGTGCGACTCCACCTCCATCTGCTGCGGCATATCAAGCGCCGAGACCATATCCTTATGCGAATGGCATGCAGATGCCGGCACGTCCGACAGGTGTACAGCAGTACCCAGGCTATTATGCTGGTCAAGTGCCAATGGCTAATGGTCAAAGACCAGGAATGCCACCTGGACAACAGCAATATCCTGGCAATTATTACACACATAATACAATCGGGCAGCCAGGTGCACCTGGAGGTAATGGTCCCATGCAAAACAGGCCGGGCGCTCCATATCCTCCTCAAGCTAATGGTCAGCGACCAATGGGACCTGGGCAGCCGAATGGTTATCGACCTCCTGGTACTGCTTCACCTGCACCAGGCTCAACCAGACCGAATCCAGCTTTCGAGCAGGTTTGTGCAGGTCAGATACCAGATGTGTTCAACAAGTTTCAAGATCAGCTGCGAAAGATTACATCGCAGCCTGGCGCTCAAGGTAACAATGTGGCTGTTGACCAAGCTGCTTTGGCTATCAAGTGGATTATGGCACATCCTCGTTCTGACGAGGGTATTGAGAAAGAGACTGTCCAGTTACAGCATATGACAAAGGTGCTTCGGACACTACTTGAACCTATTCCGAACAATCCACAGCCTCCGAGAACCGGTGTGCCAGGTGGTCCAATTAAAGCACCTCCGACGGCTGGTCATCCTGCGGGTGTGGCACCAAGACCAATGCCTCAACAAGCTGGTGGAAGACCATTGCCGCCGGCTCCTGGTTTTGGTGCTCCTGGTGGTCCAGCTTCGCAGGCTGCGCCTGGAATGCCAGGACAAGCTGGACAGCAGATGTCTGCAAATCAAGGATTTGCTCCGGCTCAGAGTGGTCAGCCCCCACGAAATCCTGCTCAGTCTGCGCAAGGTCAAGCTGTGCCACCAGGGCAAGGTCATGCTGGGCAGCCTAATGCTATGATGGCACCTGGACCACAACAGGGCATGCCTGGTTCAGCTAACGCTGCTGGACCTACGCCGGTGAACAATGTACAACAGACCGGACCGACTCCAATGGCGTCCGCAGTGCCGCAATCAGGTGGGCCGGCGCAGGTTGCTCCAATGCAAGTTGCACCAGGTTCCGGGGTTCCAGTGCAGACCGCTACCTCTCAAGCTGGCCCAGGAAAAGGTCCCGTAGCACAAGCTCCTCAATCGCAGGCTGTACCAGCGCAAAATGGTGCGGTGCAGACGGTTCCGGGCCAGGCAGCTCAATCGTTAAACAACACGCTCCCAGCTGCTTCCCTGCCAACTGCGGCAATACCTGCTCCGCAAGCGCAGTCGATTCCACCACCAAACACCACAACACAACGCACATCATCACAGAACGACCAATCGCAACCAGTACCCGTAGCATCGTCTAAAGCACCTCCTTCAGTAGCCCCCACATTACCTCCAGTTGCCGCTGAGGTTACTAAAACAATGGCACCTGCGCCGCCACCTCAACAGCAGCCTGTGGCAGCCATGGGGGCACAAACGACAACCACATCTCCAATGCCGACAACGCCGGTTGTACCGCTAATCCCGACGAAGTAGATCTGGCTGTATGATATGAGCATCATGCTGAGGAATAATACGTATGAGATCACGAACGATTCACGAATTCAATACGCCTGGATGGGCTGGAGTTGGGTATTGAAACTACAGAAAGAGAAGGAATTGCCACGACATGGCGATTAGGATAGGAATGGGTGGATAGGTATGAACATCATAGGTACTCACCTACATATCACTTGCTATCACTTGGGACGGACTTATGAAGAAACAAAGGCGCTTACTGGAATCGATACCCATACTCATGAGGCGCAGGCAAAGCCATGAAACAGGAAGCTGTCGGTTTGTACAGACGCATTGCAGGAGAGGCTGACGGGACCGGCTTGGCATTTGCTTCACGACCTGGCAGTTGGTTTGGTGGAGTGGCCTAGTGTACTGTATATATATCTACTACGAGTATATATTATCATGTATGTATACATGTCTTCAAACCTCACCTTCCCACCATTCTTCTCGACTGCTAAGCTCTATGAGCATCCACGCATTGGCGCCTAGCACCGTTGAACACATGTTTGTCAAAAGAACGCTCTCTGGCGGTGAAAAGAACACCGATCCCTGCATGTGGCGTTTGAACGTCAAAAAATCTGACTTCGTGTATGAAGAAAGTGTGAGGCGACGTCTGCAAGGGCGGATCGGTCAAACTTTTGACGCTATATATATCAAAATAAAAATTTGTCCTCCATCAATCTTTGGTGGTCTAGTGGTCATGATTTCCGCTTGTCAACTCATCTAGCATGAACGATCTCAATGGTCGACATGTGAATGCCAAGCGCGGGAGACCGGGGTTCGATTCGTGAGTATCTCGCATGTAACTCTATTAACTGGAGTCTAACAAATATTCAGCCCGCCAGAGAGCTCAAGCCTCACCTTTTTGAACCTTTTGAGCATATTTTTTGCCGCTCACAGTGACCTTTCGAGCCAGGCTGAACAAGAAATGACGTTCTGGTCTTCTCTTGTAAAGACTCGTCTGCTGAATTCTGTGTCTCGATTGTCGTAAATTCACCTCGATATTCGCGGCGGAGCTATGGGGCAGCCTGCAGCTTCATTGGCAAGCTCTATCTCACTACTCAATTCCGTCCCAGTGACCTGAGGGATGGAAGATAGACTCATGTCCGTATCGATGTATGAGCGCCTGTTTTTCATTTTGTTGCTCTCGCGTGAGGTATCCATCAATGGACTCAACAGGAAAGCGTGCACGACCAAAGACTCATCAATGCCAACAACTACTACAATATACGATACCCGTCATACCCCAGACGGGCCTGTCGAATGCTTAAGCGAAGCACCTTCTACAAGTGTACATGAGCATGCTTCACTCTCCCTCCATCTTGGAAGGAATCTAGAATAACATCAACTCCATCAGCCTCGGAATCGGAAGTGGACTGATAACCTTCCTGCATCGGAACGAGAAGCCTTTCCTCCAAACACCCAGGCAATCTCTCCCAAAAGCCCAAAACTCTCGACAAGGCTCTGCTCGTTCCGACGAGATACCCAGAACGTCCCCAGCCTCAAAGCCAGCCGCCTTATCCAGAACTTTGCCATGATTCATCGGCAGCGGTAGACGTCTTGTGAAATACCCCTTCCTATATCTAGAGAGTGCATTCAGATCCAACAACTGGCCCGCCGGCATATTGACAGCGTCATTCGCGTGATTAACACATCACCCACCACGGCTCGAATGCTTTCGAGGACGACATCCTGACTGCCATGTCGATCGAGCACGTGGGATGCACCATAGCGGTGAGGAACTTCTGGTGACTCGCCCACTAAAAGATACGTCCAATGCCACTCAGCTTGGCAACCTGCGTTGCGCATCAACCTGCGAAGCTGCCGCCTCCAGTGACGAGTACCGTGGCATTCCCGTACTCAAGTTGGCGAGGACGGCTGGCACGCCTGTCTTGCTTAGGAAGATGCCAAGGTCGCGGATGTTCTGATCGTGACCATACAGGCCGGCCACGGTGACTTTGATTTTGATTTGGTGGAAGGTGGGTCGAGCGATGGGATGGTCGTCAGCAGGGACGAGGGGAGTCCTGGCTTCCTTGAGGAGAAAAGCCTTTTGTGTCATGATTGGGACGAGTGGAAGACATTGGAAACTAGAGTGAAGACTGTGTTGATGAATGCTACTTGGTCGTGCAGGGCAAATGTCGGAGTACAGGATGCTGGCCTGTTCAGACACTTCGTCACCTCTACAAGCACGACACTAGCTAATGGCGTAGGCACACCGTCCAATATCGTCTTCTGATTGTCGAAGCAAAGTTCTCAAACGATCCAGCAAAGCCGTCCAGTCCTGGCCTACACCATGATTCGGCTCCAACGGGAAGCTCTATCGACTCGCCTCTTCCAAACTCGCCGCACGCACAGACTGTGACATGGCAAGAAGTCAGTCCGCAGCTAGTTCAAGACAGCGTATTTTTCTTGTACGGCATCCTCGCCTGCTCCGCCCCTGCACCTCGCACACCTCGAGCCCCAGAACCGACAAGCCTATCGTATTCAAGCTGCAAAAGACCAAGGACTGGCAATACCACCATTCCGCCCAGCAATCGCGCATCTCGACGATGCAAACTGCCACGTCACGTCCTTACACGAGTCCCAGGTAGACAAGATAGATCCGAAAGACAGCTTGGCAGTACTCGACGACGTTCAGCAGGAACAGGAGCGAGAGACAGCTTGGCAGTACTTGAGAAGAAAGACCTCAATTCTCACTACATACCGGCATGATTACCCTCTTCATCGGCCACAATTCACACATCATGCGAAAACACACCCAGGTTGCACATCCCACAGTCTCACCTAGGACCGATCCTGATTTCCATGCCGGCTGACAATCCTTCCCTGGACCTCGCATCCCAGCGTCTCAATCGTCTCCAAATGCTCCCTCACGCTTTCCGCCGGCGAAATCCTCCCCTCAACATCTGGATCAACCCTCCGAAACAGCGCCGCCATCCACTGCACCGGCCCCTCCGGCATTAGACTAGCATCAAACGATCCCGGACTCATCGCCACGATCTGAATCCCCCTCTCCCTCGGCTCAATACTATACTTGACCAACCTGCTATTTATCATCGCCTTACTCGCATTAAAGGTCACCATGCCTGCAATCTCCGCCTTCAGCACAACCTGCGTATCCGGTAGCTCCGTGATGATGTGTGTGAAGTTCCTGTGCTTGCCCTGCTCGATCAAGGGCAGGAAGGGGTTGGTGACGTAGATAGTGCCCATGACGTTGGACTCAATCGACTCTGCAAACATGTCTTTGACGGGTGAAGGGTTTCCAGCAAGGTGAGCTGACTAGGCGCGATCATGGCGGTGGAGCCGTCGAGGAAAGCGCTGTTGCTGATTAGGATGTCGAGGCTGCCGCCAGTGATGGATCGTGGAGGGAGGAGAGGGAGTCGAGGTCACCGGACATGATGTACACGTTGGAGTTGGTTGTAACAAGGGTAGTAAGCGAGGGGGAGGAAGGAAGATCGCGGACGAGCGCAAAGACGAGGCTGCTCGGGGTGGTGGAGAGTTGGGGCTGAATTCGAGCTGAGGTGGGTGCGTCAGTCATACGATCAGGATCAAGACTAGGGAGGAACACGGACGCCGAGACAGACAACGTATAATTCACCGCCTCTTCAATGAATGCATCTGCGAGTGCTACGTGCAACGCAAGCTTCATATCTGTAGTAACATAGCTGCTCTTCCACCTCCGCCGGCATCAGGTTCCCATGTCCGTCAAAGACCGCATGATCTCCTGAGAGCAACAACAGTACACCTACATCTGGATGTTCGTAGACCGTTTGCCCGGGATCAACAATGGCACTAGACGTGGAGAGGGCGGTGGTATGGAGGCGTTGTGGATTAGACCCGTCTGTCTGAGACAATAGGGCTGGGGGTGAGTAGTCAGGACTCGGCAGTATGTTGTTGTCCTTGACTCTTTATTTAAAGCATCTTGGCGGGAATCCTCGTTGTTGTGCTGGGATTCCGCGTTTTGCCTTGCCATTTCATCCTCTCATTATCAAGTTCGAGATACATGTGCTTCCACGAGAAAAGCTCAAAGACCAAAATTTGTGCAGGGGTACCACTACCGTCGATAAATCATGTCAACCGAAGACGCTATGAGTACTACAATGAGTCATCTTTGCTTCGCAGCCAGGCACCTACGACGCCTCATCGAACCAGTCCAGCCAAGCCTCACGAGAGTCATCGGGCACTGTAGCGTAGTTGCTCGTAGCGTGCACGACTCCACCACACCCACGTCCTCTGTACCGTCCAGCTCCAGCTCCGCCACAAACCCAGGTCCATCTGGCGGCCCACTCTTCGTAGCCAGCTCCAACCTGCCAGGTACGTACCCATACACTGCCGCCATACGTTGTCTCAGGCCCATACACACCATGCAGCCACCCGCCGGTAACGCTGTGACATCCACCACAGCGAGATTCTGCGAGTGCCTGATGACTCTCGGCCGCCTCGCTCTCGCCAACGCCCGGTGCCGCACAATCTCCCTGTACTCCGATGCGTTGACAAATCGCTGCTGCTGAGACCTGATGATGTGCCACAATGCCCTGGTATAAGCGCCGTTCTCCCGAATGCAATTACCCCAGATTGCTAGCGTGTTCATCGCGGTATCGAGCTTGGTCTCCCGCCTGCGCAATCGATCCCTGAGGACCTCCTCCTTGTTTCTCCACCGCATTTCCGTGGCGTTGTGATCGATGTGGACCTCTGCGAGCTTGGCTTTGGCCGTGTCGAGCGCCTTTCGGTAATGTCGAGTCTTCTGGAAATTCTCGTAGCAGCTGGCGAAGAGTGTCCGGATGGGGTTGAGTAGATTGCCAATCAGCCAGGACCCCTGCAGCCCCATTGTCCCGTCACGATGGACAAGGTCGACTCGTGATCGCAATGTGGCATCGGTATTATCAGGGAGAGCACCGTCGTCGGGTAGCCAGTCTGCCATTTTGAATTTGGGCCCGATGGCAGTGCTGAGGCGGTCGAGTTGTTTGGCCATGTCGAGTTCGTGGCGTGAGCGGAAGAGGAGGTCACGCAGGGCTTGGGCGGCTAGGTCTTTGTGGCCTTGGGGTGTGAGTGTGGCGTGGTAGCTGTTGGCGAGATTGGTAAGGTCGGTGGTTGTGCGGGGGAAAGAGGTGATGATGCTTTTGTAGGTGTCGAAGTTGAATTCTTGGAGTGCTTGGGCTGGGGTGTTGTCGGCTGGGGTGCTGGCGGCAGGTACATTGTCGGTGACATTGGAGGACATGTTTCGCTGGCTCGCCTGCGACATGGCTGTGTAGAGAGAGTGCCCTCATGGCTGGATACCAGGTCATATGTAGTGAATCATCATGCCCAATTTGCATGAATAGCCCATAAAGCCAAAACCTTGAGCAAACATGTTGTCAATATCACAATAGACAATCACATTGAGCAACCGCGTTTCTCCTCGATGACCATCAAGCAACAATCACTTTGCAAGGTGGAAGACGCAGCACACAGCATAGTGACAGAACCCAAGCATCACATCACGCAAGTATTGTGTCTTCTTCTGGCATTCGAGACTCTCTGTGACCATATGGCAGTCTCGTCGTCGTCCCCCCGTCGTCTTGCCAGGACGTCGAATCGCAAGATGACGAAGAGAAAGAGCGAGGAGGAGATGCGGATACTGTGGTAGGACAAAAGTCTGAGCAAGATCCCTACGGCGATCTCCCGGGGATACTTCCAAACTCATGTCCCACGTAGTAATCAGAAAGAGTATGCTCGTGTCATCATATGGCGTTCTTGAAGACAATACATACACCAGGATGCAGCTCCGGTCGTCCGAAAGTGCCATACCGGGATGTCCCGCCAGGTTTCAGCACGAGCGCAGGTAAGCATTATTGTCAGCATCGTCATTTCAGCTGATACTGTGGCACCCACTACATGTACCACTATTCCAGACTCTGGTCAACTTTCTGTGCGAGTGCTTCGCCTCGATGCTTCACTTGCGACGCTCGGTGTGCCTGTGTATGAATGCGAAGAGTTATTCAATACCGTGCTGAAATAATGCAGGAGATCTGAGCAAGACACCAGAGCTTTCACACTTGTTTTGATCGCGCCCGGTGAGACCCTGGCCGATCTCAGCGGGCCGTTTGAGTTTCAGATTCGCTAGAGAGTTTCAGACGACCACGGGGACCCTTTTCCTTTTCCTTTTCCTTTTCCTCTTCGGCCTCATTCTTTTCTCGCGTCGAACACCTCCTTTCCTTGACAACTTCAGCTCACACCGCACGAGTAGCTTCACTTATACACGCATCTCGACGCGGTGCGCAAGTACCCTAGGATCACTTGTAAGTACGTGTGGTCCACCCTGGCAGGTGGCAGCAGCGCAACAATCAGGATCTTGGAGGAAAGTGCGATCTTCAACACCTACCATCTCCTTTGCGTCGACTTTTTCACTGTATTTCCTGAATACAGCTCCGAGAACTATATCTGGTCTGGACATTCCTGCGCCGAAGGACAAGAGCAAAAGACCAGATTTGGACGGTCACGTCAGAACATGGGCAGCAAGATCTAGTGTTTGCAGTCGCGTCAAGAGACACACTTGTTGAAGAGCAGCTTGTCATCAAGGATCGTTGAAATAACTCTGTGGCTTCTCCAAAACTGGCAATACCTTTGAACGAGAGAGATGGCTGCAGTCACGATGAAGTCGGCAGGTCCGCATACCATGAACAACGATGAGACACTCATACCCACTCTGTTGAGTGCTACGTTCTCAAGTCCAACGGATTCAGACTTCTCGGACTTTGCAGACTTTAGTGAGCTTTCGGAACCATTGCCCGAACCAGAACCAGAGCCAGTGAGGTATGTCACGACGGGTCCAAAAAACATGCTATCAGGCAGGACTGATGGTGGAGTTCAGTCGCTGGGACAACGCACAAGTTGCGCAATGGTTAGGCACTCTTGGTTGTAGCCAGTATGCTATCAACTTCAGAGGTATAGTCGAGAGCTTTGTGTTGTCTAGATCCAAACATTCTGACATTCACAGTGCACAATATCAATGGAGAGAACCTGATGGAGTTGGATCAACCCATGTTGAAAGAGATTGGTATTAAGAAGATCGGTGACCGAATACGGATTGCAAATCAAATCAAGAAGTTCCGTTTGGAGCACTACACAGTCAAGAAGCCTGTAAGGATTGTTGAGTTTCGGGCTGTAGTTCGACTGGTTGCTAATAGCCATTCAGGAATCCATTGCAAGCATGCTAGCACTGAATTCAGCCTCTTCTCCGTTTGGCTTTTCAAGCTTGTTCCAAAGCGACTCAACACTATCATCACCACGCATCACAGATCGAGAACTTGACCCAGCATCTGCGCCTATTGCTCAGTATGCCATTGCAAGATCAATATCTAGACCCCCTTCTCCCATTCAGCTCGAAGTGAAGCGTCCGATGAGGCTCAGCCCAAGCAAGAGCGTGAAGCGTGACCAAACAAGTCCCGGTCCATACAACAGCCAGGCAAGCAATAGCAGCACACTCTCAGTTGCAGCGTCGGTGAAGTCACCACAAGGTCAAACACTACGAGCTGGTACGTTTAGCAAAGCTGCAGTCACTGCGGCGGAGGCGACGCCCGATATCAGATTTGTGCAGGCGGCGCCAAGTCCTAGTCTCGACAAATCTTTCATCAGAGTCATCTTCGACAACGGACAAGCATCGGTACTCAACATTGATGGCGCAAAGACTGCCGAGGATATCATCTTGAAGACACTGAAGAAGGGCAAGCTGAACGAAACTCATGTGAAAAGTTACTGCTTCTACGTCTTGGAGGGTACCGAGCCAAATGCTACTCACTGTCGACGTCTTTTAGACACTGACTTGGTGCGAGTCTGTAATGACACCATCAAACAAGAGCGTGAAAGGCTCATCTTCCGCAAAATCCATGCTGGCGAGCCCGATGGAGACCAGTTGAGCACAGCAGCGAATATTGCTTTGCAGCAACTACAACAGTCTGCAGCCGTTGCTGCAAGCAATAGTGCCACAAGGAGTCAGCTCAAGCTCCAGAAGTTGACAGGCGAGACTCTGCCGTCTTTGAGCTATCCCATGTCACCAATCTCAGCTGCGCAACGAGAAGAGTATCAAAGACAATCCGCAGAAGCATTACTCAAGCCATCTCGACATAGAGTGTCTGTCTCACAGGACTTTCAAGGTGGTCGACCTCCTAGCGAGTTGGTCGTCGCAGATGTTGAGAATTACTTCCCTGATGCGAATCGTGCTGAACTTGAGCGTATACGTCGCATGTCAGTCCGTCGATCTCAACGAATCAGTCGAGCCGCAAGTCGGATTAGTGTGGTCAGCAATTTCAGCATCGCGTCAAGAGACAAGGATGCCCCGCCAGTGCCTGGTATTCCTACAACGTGGCTACACAATACCGCCCTCACCCCAAGGACGCGACCACTGTCAGTCTATAACAGACCTGCTATTGATCGTCGTGGATCTGTCATATCTACCACCCTTGGTGCTGTCGACGAAGAGCGCACACTGGGTCACGAAGCCAACAGACGATCATATGTCTCGTTCAGCGCGGAGAGTCTTTCCCAGTCACCCTCAGCCTCGATTTCCGACAAATACACCAGTCACACCACCAAAAGTGACTACGAAGAATCCATTGTTACAACTAGTCCACAAGACAGCGAAGCAGGGAGTTCACTCAATGACCAGCTCAGACAAGCTATTGCCGAAGACGGAGAAGAACCCGACGAAGAGCTCTCCGACTTCCTCAGACCGGACGCCTACGACGATATCAAGTGCATCCCTGGCAAAGTCATCGGTCAAGGTTCTTTCGGCACAGTCCACATGGCTTTGCACGCCGTCACCGCTGAGCTGATGGCGGTCAAGAAGGTCGACCTTCCCACCTCGTCCGCCACAACCGCTAGCAACATTAAGCGCAACGCCATGGTAGATGCACTCAAGCATGAAATCGCCCTTCTACGCATGCTCGACCACCCCCGCATCGTGCGCTACCTCGGCTCGTCCTCTGACGAAACCAACCTCAACATCTTCCTCGAATACGTCCCAGGTGGCTCGATCTCCAAAATGCTCGTTGACTTCGGCGCGTTCAACGAAACGCTCATCATCAAGTTCGTGGATCAAATCCTCGATGGCCTGCGCTACCTCCACGACAACAATATCATTCACCGCGACATAAAAGGGGCAAACATCCTCGTCGACAACCACGGACAGGTCAAGATAAGCGACTTTGGCATTTCGAAACGCGTGCAGGATTCTCGATCCTTGCTCTCAAATCCAGAGACATCAACTTTCACCAGCGCCAGCTCCGTCAAACCCCCGCCCCGCCTCCCC
>Ga0268250_10000507_pt1 | contig 18485 bp, 13 predicted proteins | sample AgamicAsSfe_FD_200448 | JGI IMG/M metagenome (GOLD analysis project Ga0268250, IMG submission 200448) | Agave microbial communities from Guanajuato, Mexico - As.Sf.e (v2) (version 2) | ecosystem: Host-associated > Plants > Phyllosphere > Phylloplane/Leaf | place: Guanajuato, Mexico | collected... | reverse complement strand
CAATTGCCTCATTGCGGTAATGGTAGTGGTTGTTGTCGATTGTTCGTATCACCAAGGGGGAGATGCTCGAAACGGGCACCATAGCCACGATCGGCTATTTAAGGTATTCTGCTGGCACTATATTGACATACCGTTTCGGGCAAGGCTGATTCCTAGGCTGAGATGGCGCTGCTTTCGACTGCACAAGCTCGCAGTGTGGTTTGAAATTGGTGCACAGTACAGCCCTGCTCTTGCAAGAGTGATCTAAAGTTCGTTCATCTACCAAAGAGTAGGAAAATTCACAAACAGTGGACACCCAAAGTGCCTTCGATATATTTGTCTGGTATCGAAATCGAACAACCAACCCCTTGCGAGTGTATACCGTCGGACCCCAGCGTGCTCCGCCCAGTCATTCCCAAACTCCATATCTCCATGTAATATATCCCAACCATATCCCTTCCAGCGCCGTGGCAATGTTCAGTCGTATCGTATCATGTCTCATGTATGCTTTGTCAACTCCTCCATCTCTTGCATTCCACTCACACAACCGCAGCGTATATATCTCTTGCGTCATCGAGTCAGTGCCACTCCCTCCATCCACAGCCTTATTCAACACTTGGTCCTCAACCTCACCAATCTATACCCTGACCTCAATGCAATCCCACCTCATTCCTCAGCCGCTCACCACCGCCTCACGCCAGATCCTTCGTTGTCCAGCAATGTCGCCACATCCTCAACACTACTCCTCCTCGCCTGCGCCTCAAGCTCGCTCATCGTAAACAACAATGGCTCGTCATCGTCCATCGCCGCAGCCGCAACCGATGATCTCGAGCTATACGCATATCTGCTCGCATGGCCGAGGGCCCCAGATGCGCTAGCAAGATCAGGGCTAGGCACGCGGGGTGACCCGCGGCTAAGTCCGGCACCACCTCTCGAGAGGTGCGATCTGGCTTGCACAGATGGCCGAGATCCGGATGTGCTGGGTTGATTGTCATAGCGGGCAATGCCGGAAGAGGTCCGGGAGCTGAGCGATGCAGGGATAGGTATATTTACTGGATCCCGTGGCGAGGAAGATGGGAGGAGGCCGGCAGTGATGTCGCCTTCAGCTGGAGAAAGCGTCGACTTGAGCGGTTCGCGCTTCATGCCTACCTGTTCACGGAGAGGCACACTGGCACTGCGTAGCCCGTACTCGTCGAGACCTTCCATGACGTGTCGTCGATATGCTGTCGAGCTTGACCGCCTGGCACGTATTCGTTGTTGAGGCGAGTTGGGGACATCGATCGGTCTGGAGCTTGGGAAGTTAGGCGCGATGTCGTCGACAGCAAGATCAAGCGCAGGCTCTCGGTGTGGATGGTCGGAATGATCACTACCCTCAAAGTCTTCAGCAATAGCAGCAGAGCTTAGGCGAGAGGGGATGGCAGGAGTGTGTGGAGTGTGCGGTGACATTGGTTTCCCGGGAGAAGCTGAGGACAAAGAACTTCCAGCCACAAGTGCAGGAACTCGGCTGGACGAGCTCGAAGATCTGTGCAGCATCGATGAGGACAGTCCGAGAGACTCGCTAAGTGCGACGTGAGAATCACGTAGACCTCTATATTTCGACAACGCGGCTGTCGTACGACGTGTTGATGCTTCTCGTGAAGCAGTGTCAGTACGGTTGAAGCTCTGCAGGTCTTTCTTCTGATCGAGCAGCTTCAGAAAGTCTGCAATCTGATCGTCGTCTGTTTGCAGCGAGCCGGAGCTTCCACCTTGCTCCGCTAGAGCACCAGAACTTCGAGACTTTGACGAACTCTGGCTTCCTCGCAGACTGCTACCAGTCAATTCCTCATTGCGACCAGCTGATCCTCCAGAGGACAATCGAGACTTTCTGTTGCCAAAGCTACTACTATATCTGGTGAACGTGGGTGGCTTGGGCGAACTGGGACTAAGTGACCCGACGGCTACCTCTGCGCTCGCTCCGGCTGGGATGCGCAAAGCTGCTTGTGGTAAAGCTGAGAGCGAAGTCCTGCTCCGTGCTTCTTGCAGTCCCTTGCTGAGGTCGGATGTGCCAGCTGATGTGCCGGCAATCAAGGGAGAACTTGCTAAGGTTCCAGCTTTGAATGGCTGGAATGTGACCGAAAGTCGGCGGTTTATCATGTGTGAACCATCTGCAGCAGTCTTTAAGGACGACTTTGAGCTTATCGACGCTCGATGATCCGGCGGCTCGCGACCAGGTGGTGTACTACCGGCAAGGGGACTGGAAGACGGTGCTCCTACTGCACGCAGGACGGACACCGGACTTGCTCGAGGGGCTTCAGCATTGTGGTAAGTGGCGAGACTGCCGTAAGTGTGTAGCTCCGGCCGAGCTGATTGTCCACGCCATTTGCTCGGTAACGAGCCGGCAGCTTTTCCACCAGCATAATCTGTCTTGCTCCGTTCTTCAAGACTTGGCCTGAACTGCTGGTCGTCCATGACGCGAAATCGGGAGCTCATCAGAGAGTCTGTGTTCACAACTTGAATAGTGCAGTTTGACCGGTATGTAACTTCGGTGCAAAAGTCTCCAATAGGGCTATGAACAGGGGCTAGGACCTGCTTGACGGTGGTGGGCTCCACAGATGGGTACAAAGACGTAGTAAGGAGATCACTTGTCACTCCTTGTCCTTCTGATACAACACGGTACGACGGACGAATCGATATGAGAGTCGCGGGCTCCTTGGCGATCTTACGTCTTAGTGTCCAGGCAGGTAATAAGCGGCACAGGAAGTACATCGTTCTAAACATGACAAGAGCCTTCTTGTACACAGCAGAAGATGGCTCGGCGTCGCCGGATAGTCCTTGCGGCTTTATCTGCAGTTTCCATCGTTCGAGTACGATCTGTGTTGGCTTCCCCGTGGACGATCCGGAGCTCCTTGAAGTCCCCAGTGCCTTGCAGATGTCCCACTTCTCACCTCGCTCATCTTGAATAACCAGTGTCTGAGTCCGACCGAGCTCGGAAACGTCAAGATAGATCTCAATAATCAATGGTCGAGGCGTATCTGCAATCATGTCAAAGATTGCCCAATCGTATACATCCTCCAGCACCATGTCCGAATGGTCGAGGATCAGGTTGAACCATTTGTTGACCATGATTTGGTTCGTGCCTCGCTTGAAGGTGTGCGGCAAGTCTAATCTTGAGGAGATGATGGTCAGTGCAGCCTTTGTGAAAAACTTCTGTGCAATGGTATTGAGCCGCTCGGTGTCCTTCTGAGCAGCGGCGGCAGCCGACTCGGCAGCAGCAGACGATGCTCGGTAGCCTATTGCTTCCGAGAGTGGTCTGTCGCTCAAGGTAAGTGATTCAAAGTCGGAGCCACGATCCGAAGCTGTGTCTCGTTGACTTGTCGAGCGTGGAGAGATAGACTGAGGAGGGCTAATGGCAGCAGTCGGCCGACCGCTGCCACGGGTATATGGATACATAACGAAGGACTAAAGAAGTAGTATGGATTGTATATCTTGAAAGTATGAGTAGGTGATAATGCTAGTGGCGAATTGAGTGATCCGTATACAGATATATAGGGTGAAGGGCTGTGTCCATTATCACACGACTCGAGCAAGTCCGCAGATCAACTTAATGATGCAAGACAAGCAGGTCGCTGAAGCTTTGGCAGCACGGAGGGCAAGGTAGAAGAGGTGTATCAAGGTTCTTTCTATTGAGCTGGGACCATGTTGAAGCAGGAGGAGCAGGCTTGAGAAGTAGTTCGTATAGGTTTTGAAGGGGAGGACTCGGACGACCAGGGTGTAGGAACGTAGGAGCGTAGTCCGTCTAAGACAATTGTCAGTAGCTATGATACAAGCATGAGTCACTCGCACATGATGACACAGCAGGTGGTGCCATTTTCCAGCTACTGCACGCGAGCGTCGTACAACCAACCCCCGCAGGACAGGATCCAGGGGACTCACCAACAAGGTGTATCTGCTGACTCCTCGAACTTGCAAGGTGGGAAGACTTCGAAGTCGTGCTAGAATACCGTCGCTGTAGCCATAGCATACATGCACAGCAAGAGGGAGGTTATTGGGAAGAAGATGGTCGAGAATGTCGAGGATGGAGGCAATCAGCCCCGGCGATCGACGAGTCATCTGCGTCTGGGGTTCTTATCTCCGGCACCAACGCCTATATGCAGGATCCAGCGGTCTCACAACACAAACGATGCACTGGCGGAGAGCTCGGACAGGGCTTTCATGACGTTGGCAAGAGATAAGACATCCATGATTTGCCCCATGCTGTGCAGCCTTTTCAGATACATGATTAAAGTCTTCCGCACCAATAGTAGTAGTCTATCTTGATACACATCGAGCCTCCCATATCATTCACCCTCCTATAGCTCCCGCTTCAAACTGTTCGCTGCCTGACTCGCTGTGCTGACTGCAGAACTGACCACTGAATTGACCACCGATGACGCCGTCGATGCTGTCTTTTCCGTAACGCCAAAGTACTCCAGCGGTGTTGCCCGTGGTCGTGAAGCGCCCTCTGCTCCGTAGAAGGCCCATTCCCAGTTCTTTTCGAACCATAACTACAGAAGAAAAGAAGGAAACGCGTCAGAATGGCAATGCCCTTGTAGTCTGCAGGAGGCGTACTGGTGAATGAGGTATGCAGAGGAGGGTTTTGCGATCGCTTTGAGTGGTTTGCATCTAGTACTGGGAATGCGAGACGTATTCTCTTGATGGGTTGTTGTGCGAAAGGTTTGAGATGCAAGAGGAGTTGACATGGGTACGAGTGAAGTGAGTATGTGATCCCAACCTGCTTTTTCTACTTGAAGTAATATACCGAGAATGCGATGAGCGCGACAACGACAGCGCTGAGGTAGACGAGGAGGAATTTTCCGCCAGTTGCGGGATTCGGGTCAATCGGGTTGTTGGCCCAAGTGATGGGTGTGGTCTGCGCATTCGGCTTCGAGTCGCCTTCCTAGATGATTGAGCATACATGTCAGCACTTCGTTCCTGAGCAGATTCTGTCCTTTTTCTACTGGTACACCGGCGCGTCCCCTCACAGCCAAGTGACCAATAGGCCACATCGTCTGACAGATGAGAATGGTTCTCATACCTTTCTTGCTAGCTTTCCGACCAGCATTCCGTTCAGGATCTCCCTCGCCTCGTCACTGTGTCCGACGTCCTCGAAAGCCTCTGTGGCATCCTGTCCGCCGACATCAAGCATGACCTCTTCACCACCGCTGTGAAGATAAGTATTAGTGCAGATCTTCAATAGGGTCGTCGATCGATGCGCAGGATTCGCCGTGAACCGCAATACGCGCGAGTCGAAGAGCGCCAGTCTCTCAGCTGGCAATGGAGGACAGACGTACGGATGTTCGTCGACGAACTTGCTGCAGTCGTAGACCTTGTCGTGGACAACCATGTAGATGTCGTCCTTGCTGGAGTGCTCGGAGACATCCGAATAGGTGAATTCTTTCTCGGCCATGTTTGTTCCTTTTTGTGGTATGCTTGAGAGCTTTGACGAGTGCGCGGGAGTGTTTTAGGTAAATTGTTGTTTGTCAGTTGGATAGTCGATCGAGAGTCGGCGGCCCTTGGCGGAGTGAGCGTGGAGATAAAAGCACCTCAGGGTCCATGAAAGGGGGGGCAATGTGTATGGGTGTCTCTTGTGTACCTATTCTGATCATCTATCTTACTCATACATCGTCTATATCATGCTCGTGAGCACTCTCATAATCCGTGCCCAAGCTGTGACCCCTCCTAGATATCACAAAGCACTTGATGTACCGCCTCTTCCAAGAACGCCTTAAGCCAATGCACCCATCTTCATGCTGCCACGTCCGCAGTAATGCTCAATGCCAGTGGTGCCAGGTACTCTCTCAAAGGCTGATTATGCGCCATGACATAGTACAGCTGGTCTTTCACTCCTCCAAAGTATCGCCATACCAGATTGTCTGCATTCTCTGCCATTCCGGCGGCCGTTTTGGGCAACATCCGTGCCAGGTTCCGCAAAACCAGTGCGCTCGTCAGTGGTAAGCCAATGGCATCGTTTCGTTCGTCCGTAATCGTATTGTACATAGCCCAAGCTCTTCCAGATCGAGCGACAGACCCTGCTTGCTGCACATTTCCATTGTGTTTGGTATTTGTTGCACTCGTGGTAGACATGTGTGTCTTGACATGCATGCCGACACTGAAGGCTGGTGCTGCTGCGGAACCATCATATCTTGTGCAGCCTGCCCAACGGCAGTTGTACGTCGTTGTCTCAAGTGGGTTCAGGTCGTATGCGCCTGCTTCATCCTTGACCACCCCGAGGTGTGCCGAGATGATGTGTTCCCACATCAGCTTGCCCTTCATGGCGAACTCCCCACACTCTGCTCCATCATCGTTGTGCCATAGACAAAGAGAATATGCTTGACCGTTAGGATCAACCGGCACACTGCGAGGTTCGATCCCTTTGATAACGAATCTCGGGGCTGGATTGTTCATGACCTGAGCACTTGCGTGAACAAAAGTACTTGAAACATTTGTGATGAAGTCCTTTGCAGGTAAAAGTGGTCTCGTTGCAGCATATGGAGCAAATGGGATTTGATATGCCTGCCAAAGGGCTATTTGTGTTATTTCTCCTGATGGATCCTCTTCGAAACATGTACGAAGCCTGAGAGGAGTTAGCTGTTGTACATCCCTTGCGAGTTCATACATACCACTGCGAACTCCTCTCGGGCTCGTCGAAGAGCAGCAGCTGTTCCACAAGTTCGATAGGTATCTTCGGTATTGGCGTTTCTTCAGTCGCGGGCACAGTGGGTGTTGGATTCGTGCCTGAAAGATCTGGTAGTCTGTCGCCAGATGGCTTGGCGCCATATAATAGCAATCGAATAATTCGACCAATCAACACTTCCACGTCGAAGTTGTCAAGCAGTGCCTCAATATTCTTCACAACAGCAGTATACCTATACAGAAGATCAAGACACGCTGTTCTGAGCTCCTGGTCCTCCACCAGAAGCCAATCGCAGATGCGAACTATCGTTGGAACTGGAATTGAGTGTATCGGGGTGAGCTCAGCTAGACTCGTCCCCATCCGGCTGATCGCTCGTAATGATGCCAAAACGACGGCTCGATCACTATCGTCGATGAAATGGGTAAGCGCTTTGAGTAGTGCATCGTCGTTGTTTGCAGGCAAGTATTTGGACAATTGTTCTGCGAGGTCGAAGCCGTAATGCCTAAGCTCATTCGTAGATGCATGGTCAGGCAGGTATAGCAGAATTACAACCAGGTCGCGCATGGCGGGATATTTTGAGATGAATTCAGCGTTCTCTTCCAGCATAACCATATTCCGTAGCACGAGACCTGCTTCATTGATGAGGCACAAGCGCCGAGCATAGTCTGACGTCTCCAGTCGATCGCCAAGCGATGCCGAGCTCAGCCTTTGTGCCTTTTCAAGAATATCAGACGTTCCATTCATACCGTCAATCCTCCAATCACTTGGAGGCACGTCTTGGTATTCATAGGAAATATCAAAGTGTCCATTGCCCAGGAGAAATCCAATCTGTAGCACTGTCTCGACAAGAGCTTCTGCAAGGCCTGAGAAACCATCAAACCTGTACTTGTCGCCCCGCTCATGCGAAATCTTGACAAGATGATGCAAAGCATATTCTTGCTCTTCCAGTACCCCTGACTGTAGGGAGAGCAGTGTCCGAATGTAAATGCTTGGACCAGTGAAGCCTGTACCTGGCATCATCATACCTTTCGGTTGTTGTGAATGTGATGGGTACTTCGCTAATATGGCATCACGCCGTGCGAGTTCGAGCGCCTTGTAGGCTTCTGGATTATTTGAAGGAGTTGTGACAGGTCTTAATGTCAAGGGAACCTGCTGTCTTGGTTCATAGTTGGCGAGTGTCGTTGGAAGATTGCTATTGTGTGAGCTAATCCCGTTCGTGGAGCCGTATGGATAGCCTGAATGAGGCGTGGGTGAGGTCGCCATGTTGTGTCTTGATTGCCTCATTGTAGACACATCACCCTGAAACAGCACTCGCTGTGGGGGCGCTTGTCTAAGATTGCGCCTCTCTCTTAGACTCGAAGGCTCATCAACTTCCATCTTGTCAATCCTTGGTGTATTATGATCTTCTGCGTCTGATCCTTCAACTTCCGTGCCGTCGACGAGCTTTGGGTCTCTGGGTTGAGGTCGAACGAAGTTCTCTAGGGTGCGCCCGAGTACATTGCCACCTTTGGCTGATACATCTTCGAAGATCTCCCGAGGTGGTGGCTCTCTGCCGTGAACGTCGACGATTTCATATGCTGCAAGATATTTATAGTAGACGGTTTTGAGGTTGAAAGCTAAGGCAGGCAGATTTGTTGTTCCAAGGTTGAATTCTTGCCCTATCGATCTCCAGGCGAGCTTTTGTGATTTTGTGTCTGAGACAACATCATATCCTCCAAGGCCGACAACTCTTTGATATAGCCGTAATAGGTCAACTCGTCTGGTGCCGACCTTCGGACGTGGGTCGAAAGATGTCCTATGTGAAAATTTTCAGCTGTTGATAGCGCAATCTTTTGCGGATGCTGAAGCTTACCCTCGCTGCTGATAGAACGCTGCTACCTTCGTGATGAACGCGTCGTATTCTGGAGAGCCTTCAAATGAGTTTTCACGCTCGAATATGGGCGTGTCCATATTGAGCTGCTCCACGGAGAGGGTAAGATCGTCGGCAGAGATCCTGCATCAATCTTCATATATTTCGAGGTTTTTTTGAGCTTGCGCAGGCTCAGGCGCATCGAAGACACTGATGTCTGCTCGGTGTTTCAGAGTTTCTCCGCAGATCAGGACGCCGTGTCGAGAAGTCGTGGAACGCGCTCGGCGGCAGTTTCGTGAACCAGAAGGCCTGAAACGCTTGGATCCTACCCTGTCAAAATTCTTACCCCCACCCACACTACTCCCTCTCTCTCCCCCTTCCCATCACATTTCCGTCCTGCTTAATGCTGCTCCTCATTGACATCAAAATCAAATCGTTCAAATCGAGGTCAACTTGTCGATTCCTGTTCGTGCTTCGACTCCGGATCCAGAACTGGTGGTATATTACCAGTTTCGACTTTATTTGGCGTTGAGACTGGTGCTCAGCAGACCATGTCGATGTAGACTCAGATAGCGTCAGAATGGATAGCCTACAATTTCCCCACTTCAGCCAGCCTTCGTTCCAGCCGCCGCCATCTCATCGCTTGCCAATCACGAAGTTCTCATTGCCGCGTCCTGCTGGTCGTCGTGATCAAGGGGGAGAAGATGTGACGGATGCGAGCTCTAATTTGATCGTGCTTTTTGAGGCTGCATCTTCTGCCACCTTTGCGCAAGCATGTTTCGATGGAGATATAGTAATGAGGGTCATACGTGGCACGACAGTAATGGTACGAGAGAGAATGGCACCACCCCAAATATCCCTCGCAAGGATACTCCAGATTGCTTCTCCGCCTTGATCCCCTGGCGTCGTCAATGTCTTACTTTATTCAATGCAGGTTGAGGTTCAGCTGGGCACTCTGAGTCAGGCTGCGCAGAGAATGATCTTGCAAAGACGTTCACAAGGTTTGCCGGACAACATCTCTAGCGAGCTGCCTATACATGCGAAATACAACTCACTTCGGCTTGCATTCTGGTATCGAACATCACATACGGGAGTAAGTTGTGGTAATGACAATAGTCTGCAAAGTATTAATCCGCCATCAGGTCAGCAAGTTTCAGCTCTGGTTCGGCAGTCACGGGCACTTTACTACTGCTTTGAGAATTCTAGAGCAGCTCCAGTGTCCCGCCCTAGCGCAGCAGTCCCAGAAAGCAGTGAATACCGCACCACAGACATGCTATGCAGATGGAACTCCTTTCAGCAGCGGGTCTCGGAGCGAACCCAACGGCTCGCAACTTGCTTTCACTCAACCGCCACGACCAGACAGAAGCCCTGGTGTCAGTGACCCATTCTTTGGTAGCAAGAATGTATATTCAGCTCGCTCTACTCTGGTTCGGACACAAACGATGCCCTCCGGCTTTCAACATCAAGACAGAGTTTTCCCACAATCAATGACAGCGAGAGTGGCCCAGGACGATTTGTGTACCAGGAGTACGCAAGAAAGCCAGAGTAGCCGCCCATCCACTGGCCCTCCTAGCACCATTCGGTACTCGACACCGTTCGCGCATCCAAGTACATTGAGTAGACCACAATCTGATGAGTGTCGACCTGCAACAGCGTCTGGCGCCATAATCACCACCGTTCCGACACCGATTGGGTCCGCGTTTCGAACACCAATGCAAAGACAGCATACAGTTCAGCATAGGTTGCCTGGTGGCATGTCAGCAGTTGTTGACGGATCTAATACTCAACCTCATACCTTCTTTGCACCACAAAAGCAGAACATTCTGGTGCCGTCGAACCTCCCGGTGAATCTCACGCCATACTTGCCACCTATTCGGCCGCTGCCTTTCCCAAAACGTGGATCATTCAGCGCTACTGTGACAAAGTCCACGCTTGATCCAGCAGAAAATTCCCCGGCTCGTTCGTTACCGAAACAGCGGGATAATCGGCCAGCCTCAGGCCTCCCTGAAAGTGTGCTACCGGCAAGTCCTCCAACTCGACTAGAGACAGGAAACCATTCGGATGCCGGAAGGCCTCAAACACCCCTGACAAATGCCGTCAATTCTCGCGAGCAAGATGTTATGACCGAAGACTTCACTACCCCGGCAGGTGTCGATTCTGGCAATCGACATAAAGACACTTCGACAACGAGCAAGTATCAGACACCATTGTCGACACTGAAGTCGACAGATGCTTTTGACGGCCATCGTACTTCATCTACAATCAGCTCTCCTATTCGACCCCAGTTGAGCAAGACCACATCGATCAAATCACCATTCGAGGCTACAGCAGTTGGGGACTTGGGCGCGACAGATACATCCATGGGCAGTTCCAAACAGACTCCTGGAGATATTGTCGCCAAAATGGCACAAGACACGCTACCGAACGAAGATACCAGCGGTACTACCTCTGAGATATCACAGTCCGCAGTAAACAAGCGCAAGGCAAATACCTTACCGACGGACAATGCCAGCCCTCCGAAGAAAAAGCCGACTCCTCGCAAACGTGCACCAAGAGTCACTGCACCCAGACCCGCCGTCGATCCTGACATGGAATTAATGAAGCTGTTCAAGGACTACGACGTCTCCGCCGTGATGCAGGACTTCACAAACCAACGTCCAGGCTCCGGCCGCCAGAACTTTGTAAATGACCTCATCTGCCGCCATCTGGAGGACGACGCGTTTGTGGACTTCTGCGAGAACGTGGAAAATGCTTGGTGTCGAATCGGTTTGGAGCACCCTGGCTCGGAGATGGAGAAAAGACGAGCCGGGGGAGGCCAGCAGCCAGCAATGTGAGGATGGGGATGTCAAGCTCGACTCGATTCGTCCTGGGAACAGAGGCTGACTGACTGAGTTTTGGAGCTCACTCGGAATTATCATGGCTTATCACGACATCAAGGCTTCTCACGACCTTTATGGCTTACACGACCTTTATGGCTTACACGACCTTTATATCTTACACGACCTTCATGGCTTTACTACGACATCAATGATTTACCACGAATTTTATGGCTCTCCGACGATGTGCCCCACTTTGTGGCTCATGACACTCCTATTCGCATTTTGCTCTGAGGTACATCATACTAAATCCCCACGCTGCTCTTGCTATCATTGTATATTTTGCTTCGTCAAAGATGTACAGCAGAAGTAATGGTAATACTCCGCCTGTACATATATTCCTTTTTAGAGACATCTATACCTTCGTTGTCAAGACCTTCTGCTTCAGTCTCGACGGTCCTGTCCCTTCTGCAGACATTCCCTTACGATGACTGAACTGCTCACCTTCAATCCGCCTTGATTCAAAACAACGATACGCCTCAGATGCTCTTTCTTAATCCCTCCTACACACCTCCTTATCTCCTGTCACCACGCCTCTTTTTCCATTTTTCCAATTGTCTTACACTCCGCCGCGGGCCACCCTGTTCAGACAACAAAGTTCTCGCCTCATCTCCGTAGCGCGAGCGAGAACGCGTAAGCACGGAGACACCAAGGAGAACCAGCAGGAGTAATGAACGCACGCGGCGGCGGAGGGTGGTGGTCGGGGAGACGAAGACTCGCTTGTACGCATGCAGATGCAAGAGTACATGGGCAGGGAAGTAGCATAGAGGCGGGCACTAGAATCGAGGAGGGCTGTCAACAGACTCAGTCAGAATTACGAGTGCGCAGCGATAAGACAGTGCGTGGAAGCGAGCAGGAATGCATCTAGGAGCCAGAACATTGAGCCTCACCAGATATTGAACTATAACATAGCGAGCCTGTGAACAAGATTAGCACTTCCGCCAGAGTAGCTTCACGATTGGACAGTACGCACCATCCGATGTACAACGCGCACAGGTTAGCGGGATCAGTCGCTTGGCGTATCAAGGCGTCGACGTGACCTTCTACGCTCAATGGGACGTTCTCTCCTTTGAGCAAGCCTCTTAGTTTGCCGCCTACGCTTTCTAGTACTTCTTTAGGCGTCTCCGGCACGCCACGAGTAGCCCGCCTTCTGGTTCCGCCCATAAAGTCCGCGGTCGGGTCATACACGAATGTTTCAAGGATCGTCAACAGCGCGTCCTCACTAGCCCTTAACACCTTTGCCGTGCACTCCGCGCTGCGACGAAAAGGGCCCTCAACACCATAGACGCCAAACGCATCGACCATGTTGTGTGTCAAGCGGAAGGGAACGAGTTCCGGCTTTTCAAATGTCAGGCCCTTCTCGAAGAGGCAGTTGAAGTCGACGTGGAAGACGCCGCCGGAGCCCTCTTCCAGCATAACATTCTCGCCGTGACGGTCGCCCAGACCGAGGGAGTGGCCCACGATGGATGCGACGGCGGCAGAGCGGGTGTAGCGGATGCGCGCGTTGAACCAGGATTCCGAATCCGAGAAGGTGTCTGTGAACCATTCATGCAGTATTGCCGGATACATAGGCAGTATCTGGTTTGTGAAGATATTGTGGGCTCCCGGACGAGCGCAGGCTTCGTTGAGGAGTTCGCGGAGGAGGTTGTAGTTGACAGTGATGCCTTTGCTGCGGTAGAGTTGGAGGATGATGTCGCGCAGGGCTTTGAGGCCGTCGACCCATTCGATGATGCCGCATTCTTCGTTGAGTGGGGTGACGGCGTAGGTGCGTATGTAGAGACGGCGTTGGCTGCATTCAGAGTCCTTTTTCAGGGCGCGGTTGACCATCGCGTTGAATTCCATCAGACGTTGGTCTTTGCGCATGTCGTCTTTAGGTTTGCAGAGGAGGCCGTACTTCTGGCCGTCGGTACCGCGGGCGGTGAGTTTGCGAGGCTTTTGGAGCGAGTTGAGCACGAGGACGTCATCGGTGAATGAGGATATGGTCACGGCGTCTTTGCTCGATGGAAACGCTTTGTGCGCCTTCAATGCGTAGTAGTCAGCGGCACCAGTGGGGATACTTGCCGTGAGTGTCTTCTCGACTGGGACAACAAGTGGGCACGAGCCTGCGGTTTTGCTAAAGCCAAGATCACGAGACAGACTGACGGTGCCTGTGGAGGCGACTGTGGTCTCGCAAGCCCGTAAGAGCTGCTCTGATAGCTTCTGTCCCTTTGCTATCATATCTTTTATCTCAACACTTTGTCCTTCATTTCTGACTGTCTTGTTCGCTCGCTCTCTTAGCTTATTCAACATGGTCAGACCACGACCCGCCCGATCTGGAGTCGACGACTTGGACGTCGCGAGCAGTGGCCAGAGTGCTTGTTGTGGGTATGTCATGGCAACCTTGACAATGATGTGTCCCAGGACGTCATACACTTTGTGATGTGGATGGCAGACACGAGTAAGCATCTGCGCCAATGCTGGATAGAAGAGATAACTTGCAATCTTGTCAGCATATTTTCGCACTTGCTTGTTCATCGCCTCTAGTGTCTCCGGTCGTGCATGCGAAGCTTTGAGTCGAACTTCGTCAGGCAGATTCATAGGGACTGGCTTGCTGGCTTCGATGCCGAAATCAAGCCATAACGTTAAAAGCTTCGGCATTGTTTCGAAGAGGTACTTGCAACCGAAGTGGAGTGAGCGCAAATAGTTCTCTACCACAAGCCGGGCACATTGCCCATTCACGTAGATACTCTCCTGTTTCTGTGGTGGCAGTGCTTTGTGCGCTTCCAGTACTTTGTTGTAGAACTTGCCGAGATAGTACAAGCCCTTCTCCCATCGCGAGAATGACCTCACAGCGTATTGGTATTTTTCGTTGATCGCGCTTGATTGGGTTTGACCTGCTTTGTCAAGCCACTTCGCAAGAAGCAGGTTGGCTTTGGCGACAAGCAGGTTCTGCTCTGGTTGCACCGCCCCGTTTGCGGCTGTAGCATTGAGTGCCTGCATACTTGCCGACTCCTGCACACTCCGAGCTGCAAATGCATCAGACAATATGGCGCCTTCCAAGCTCTGAATAGCTTTTCGACGCTCATCGGATTTCCAAAGTAGCCTAGACTGCTCAATCTTGGCAGACTCATCACCAAGCTGAAGGGCATTGAGTATGGCATTGTAGGCAACTTCAGTACGATTGCCCTTTCGTGCCAGGCGTGCGCTCTGTAGCCACAATTGGCTTTTGTCATCATCATTGAAGACGCTACCATTGATATCCATGACAGCACGTCTTATAGCTAATAGATACTGCTTATCAGGCAGGTAAGATCCGACAATGTCCAGTCGATGAGATAGGCTGGTATGTAATGCCGTCCTTTCTGCAAGGTTGAGTTGTTGACGTCGGGTTAGCATGTCAATCTCGTACAGACTATGTAATTTGAGCATCTGATCATGGCAGGCTTGCAATGAGGTTGTGGCAGCAGGTGACAATGTCTTTGCAATCGAGAGCCGCAATTCACGCAGGATCTTTGGGGTATTCTGATCATGTCCGTCTGACATCTCCTCCATGAACACCTTGCCGACTCCAATGTTGAAGTCGAGCATCATGTTCTCAGGCACTTTATAATTGCCGAGGAAATCTTGAATATTTGACAGTCTCTTCGGGATTGACCACGCAGCTTCAGTCATCATAGACAAGAGCTTTTCATTGTATGGCCACATTTCGTCACATATTCTGCCATGATCAAGTACCATAGTATGTTGACCTGCTCGTTGTAAACAATTCATAAGATCAAGATGACTGCCGAGTGTACCAGGATCTTCATTGACATAAGAATCATACCAGCTTTGTGCTGCAGCCCATCGGCCGTTCTTCTCGTGCTCTAAGATCTGCTCTTCGGGCTCAAACACCTGGATATAGTGTGATATACCTTCGATGCCATCAGGCTCATCGATTTGTGCATAGATAGAATGCAGTCGGTGATATTGCTGATCACGCTCGTGGGCCACATCTGTCGAGCTCATTTTGTCTGTTCTCTTCGAGTCCCTCTGTTGCCGCATGAATTGTTCCCAATGGAACAAGGCTCGAGAATATGCGCCACACTCGACAGCCCGTGAGGCAATGATGTCCGCAGGGATTGCTGAAAGCACCTCTTCCACACTTGTGACTTGAGCGTGATCAATCTGCCGGTCCAGATCGTCGTAAGCTTTCGAGTTCACAGCCGCGTCTTTGATCGCAATAGACTTGCGTTTTCCTTGAAGCCACTTTGACAAGTAATCAAGCACTTGAAACACATTGGCACTGCATGAGTCTCGCGTGTCGTTTGTCACAGCAGAAGCCTCTAGGTCTTCACCTTTCAAGACCTCGAGCAGTTCTTCCTTGACTTGTGCCACCTCCCTAACAGTGCCACCGATGATCACGTTGAGCGCGACAAAAGGGAGTAGGAAGCTGGAAATCGAAATGTCGTATCCATGTATAACTCTGCTGACAACCTTGAAGATTTTCTTTGCATTGTCTCCGCTGCCCTTGGAGAGCAAGTCGTGCACGAAACTCCTCAACCATAGACCATGACTTATGGCAGTGTTGTAGATGGGATACATCTGTGCTTCATCCCCTGCGCTGACCTTCAGGATATATCGCGAGGTCAATAGAGGCATTAGAGTATTTCTCGTTGCTTCTGTCATTCTGATCCAATAGCGATGAACATCCTCGGCGTCGTAATCGCCTGGTCGATTGGTCTTGATGATATCCGGGGAGAACTGGCAGAACTTTAGGAGCTCCTGCATCACGTATGCCAGGAACCCTTGTGCTCTAGGATTTGGAGCCGAATGAAATGCCTTGACAAGAACTTTGTCCAGCATGAACGCGACGAAACGCACCGTCTCGCCAGCAGTTTCGAAATTTGACATCACGATTATCTCCTGAACTTCTCTTGGGGCTTCGATACGTACTGTATCCAGACAGCCGATTGCGCCTAAGCTTTGCGCACAAAGATCTAGCATTTCCGTTTCATGCTCGGCAGCAGAGGAACAGAGATCCAGTAGAGTTCTAACAAGTTCCGAGACTGCAGAATTAGGTTGCTCGGAAAGTATCGTATCATTCAGCCATTGTTGTATCTTTGATAGATAAGGTACCAGTTCACGAAGTGCTTGTAACGTCACGCTTGCATTCTCATTGCGACAACGTCTACTAAAAGCCGCGATTCGTGTGGCTGTGTCAGCGGTCTCGCGTAGTTTTGCAAGTTGTGCCTCTATCTTGGACATCAATGGAATTGACTGTAATGAGGGAATGAGCAAGATCATGTCTGGAACCAGATGTTTGTGGCTCGGATTAGCCAACAGCGCTTGGACACCGCGATAAGCTTGCTGTTGTGTTTCTTCCTTCATCACGTCCCAGTAGTTAAGCAGTATTGTGAAGGTCTGCTCCAGTATATCGCCCAGATCACCATCATCATCGAAGGCATCAAGTAGAGCGAGCCAGGAGAGTAACGCTTGGTCTCGAAGATATGCGTTATTGAGGGCGGACTGAAGACACGCGCGAACCTGAAAGCTGATCAGACAAAAGCATACCAAATAGTGCTGCGATACATACCTGAGGCAAAGCTACTACGGTATCATTTCTTGCAAGCTCAATCATCAACTTGATAGCTTTCAGATGCCGGATCTTCTGACTCCGTGCATTGCTGGGATTGTCCATGAACTCCTGGAATGTTGTCATCATTCCGAGGACATGCCTACTGAAAAAGCCAGACTTCACATCCTTATCGACTACTTTTGCATACTGGGTCAATGCTTTGATGATCTAGCAAATTAGCTTCGTTTCTTACGTGCTTGGAAGACCCTCACCTTCTTTTGTGCCGCTCCGTCAGTGTCACTGGCCATTCTCAGCAATTCACATGCTACTGCGACAACATCGGCTCCAAGAAATGTCGATATAGACACCCTGCCAAATTCTTGACTGGCTTGTGTCAAGAAATCGGAAACGGTAGCTTCCGGGCGAGAGGGGTTCTGCACAAGCAAAGTGGCGAGAATTTTGGTCAGATTCTGTGGCTGCATGCACATATGAACAATAGACTTTTCGTTACTTCGGGCATTTGCGATCCGTTGAAGAAGTTCTGTTTGTCGACACAAGACTAGATATGGGAGTGTCTCGTCCTGAGTTTCGAGCAATAGCTCGTCAACTGATTTGCCAAGCACATCCGCAAGCTTTTGAGCCTTCTGAGGTCTGGTCTGCAGATCTTTCACCATGCTAATGGCTATAGTCTTCCAGAATGGCTTGAATAGTTCTTCGATTGTGATTGTCTTGGATTGAGCAAGACCTCTTAGCTCCAGTTGAGCCAGCTCGCAGACGAGATTGTTCGTACTTCCCAAACATTCGACAAGTCTTAGAAGGATGATATTCAGCTCTTCATCATCACAAGCACAAGCTACTTGTCCTAAAGCCCTCACCGAAGATTCCCAGAGACGTGCATCCTCTCCTTCCATCATCTGTTGCAGAATGTCAAGGGCAATAACCCTGTTCTGCCTGAAAGTGCTGTCGTCGACATTCGAACTGCTCCTCAAGAAGCTTGGCATAGCATTGACTGCAGCGATTCTTACCTCGCGAGATGAGCTTCGAAGTCCCTGAAGACATGCAACTCCAACCGTGGACCGACTGAGACTCAGATGCTCTTTGGTCGGTACGTGATTCGCGAAACACCGCACCGCAACCATTAGACGCACTCGAACATCTTTGTATAATTGTGTTTCTGCACTTTCCAGAAAGGTGGATAGAATGCGATAGATTAATGACCATTGTTTGCGATCCCACCTGTTAGAGGACTGGCGCTGATGGCACGCATCACAGACGTCTTCCTCATCGCTCTTGTGCTCAGCTCCTGCGCATGGTATGCGAGCAAGTAGTGACAGTCGCTCTATCACCAGCTTCTCGTCAAAATGATGCAAAAGTTCATGAGCGACGTTCGTGTCAAGACTGCCGTCATCAGGAATATCATCGAAGCCATAGGCACCACAGAACATCCTCAATGCTGATCCAGACTCGGGATCTTTAGCTACAATTGATGACTGCTCTCGACCAAACTTTTGTCTTTTAGACGGTCTTGCCGTTGCTTCACTGTCGTAATCAGCTGACAGTGATGACTTCTGCGCTTCATCCTGTGATAGGTGA
>Ga0268250_10000505_pt1 | contig 18540 bp, 16 predicted proteins | sample AgamicAsSfe_FD_200448 | JGI IMG/M metagenome (GOLD analysis project Ga0268250, IMG submission 200448) | Agave microbial communities from Guanajuato, Mexico - As.Sf.e (v2) (version 2) | ecosystem: Host-associated > Plants > Phyllosphere > Phylloplane/Leaf | place: Guanajuato, Mexico | collected... | reverse complement strand
TCACGTATCCATGGGTGGTTGAGGAACTGGTTGATGTCATATCGCTTTTCCGGATCGACTGTCAGCAGATGGGAGACCAAGTCTTGCGCGGACTTAGAGATATCGTCCCACCAGGGTGAGAGGAAGGTGTACTGGCCACGAGCGACCTTCTCAGTGAGGGTTTGGATGGACTCGTCGTAGAACGGCGGGAAACCACAGAGAAGTGTGTAAAGCACACAACCCAACGCCCACATGTCGACGCTCTTAGAGTAACGCTCATCCTTGACAATCTCAGGTGCAGTATAGCCGACAGTACCGCAAGGTGTCATGGTTTGCGTGTCCCAGATAACCTTGCTAAGGCCGAAGTCGGCAATCTTGATTAGGCCGATACCACCAGCGCCCTTGCCCTTGACGAACTCTCCCTCGTCAGCCTTGTCTTCATCGTCTGGTCCCCTTGGCTTTGGGTTGCGTGTGGGGATGAATGGTGTGGGATAGAACAAGAGGTTCTCAGGCTTGATGTCTCTGTGATATGACGTCAGTGAGAATGCTTGGCATCGTGACAAAAAATACGAACCGATGGACAACACCTGCTTCCTCGTGCAGGTACTGCAGAGCCTTGGCCACCTGAATGATGGTGTGACGGGAAAGGTCCTCGGAGAAGTACGTTAGACGGACGATTTGATGGAACAGTTCGCCTCCTGGGCACAGCTCGAGCACGATGTAGTAGTACTGCCGTGATTCGGAAAAGTCGATAAGTTTGACGATGTTGGGGTGGTCTAGTTGGCGCATAATCTGTACTTCCTTGAGGATGTTCGCTCTCTATAGGGCAGTTAGTGTCTGCCCTTGCAAGCCCAGTCGTGATGGGGTGGAGGATGCTCAGAGTCGAGCATCGGGGGTAAGATTATCGCACCTCGGCTGCTTTGGGCGTCTTGAAGTCCGGATGCACATGCTTGTCCTACACCGGCCTCGCGTTGGTAACGTCCAAAAACACCCGACTGTTCAACGTGATGGGGAAAACAACAAGGGAATGTGCAGGGAAGGGCAGGGATTGGGTAGTACTAACCTGCTGTGAGTTCATCTCGAACTTACGGACGACCTTGATGGCCACTTCATCCCATTGACCGGTCGTGTCTCGTGCGCGATATACGTTGCTGAAGGCGCCGTCGCCCATCTTTTCGAGCAGCGTCCATCGCTCAAGTCCGGGATATCTAGGCAACTTGCCCTTGGCCTCGCGCTCCTCGGCGACAATGCGCTCGAGTACTGATGGGTCGACGCCTGCGTTCTTGGCAGCGGCCTGCTTCTTCTGGTCCTTGGCAGCTGCGTGCGCAGCGGCATCACCTGCTTGGGCGGCAATATTGCGGTTATCTCCAGCGCCAGCGCCGACGGAGAAGTCGCCATGGGGAGCAGCATGGTTCTGAAGCGGCTTGTGGTCCATTACGGGCTCTGAGATGCCATGATGTACTGGGTCCGGGTGCTGATTGTACCGTTGATGTTGAGACTGAGCGTGCACATTGGAGACATTGGTCGTGGGCTCCGCGTTCTGGCGGGCCTGCTTTCCATGTCGCAGGAAGTTCTTAAAATTCTGTATCGCGGCCATGTTTAGTGTCTGGTTGGGGGGGTAGAAAGTTGAATTACAAAGCCGCTGTCAGTAGCGGGGTCGAAGAGGCTGCGATGGTGCAAAGTAGAGGAAACAAACGGGTGCAGCCGTTTCTTGTGGCAGAGAATAGACCAGCGGTAGTGCGACAGAAATGCTCGTGCAGTGAGGGGGGAATTCAAGGAAGAGACTTGGTTGGAAAGAAGGTCATGCATGGACGAGGAGGAGTGAAGCCGGAACAAGAGAGGAGCGACGTTGCGTCATTGGTGCACGGACTTCATGACGATGCAGGCTACATCATCGCCAAACAAGCTGCACCACGCGCACACGAAATGATAGGCGTGGCGCCTCGAGAAGCTTCTAGCATTTGCAGTGTAGAGGAGAAAATATATCGTACCTCGATTACTGGGAGGCCCATCTTCTTGGTGCGTCCGCCTCGTGGAGAGGTGTTTTTGGACTGCATGTAGAGATTGGGATCTCGATGGTAGCCCTGGAGTGCTTCGTTCGTGCCCTACCGCCTGGTGGAGGTATGACGCTCGTATTGCGATTCCGCGTCCCGTCTGGGAGGGAGATCTTACGGCTTCCGCTAGCTTGGGCAAGGGTTTGATTCGAGGGTGAAAGGGAGCACCGTTCCTGGAGCCTGACCTGCTCAGCGGAAGGATCCGATCTCGATGATGGCTGGGGGCGGCGTGTGAGTCGTGATATGGCAAGACAGGCGCGCGATGGGGACGGGCAAGTGCGGCGGTATGATGTAGTAGCAAGAGGAGGAAGAGGAAGAAGCCTATGTACCCTTTGAAAGCGTTTTGCGCAAAGTCATGTTATTTGTCTTTTGCTTGGACAAGGCGACTGCGCTACCTCCGCGCGAATACTCTTCAGCAATAGTGGCACACGCTGACGCCCGCGGAATCTCCGGCAGCCTCCTCCCAGTTCCCAGTAGACTCGCAGAGTCGAGCCTGGCACCATCTAGAGGCTGAGAGGCTCGCTAGGGACGCTACCGCCGACGCCACGCTGCATGCAAACCTCATTACGACCTTGGAAGAGGGTCCCCAGACGGCCTGAAAAGCGCCCAATGACCGCATATAAGACCAAGGCAGCACCCATGATGCTTTGTGGGTAGCAACTATGGCAATCTCCCATGCATGCGTCCTCCCAGCGCCCGCAATTCTAATTTCTCCCTCTGAGCAGTGCAACGGCCTAGCAACCTGCAGGGTCCAATTAGCGCAGCGGATCCGTTACGTCACCGTCTAGTGGGGAACGTTCATTGAAGACGTCAATCTTCGCCCTCTTGACATTCTGGGCTGAAACATATCCGCCGCTTACGGCGTCTTCGCATATTGGCCATGACCCATTTGCAGATCGCATTGGGCAGGCCACGAGACCTCTTACATAGATACATCCAGTACGTCGCTTTAGTGTCGGTCCAATGCCACGGCCTCGCGCATGAAATTCGGACCGTCCATCTATCATTGCGCGTGCTTTCTGCGTGATATGCAGGGTTGCGAGCGGAGCCGACATGGACATTCGGCAGCAAAGTCCCCGTCAGAATTTGGGCTGCAATGAATCTGATCTAGCAACCAAGAGACCCTTTCCCACACCATCCTCGTGGCAATCATCTGGACCCTCGATGACATGACTAACCCGGCGGTTCCGTCAACGAGAACCGCCGCTCTAGGCTCATATTCCTCGAAGCCTAGAACAGCAAATATACTGGGTTGAAATATAACTCAACAAGCCATGTTTGTTCAGTCAAGTAGGTGCTGAGAACAATCCTACGCGTTCAATATCACTAGCGAGCCGATAGCCGTACAAAGCCAGGGAGCGGCTCGGAAGGGACAACATGCCGCACTTGGCAGCAGCTTCCACTCAACATTAATAGAGTTCATGCAACATCTATTGAACCAAACCTTTCGACACGTGAGTCAACCCGCATAGCAAGACAACTTGCGAATGCAAAATTGAGGGATATAGTGCTGGTTACTAGAGCGATGTTAGATGACGCTAGAGGTTTTCAGCACATTTTCAAAAAAAATCTTACGGTTCTACAAGTCGTCCTAGTGGCTACCTGCTCAATCCATCGTATACAGTAGTTCTCACTTGAATACTCTTTTGAGTAGTAAAGAATGAACACATTAGGCATACAGCAATCGTAAGTCTAACATCAATTAACTATCGGCGACTACTACTGCTACTACTATAGTGCTTCACACCTCTCACACGCACAGTCAAACCCCCACGTCTTCTTTAACCTCAACAGTCTCTTACCACGACTCAGCTTCCTCTCCTCCCCGCTAAGATATGTAATGCACAGTTCCTCTCCTTTCCCGATGTCTCTCCCAGCTTTGAAATACCATGTCTTGCCATTCCTATTCTTCTCAATGTTCGGCCCGCACGAATGGTTGAAGTAGCTTGCCGCGGGCCAGCAACCGTATCCGAAGAACTCTGAGCCGTCATCTTCCAGGGAGCGAATACCGAAGGAGTTGTGCGAGTCGCGGGACGAGAGCGTGATTAGCGTCTCTGCCGTTACAAGTGGTAGGAGCGGTAGGGGAAGGATCGCAAGCAGATGTAAGTAGGTTCTTATAAACGCGCCGAGATCGTCGGAGCTGTGGTAAGGAGTCTTGTCGTCTGCGAGTGCCTCCAGGCGTTCCCATTGCTCGGGATGAAGGTATCGCCATACCAGGCCACTCACACAAAAGCTCATCACATCAGGTGTAATGTTAGCTTGTAGTGCTTTTGACACAGCCTTCTTGTGCTGCTTTGTGATTGGAGCCACATCCTCCTTGTCCGGTATAGCTTGTTCGCTTACCCGTGCGGCCCGTATCAGCGCCGCCTGCGCAGCAACATTCCCCCAAGCCTGCTGAATCTCCTTGACCTTTGGTCGTGGTAGGTCGGCGTCCACCATGTCGCTATCCTCCTTGCTTCGCTTTTTTACTAAAGCCTCGACAGCCGTCCACGCTTGAACACCAATCTCGCCGTTCTCTTCTCGCCATTTGTCCTGGCATGCCTTTGAGCAGAACGCGAACCCCACCGTCTTGTCTCGTATATCCAGATCCCGCCCGTATTCGTATCCGAAACACTGTCCACATACTTCGCGTCGATATTCGCGGAGGAGGACGTTGAGGGTCAAATCTTCTGAGCGCCACACAAGTGTGCCCTCTGGGATGTCTTGACTAGCGAAAACGGCGCGGCCGGCGGTCGGTGTGTGTCGGACTTGGAAGAGAGAGGATATCGGTGCGCCCGCTGGCAGATCCTTGGGTGTATCGGGCGGATGTATCGAAGAGGCTGATGAAGGGCGTGAGACACTGAAGACCGAGTCACTGGCTACAGGGACAGACGAGTCGCTTTCGGGGGCGTCCATTGCAGCGGTATCGATGAATTAGTAGCACACACACACACAAGCGGACTGGCGGGTGAATAAATCGGCGCTCCGTTCAGGAGTCAAAAAGCAATCGTATCCCGCGGAGTATGCGGTGAACAACTATGCCCCTCGGTGTCTAGCAAAGGGCCAGGCAATGGATGGCAAACTGTCGCGTGGATTGTGGGTCAATTTCGTATGTCACGTATACTTATGCCAGAGTTGAATGATCGGAGGAATGCCATTGTGGGTATAGGTACGTGGGTTGTGGGTACGTTATCGTGACTGTTGATCGACAGAAGGCGAGAGATTTTGTGACGGTTGTGCCTGGCCAGACTTCAGACTAGACTGTACAGGGGCGCCGTGCTTAGCGCACGATAAGCGAGGCCTCGCTGTGGTCGTGATCTGGAACTTCTCGGAACAGAACTCACCACTTTCGGAAGACATCTGGACACTAGATCAATCACAAAGCTCAATCGAGAGCACTTCCTCTTTTGGATCAGCCCGTGCGCAAGCGTCGTGATGATTTACTTTGTTTATTTGCGACTCGCAACCATATTCTCAGACCCCAAAGTCTTTGCTAATCTCCCTCCCCACAGCCTTCAAGTTCTCGACAATCCACAACTGTGCGTTGCTGAAGACCAACACAGCGCCTGGCAGGAAGGCAAAGTTGTTTGTCTCAACACCAACCCAGATCTTTCCAATTAGCGTTCCCAGGGGATTCCAAATGTGTATGCCGTCACCACATCCAGCCCAAACATTACCCTCCGTATCTGTGTGCAAACCATCAGGAAACCCGTTGTCTGAGTAAGCGAATGTGCGTCTTCCAGTCAGCCTCTTTCCGTCTTCCGTAATATCGAAAGCGTATAGTGTTGCTGGCCGCGTAAGGTTTTTGTCAAACTCCACAGCGCCGGTGTCAGAAACGTATAGCGTCTTATAGTCAGGGCTGAACTCAAGGCCGTTGGGTTGAGTGAATCCATCTGCCACAGCAGCAATTTCACCAGTCCCGGGAGAGAAGCGGTAAACATGCTTGGGGATGGTCGGTGCAGGTCGGAAGTGTTGGATGTAGCCATAGTCCGCGTCTGTGAACCAAATGTCGCCTGTCACAGGATGTTGACGTGCGTCGTTGGGTGAGCTAAAATTCCGACCAAGGTAGTTGTTCAGGATCTTTTCAGACTCGCCTGTGACGGGGTCTACGGATACCAGACCTGCTGGGTTGACTAGATCACCTTGGTCACAGTACAAGACGCGTGATGGGGTCGAGCTGTTGGTCTGGGTACCAGGTGGATAGTAGGACGTTGCACCATTAGCTTCCGCAAGAGCTGAGTACCGTGTTGAGCTGATAGAATAGTTGTTTGCCAGGTCGATTATCGTAACGTTGATGGGGTTGTTCAAGTCGCCGGCCCAGTTGCTTGTGACGTAAAGCTTCTTTGCATCCCTATTGTAAACACCGGCCTCGTGGAAAGCTTGCCAATCGAGATTGTGAAGTTGTCGCGCTGTTGCATTCTCTCCGACCACAGACACGAAGCTTTCATCGTATGCGAGAAGGTTGATGACACTGGGGTTGGAGGCATTGGTAGTGACTAGAGTATTCAGGTACGACGGGTCCGTCGCAAAGGATACCAGGTCCACGGGGATGATGCTCGACATAATGTTCGTAACGATGGTGACGATTATTGTTTTCCAAATCACCGCCACCTGGGCTTCCATTTCTTGTTATAGTTTTGTCGCCGATCGTCGCGCCAAATAGCACTCGGTTCTTGTCAATTACGCTGGCGCGTCATCTAGCCGCCAAGTAGCCGATCCATGGATACAAGCCATATGCCTAAGTAACGGTAATGAGGTCGGACGTTGTTTAGCTTGGCTATAAGCTTGGCTTGGTTGCTTGACTCGGAGCAAAGTGTAGGTTGCCGCGGCGTTTGCCCCGGTAACTGCTGGTCGGCAATATGGTTCTCCTCCGAACGATCGCTAGCATAAGGCTTCTTATACTATTACCGATGCTTGTTGCTCCTGCATCACTGATAGGTGCTTTTGCAAGGCTGAACACCCAATGTTGAAGTCAGTCCCTAGTATTTTTGATGGATTTTCGTCAGGCGCATGACGATGACATCATTATCACCGCGGTTACACCGTTAGCTTAGTCAAACTTTTACCTCCTGTTTAATGTAGATTTGTCTGTATCTGACCCAAGCGCATAAGCTGGCTGCGGATTGTTAATTGGTCCCTGCATTTCCATTGTTGATAAGCCATATTCTCCGATCAGATTGCCTGTTCTAATATTCAGATACTTATCCATTAACTGTGGTTCACTCGCTCAGCGCGCTGCTGTAATAGCGTATACAGAGATATTCATGCTTGTTTCATTACGTCGCCAATAGCGTCAGCTCCCTTTCCACCACCTCTTAGCTCCTTGTTCGTTGCCTGAATCAATACTCTCCGGTAGCTTGTTAGAGACGGCGTCCCGTCATCGGTAACTTCAAGTATCAGATGAAGCAGTTGACCTTGAGCAACCGGCTTTCTGCTCATCAGCTCTACCGCGCACTTCTCAGGCGGTGGAAGCGTAATCTCGACCTTTCTGCCCTCGTCGTCTAGCTTCTTGATTCCGAGTTCCGCAACTTCGGCATCAACCCACCATTGCGTAGCTGTGGGTTCACGATAATGCCACCATTTGAACGTGAGCTTTCTGCCATCAGGATCGTAAGTAGCAGAGGCGTCAAGAAGGACGGTTGATCCGGCCTCTGCAGTGATCTGCGCAGGTGCCAAGCCTTTGAAACCACTGATATTGATGACTGGGTGATGGTTCGCTTTTGCAAAGTCAGACTCCATGCTCCATTTGATACGCGCAGCAAAGTCATTCTGAAACGCATCGCGCCAGCGCCAGATAGTCGCATGATTCGATGTGTAGGTCTTATCACCGACTTTGACTCTGTCCACCACATCACTGTAGTGGTTGCTGTTCAGTCCCTCGGCGCTGACATCAGTCCGTCCATAGCGACCTCCCCAAGATCCGTAGTTCGGGCAATCCGGTACACCTAAACCGTTTTGGATGAGGTAGAGAAACGTCGGTGTGTCGCCTTCCGGAATGAAAAGATAGTCAGGGTACGCGCTTCCAAGTGGCCCAATCTGGATGTTATCCTTGATCCAACTCTTTTCCATTTTGGAGAAGTCCGGCCCACCCTCATCGAAGCCGTAGTACTTGTCGCCGGAGATACCAGTCCATGCAGCCATACCATACTGGTTCCAGCCGTGGATGGAAGCGATGTAGAAGACGTCAGGGAAGTTGTTGCGAATCCACGCGCCCGTGTCATCTTGGTCGGAGATGGCGTAAACACGTAGACGTGAGAGCAGGCGCTTGGAGTCCTCAGGCTCGAAATCGTCGTCTACTTTGAGCAATGCCGAGGCGAGTGTGTTTGTTCCGCCCCAGCAAAGGATCCACAGCGGCTGTGTGGAGGGTGCGATGATCCGATCGTACAACAACTGACCACCTGGAGACAGTGGGATGTCTGTGCCAACAGCAGACATGCCGTAGGTCTACACACTATCAGCGCCATTCGCAAGTGACACGTTGCATGTTGTTTAGCAAATGGAAGCATACCTCGGCGCCCTTGCGGATCAACCCACGCATATGGTCTGCGGTTGGGTATTGCCATTCCGGGTGTACGTGCTTATTCAGGTTGTCAACAACGTCGGCATATGCGTCGATGATTTTTTCCATGTCTTGCGGGCACACTCTGTTCTTCATCCAGGTGCTTGTACAAGCTACAAGGCCCTGTGTATCGAACTCATTGGAGTACAGAAGGTATCGACATAGCGATTCGGCATCATCCGGTTCATTAGAGATGTCGGATAAGATGAACACGCGGGGCTTTTGCGCGTATGTCTGGAGTCTCTCGGTAGCCATATTGGATGATCTAGTTTCGGGCGATAAGGAGGGCAAGGTCGACTACGAATATAATGGAAGACAAGCTTCTGTCTTCATGCTGTTGAGCTGTTGTGGTCCTTCGATGTTAGACAAAAAGCAACCGAAGTTGTACCACGACGTCTCACAAAGGTGGGGCGTTGAGCAGCGGATGCGGTGTCCTTAGGCAGCCCCTTCCGTCTGGAGTAAAGCCGGCTATACTTTCCACCCGTCCTTCTCCGCCTCAGGTTGCCCCTCACCATCTTCTGAATGGACTTGGTGGCAGTCGCCTCACCATCCGCCTCGGACTCTTCACAACAAGATGCGAAATAGCCGTTGCCACGCATTCTTAGTGTAGTGCGGCTCAGTCGTCTGCGCCACAACTAGGCTGCATTAAATCGTAGCTCAGCCTTGCATGCTATGACGTCCTTCAATCTACCTGCCCCGCTTCAACACCACCAGCCACGATCAAAGGACAGCAATGTAATTCAGGATTCAGGCGCCCAGTCACCCAAGGCACGACCATACATTTGTGCCGCTAATCCGTCCGCCAAGAATGAACGATCATAACCCTTTGACGTATAGCATCCGGTAGGAGGTAGGCTGTGTTCCTTGCTGCTTCCTTGATATCTAGCGCACGTACTACGCCCATATCGTTACTGCTCACAGAGATATCAATCCTAACACCGTATTCCGACATGTCAATCCATAACAAGATCCAGCAGGCAGCCCATCAAAATGAGCAACTCCTCCGCGGGCTAGAGGAAACCGACGCTGCACCCTCACAGCTCAAGCAGCAGAACGCATACATTGCTGACCTCGACTCGCAAATCAACAACACCAGAAAGCGTGTCAACGACCTAAAAAAGAAGACTGCTAGTGAGCTAAAGGATCACGAAAAGTACCGCGACTCAACTTTCCGCCGTTTTGCACACAAGGCCAGCGGCAAGAAGGAGAAGTTTGCCGAGAAGGCAGCAAAGGAAGAGAAAGAGTACTTTGATGCGATCCAGGAGCAGAAGAGTGCCGAAGACGAACTAGCCTACGTCAAGCAACTACGTGACGAAGCTGAGATACGCAAAAACGAAATTACATCGCAATCTAACCGTCACGATACCCTACAAGCCGAACTCGATGCGCTTTACAACTCAATCTTCGCCGGCCATACGCCCGAATTCCCCGATGAAGACCGCAAAGAAGAGGCTTGCAACGCCGCATCTGCCCAAGTCCAGAGCTTGAACCAACGCCTCGAGCGCGAGCGTCACATCCTTTTCCTCCTCGGACAAACCGTCGTCAAGCTCTCGGCGGCGCGTGAATATCTCGACGGCGCGTACGGCATGAGTCAATACGATATGTTTGGTGGCGGAACAATGGCCAGTATGCAGAAGCGCAATTATCTCGAGCGCGCAGAGAGCGCTATACAACAGGTGCGCATGCTACAACAGCAGGTCAAACAAGTCGCGCCCGAAATACCCGGGCTGGGTCAACTCAACATTGCAATGGGCAGTATCTGGAGTGATGTAGTTTTTGACAACATCTTCACGGATATGCAGATGCACGATCAGGTCAAGCAGTCTATTGTACAGGTTGACCGTGCAGGCAACAAATGCAGCGATATCATTAGGCAGCGCGAAGCGCAGGAGAAGAGTCTGCAGAGGGAAGTGGACCAGGCAAAAGCCAAATTGCAGCACTCGAGATTAGAGCTACAGCAAGCGCGCGAAGAGGCGTTCAGGAGGGTACTTGGTGGTGCGCAAGCAAACGCCGCTATGGGAGGTTTCATGTCTTCGGGTGATGAGGCCCCTCCGCCTGAGTATACTGCGCCGGCCGGCCCGCCACCTGGGTACTCGGCTTGAGCAGCATGTCGTGCATGTACTTGTTGATACGGGGGATGGCGGAGCCTTCATTCGGGCCGGATACCCTGGTACTATGCTTAGTATGCTATAGGGGCTCGGCATAACTTCAGTTCTCGTACAGTAGATAGAGGATCCTTATATGATTGCACATGAAGCTCGTAACGATATGCGTACCTCGGTAGTTTCGTAGTATAATCAAAGACGTGAAAACATGTATTTACGGCTCAGAAGCTGAAGCGAAGCACTGGCAAGAGCTTTACGTCTAGCATTCTATAATTGCGGAATCTCGTATTCGAGAGGATCTTTCCGTAGGGGGTTCGACGGGTCTATCGCAGAGACGCCGCAGGCATACAATGTCACTTGAGTTGTGATGCACGACAGGACATGGTACCTGACCACCATTGTGAAATTGGCCGCTGGGTCTTCTGATGAGATAACTCTTCAAGAACATTCGATGACATGGGAGAATGCATGAATTGATAAAGTACTATATGAGATGCTCCTATATACACTCCATAATTATGTTGTTGATTACACTTGACTACTCTAAATGAAAGCATCAGTGAGGTAGGATTCGAAGTTGCTGTCCCGGAAGGATGGTGTCGCGTCACCAAAGTCTGTGTTCTCAATCGCACTCTTCGCCGCGGCAGGCATGCTATCCCACGCAATCACCGGCTGCTCTCCACCCTTTGTGGTTGTAGAAATAAGCTGGTGGTTGACAGGGAAAATGGACCTGTAACCAATGAGGGGACGAGTACCGTCAAGGTTCGGCTTAGTAACCTTTTGGTAGTCACCATGAGCAGAGATGGCGACGCCGCGGATAGTGGCGGTGGTGGATTGAGCTGACAGCCATACCACAATGTTCTCCCAATCGTGGCGGTGGCCGAGACCAGGGCCAGGGCTGTCTTTGGGCATGTACCACGAGTACATGATGGCGTAGGCGCCGTTGTGAGCGCCGGCACGGGCGTAGACTTGGCCGGGGCTAGAGCTGCACATTCCTGAGGGGTCGCCAGAGGTGGCCAGGCCGCCGCTGTCGTGAACTGTTAGCCTACAGTTGTATAGATGCGTGTACGAGAACTTACCCAGTGTCACCTGCGGCATTGACAGCAGGGAAAGGAACGCAGCCATTCTCGACCTTTAGGAAGGGTTTGTACTTCAGCATGAGCTGGCCTACGATACCAGAGGGGACAGTTTCGGGGAAGCCAACAACAGCATCATGATTGATGACAGCACGGCTTTGGAGATTGACAGGTGACGCGAGGACGACACTCGCGGCTGCGAGGAGCTGAAGGGCGAAGTTGAGCATCTTGATCTTGACTGTAAAGTGAACGAGCGTAGAAGCGAATGTCAAGGTAACTGTCTAGCGAGTGACGAACGTCCTTGAGCCGGTAATGAGTTGGCTTGTTCTTCGTGATATGTCGGGTACAATGGGTTTTATAGGAAGTGATTCGAGTTGTCTTCGGCTCTTTCCGGTGTCTTGCTCAGCGAGTAATCGTGTTTTCCCCTCTATATCTCCCGAGGTCTCAATGAGGAAGTTCACGATGAGACTAACGCAAAGGCGAAGTGCTGAGGACCGTGGACAGCGCGTGTGCAGCGCACATGCCCTAATATACTAGTAACGATTGGCCGTTCGTTACGCTACCTTGGATACGTAGCAATGTTGCCGACGTTGTCACTGGGGTACCTGCAGCACACCGGCGTCCGGCACGGGACGACTCAAGACGTGCATGTCTACGCTCGGAGGAAACATCTGCGGACGGTAACGCAAGATGTCGATCGAACAGATTGAGGGCCAGGATGGTGCTTTGCTGGCGAATAGGAAAAAATCGCGTGGTTGATCGTGACCGAACAATTGGTCCGTGGCCGAGGCTAAGCCGAGACCATATCAGGCAGGTGCAGGGGAGGTGAACATAACGTGTGGGAGCAAGTAGAAACAAAACAAGAAATGCATCAGGTTTATGGTAGCAGACACGGAGATGGTGACGCGTTGGCATGGGCTGGTTGGAGCATTAAACATACCTACAGTCACTGGAGGACACAATGCATGATGGCGGTTATCGAACGGAAAAATGGGTGATCATATTCCGCGATGCAGTCAATCATCCGAACTGTCTCCAGACAGTATTCCGCTGATCTTTTGGTGGTGTGTCGGGGCCTGGCATTAGCTCACGGAGCATGTCGTTAATGTCCAGACCTCGCTCCTGACAATCATGCCACTGTCTTGGGTATCCCAGACTGACCTCTTCAAAGCGCGTATCGTCTATCCAGTCTGTTCTCCTGATGTGCAGATGGCCAGAGACGACGATTTTCGCGTTGTATTTGTTGTGCCAGTCTTCCGTCTTCTTGGTGCCGCACCACAGTGAGAAGCGTGGGACTCTGAAGAGTTTCACCAGGTCTTCCCGGAGCGGCCAGTGGCCTGCTATTATCAGTGGGATATCTGGATGCGCTGCGACGGCAGCCGCGAGCTTCTTCTCTGTCTTGTCGAGGAGAGCGTTACACCATTCGATACGCGACGAGTAGGGATCCGGATGCAGCAGGTGCTCGTCGGTCGCTTCTATGTCTTCCTCCCTCGCCCAGTCGAGAGCATCTTCTAGCTTCACATTACTGGGTCGGAAGGAGTAATCATACAAGGTGAAGATGGGTGCAATGAGACATGGGCCTCCCTCGCCCTCCCACAAAGTGTATCCATCCTCAGGTGTGAGAATGCCATACTCGCGCGCAATGGCGACGCACTCCATGTATTTCGCCTCGCCTCTCGCGCCGTGGTCTTTCTCCGAGGGAAGCGTATATAGCTCGTGGTTCCCTGGCACCCAGAAGACCTGGCGAAAGCATTCCTTGACCTTGGTGAAGGCTATGCGGCAATGCTCTGCGGACTCGCCGACATCGCCGCAGAGTATCAGGTCATCGTGCGGGTGCGGGAGGAGCTTCTCGAGAGCTTCGCGGTTGCCTTTGAAAGAGAGGTGTATATCGCTGATACCCCAGAGACGGCTCGCTGGAGGTGTTTCGGCGCATGGCGGGGAGCTAGGTGGGGTACGCGTCGCGTCTGAGGCTGCGGCGGCGGCATCCGCAGCGGCGAGGAGAGGGTCCATTGTGGCGGGCGACGACGGTTGACTACACGTTAGCGGCAGCGCGTGGTGAATTTTATATGTTTATGGCACCTCCCAGAAAGCGACGTGTCGTAAAAGAAACTACATCATAGTCCGCTTCAAATCGCGTCCGCCGTTTCCATAGGCTATTATTATCGATTCGCACAGACCAGTAAGCTGTCAATCCTGATGACAGGACAGGCCTGCTGCATCCGCTCATCTATCTATCAAACATTAGTCGTTTGCTCAAGCCACGTACATTCGACATATAGATGCCAGCTGCGCGGCCTCTGGACACCGGATCCCCGCTGCCTACCGGCTCACACCGCAAACATCAGGCGATAGACATTTGTTCGAGCTTCACTGCTGACGTGGATGAATCCCACCAATTATCATTCCAAGAATTGCATCAACACTTGACAGTAAACGAATTTCCTGCTCCACAGGTGTTCCAATTGGAAAGAAACGCGTACGGTTTGTTCCAAGACAGACACATGAGATACTATGAGTTGGATCTGTCTGTAATAGCCTCTGAATCGGGGATTCTTGGTCGTGCCCAACGTCGACATAGTATGTCTCACAATCACGAAGCTCTTTCCGAAACGATAGCTCGTCTTCGTATCATGGCGAAACACTGGGACCTGGCTCCTGAGAGCACAGCCATCTCCTTCGAGATGTTCCAGAATGGGCCATGTATGATTTTCTGTACATGAACAAGAGTCAGTCTAGCAGTCATCCTCACGCGCGAAGAACTTAAGCGTGTCTCCGCTGCTATGGTAGTAGATCAGATTAGATCAAGGCGCTATACTTTCCCTTAGCAGATCTGAAGTATCCCGGATCAGGAGGGCAGAACTGAATTGGAGCTTTACGTAGAATTAGCGGATTGATGAGAGACGCCATCATCTTGGTGACTGAGAATATAAGATTTCATCGGGAAGTGGAGGAAAGCGTGGAAGGTTGTTATGATGAGGCCATTGATGATAGTATCAGTACTTTCGGAGCTAACACGTTGTCTTCGCATGGACGCTATTCAACTGTGACCTTTCCTTTCGCTGTGCTTGATATGCGATCACACAGTCGTGAACGCAGTATTTTGTCATAAGCATACTACGTAAACGCTAGATCAGTCATCGTCTCCAGAAATTAGCAGTATCCCAAAAGACTGACCTGCATGATGAGAGCATCACTCACAACACATCTGTGTTTAAGCAGGTGAGCATCCGTAACGACAACCACCAGAGGGCTTGGATCGAATGTTATTGACACCTAAAATGGGTTGAAGAGCTCGACGCATTACTCAAAAAAGATGACAAGACAATCTATGCCTCCAACTCGTCGATATTCCTCAACATGCGAAAAGTGTGAGAAGTGAAGTGAATGAGACATTGTTCCTAAATATACACTATCCCAGCATTGTGTAAAGGATGAGTTGAAGAAGGCTGTAAGTACACGGCTCATATTACTTATGGATCCGCAACAACGAAGACACCAAGAACTACGATGCAGCGATACATATCGCGGCCGTCGTGGTGACCGATGAGTGCGCTAAAGAATACTTATGTTCAAGTCTTTGGTCTCGGACTATCAGAATGTCCCGAGCTAGATATAGGATAAATGGATCTAGTCACGGGATGAGTCTCAAGCGTGTAACTGGCGAACAAGGTGACATGCTCGACACTATGTTAAGCGTCCGGATAGCTAAAAGCTCGGCCAAAAACGTGCAGACGTAAGTCGCTGTTAAAAGACGCGGTGCAATTTGTAGCGTAGTGCATACCGGAATGTGGGAAACCAGAGACCCTGGCGTCGAACCGCTGACGTCATGGCTCGCTGTCACTGAGACAAGAACCACTGAGTGGCAGCCCATCGGTCTTGTTATTGAGGTATTGACCGGACCTAGAAGGGATAACCCTACATGTTGTAAAGACTACGTCTCGTGTACTCGGGTCAAAACAGGTTGTCATTTAGCCACACGGGTCGCGTACGACCACGACGATCTCGACGATCTGAATGACGTAGCATATTCGCACTTGAGCTGTCACACTAGCACTAACCCATTGACCCAGCCTTCTGTCTGGACCCTTGCCATAACATTACCAGAATTACACCTGGACGAAAAGATGCCACCGAAACAAGCACAACAGAAACCAAAACCAAACGCCGCAAATCCACCAAGCCAGAATATGGCTAACAACAGCGCCGGTGGCCAACAAGGTGGCATTCCAGACCATGAGATCAAACAGAACGCCGGCGTATCAGCGAGCATGGCGCTCCAGGCGGGTCAGAAGGCGTGGGAGTTGAGGCAAGCTGCGCATGGAGCGGGCGACGCAAAGGCAAGAGAAGAGATTTTGGCGAAAGCAATCAACAAGGAGATCGAGGCAGAGTCTTTTGGAAAAGCGGCGAAGTACACGCAGTCGGGCGCTTTCCAGGGTCTTGCAGCTGGTGCCGGATTGGGAGTGCAGCCGGGTGTCACCATCGGAAAATTGACTGGTGCCCTGGTTGGTGGCACAATATCTACAGTGACAGGATTGCTTGGAGGTGGCATCGGGTCCGTTTACGGAGCGATGAACGGTCCCATGTGGGACCTTGGTGAGATGGCAAGTCAAGGTGTCCAGGGAGTTGTCGGAGACTTCCTTCCGGACATCAAGTCGACTCCATCGCAGAAGAAGGCTTTGGAGAAGATGATCATGCAAACAAAGGAAACCCAAGCGCCATCCAAAGAGGAGCTGGAGCAAATGAAGAACGACGCACCAGACCAGATGCCGCAGTCTTGGTCTCAGTCGGCCAAAGACATGACAGCCTGGAGGCCGAGCATGCCGAGCATGCCATCAGCTAAGGGTATGGGGGGTGCATTGGGACTGGGTGGAATAGGTGCCGCGATGAATCCATGGGGAGGACAGAGTCAACAGCAACAACAGCCGCAGCAGAGCTCATCACAACCGAAGCAACAGCCTCAAAAGCAGGCTCAACAGGCTCCGAGTCAGCCCAAACAATCGACCCAGCCTCAGAAAAATTCTCAAACAAAGCCACAACAACCAAAGACAAACAACCCACAACCGCCAAAGCAAGAGAAACCACAATCCAATGAACCACCAAAGGAAGCACCCAAACCTCGTTCTCAGCGGCCGCCTACCACCAGAGGGCCTGCTAATCCCCAATCGTCTCAGCAGAATCAGGCACCGAGTGCACAACAGACCACAAGTCAGTCAAAGACCTCGTCACAGAAATCGAACTCAACGAGCAAGCCCGCCAATACCTCCAGTCAACCAAAGCGTGTGTCCTTTAGCGATAACAAAGAAAACAATGCCCCAGCCACTACCTCAAAAGAAAAAAGGAAGCCGAGAAAGTTGGGTCAGCAGGGGAGCAACACACAGAAGAGCGGCGGTCCAAGTCAACCATCTACTCCGAAGAAGGCACCGCGCAAGTTAGAACCAAGGAAGCCTGCTGCATAGATTATACGGCAGTGAAAGTAGGGGGCGATGTGAAGTGAATGAGTAGACAGAGGTCCGCATCGCTGCTGCAGACCTGTATTTCTTCTAGTACCTTCCAGCGTTCTGTATGCTTCATACACGTATTTTAGCGACAATGTAGCTTTACCCTAGTATTTTGAATCATTATCGATCACGTATTACACAACGACCCTCAATAGAAATCTTACATGCACATTCTGTTTCCTAGTTAACTCCCTCCTGATGTCGAACAATATTTGCACAACGCTGTAGCTAGAAGAAACGGATCACTAGGAGATTGCCCGTATCAACAGTCCACCTTCAATTAGATGCTTGTTAGCTTAGCAAGACTACCGTTTTGCAATGATGGCGACTCGGACGCGCAAACAATGCTAGCGAAATGTCGAAAAACTATCTTACAGTACGCCCTACTACACTTGACCCAGATAAGACTTATGTTTTCGTTTCCAGTTCGACGTTGGCTAAGTACTAAGACATCCACGAACCGCTGTTGCTAGAACATCTCTGCTTTCCTGGTAATCGTTGCTACACAGCGCATGGATTATCCATCTATAAACTTTAACGGATACTATGGATTCACTGGACGAGAAGCACCACGACGCATACAGGACAACAGTGGACTCTTCCACCTCGATGGTCATCAGACCACAACCTTCCAGTCTCTCAACTAAGTACTGCCTACAATTGTCCTGATCCGACTAGCGTTTGATTTGTTCGCGAACATTCAAAGCATCTCCCAACCATCCAAGAGTTTCCACGAACCAGCACCTCCATAAACCACGACCACTACTTCTGTTATCACTTGGGCATGGCTCAATCGAAGCCAGGGGACACCATTAACTACAGCATGTCTCAGGACTACCTCCCGGTCGAGAACTCTGCTGTTAACAAGGACTTTGGCCTAGAATTTCCTGGAAACCAATACGATTTTGAAGCTCAACATCAAACAGCATCGGACGACGGAAGCGCACAATGGACTTCTGATAGTGGCATCACCGTGTTCAACTTTCCCGAAGACTGGGCCCCAGAAACAGAAGGCAGTGATCTGGATGATGTTTTTGGATACGGAAACAACAACGTTCAGCATCAACATAGCGCCACCCGAAGGGCTGAACAAGCACTTGAGCAACTGGTAGCTCAGCGTGTCCCATACATACCAGATCCGCCTTATCAGTTATTCCAAAAGCCTACCAGCTTTGTGGGTGCCCAGAAAGACGCATCCGATGCGCGCGCTCAAGATTATCGGGGGTGTGCAACGCTCAATCCGCATGAACGCACTCAAACTACTAAAATTGCGTCAGCGCGAGGTGGTAC
>Ga0268250_10000504_pt1 | contig 18543 bp, 25 predicted proteins | sample AgamicAsSfe_FD_200448 | JGI IMG/M metagenome (GOLD analysis project Ga0268250, IMG submission 200448) | Agave microbial communities from Guanajuato, Mexico - As.Sf.e (v2) (version 2) | ecosystem: Host-associated > Plants > Phyllosphere > Phylloplane/Leaf | place: Guanajuato, Mexico | collected... | reverse complement strand
CGATACTTCCTTTGCCGTGTATCGGGCATAGCAACTGCCCATAATTCGAGTTCTTGGGGTTCAGGGGACAGAGCGGACTGCTAGGCAGATGCTCTGGCACATCACTAGCAAGCTCTTCCTCCTCTTCTTCTGCTTCCATCTCGACCTGTTTCATCTTGACCGAGAAGTAATCTGGCGCCTCGTTACTCGCCTTTGTGCCATGCCCTGTCTTTCGTGGCCCCTCCTATGGATAACTCGGCGCTCGACCAAGTCTGGTCGATCCTGCAACCGAGTCGCGTCGTGTCTCTACATCTTCACCAGGAGGACTGGCGTAGTCGAAGAAGAATCCTTTTGGCCTCGAGTCTGGACTTCGTTTTCCTTTGCTCATTGGTGGTGTGTTGACTCGCTGCATCTCGGATGGCAGAAAACTCAGTCCGGCTACTGGTCGATGTGTGTATTCTCGTCCATCAGCTCCGACATATGAGGTTTTACGTTTCGAAGTAACGCTTCTACTTGTGCTGACAGTCTGAACCGACGTGTGTGTGCTTCTTCTTCTTCGATGGGAGCGAAGATTGAGAAGACCAAAGCAATGTCTTCCAGGTGAGGATGGCTTCGATATGGTTGAGGGCTGTTCTGATTGACGCCGAGTCGAAGTTTCAGGATGAAGTAGCTTAGTAGCTTCTCTTCTGATCGGGGCTGGCACAATACTGTGTATTGTCAAGACTCGCAGGACGCCCTGCTTTGGAGGTTCTCCAGGCGGAGGGACTATTGCCGCCTCTTCTTGTCCAGGGCTGATCATCTCCACAACCGAGCCAGCTGTGCTGACAAACGAGACTGGATCTCCTGGATGGCTGGGCCTTTGACGAGTACCTCTTGTGGGAATAGAATCGCTGGATTTTGTTTGCGCAGTGATGTGTGGTCGAATGTCCTGGATCGCTAAGCTTCGATGCCGACCTCTGGAAGGGCTGCTGGTCGAAGTTTTGTGAAGCGATGTGCTAGCAGATTGATTTGGTACGATGGAGACCTTCGCACGACGAGTCTTGAGCTTTGAGTTATGGAAGGAGATATGCGGGTGAGCTACATCCTGACGATTTGGCGATGGGTTGCGAGACTCAACCAATGTGTCGGAGAAAGTCATGGACTTTACGGGTGGTCGGATACCAGGACTTGGTGGAGCCGATTGCATAACAATAGCAGGTGAAGATACAATAGCGCGAGTTGGAGCTGGACGAGTCGATGTCGGGGCCAACAGATGCGGAGGTGCCACCATGGTTTTTTGGAAATTTTTCTTACTGACGCGTTCTCTCTGGACGATATGGGCAAAGCTGCTGGCCTCCGAGGAGGACCATTTGTCGCTGGAAGAGGATGCTGGAGTGGATGTGGCAGCAGCTGGTGATAGACTATGTTTTGCAGGGTGTAATCTAAAGAAAGTCAGTCCGGTGCGTCCAGGTCTGAGAAAGTGTGTGACTGCCTACTCAATAGTTGGAGCGTGTTTCAAAGCAAATCCATCTTCTCGATCATTTTCGAGGGAAGCAAAAAGGCCTTCGTCAGCTAGAATGTGGTCAGGAAGCCTCAAACTCCCTTGAGGGCGTTCTCCCAAGCGAAGGGGTCGTCCCTCCTCGAAAGGGTTGGACTGTGAGAGTTGTGATTTTGGTGATGGCTGTGGTGATGATGAGTGTGGAGGGTGTAGTCCTGATCCTGAGGGTAGGAATAGCGAGCTCGCGCTCCATCCCTCGAAGAGGTGGAATGGTGAGCTCTTCTCGGAGATGGGAGATCTTCCAGGCTGCTCTGGCTGCTGCTGCTCGACGAATCCGACTCGGACAGGCTTCTGCGATTGCGAGGCCATTGTCTGTCACGACTGGGAGGCTGGTACTTCTGTTCGGATCTGAAGATGCCACCTGGATTGGAGAAGCAAAGGCCTGCAAGTATCACTGCGAAGAGTGAGAAGATGCCGCGCTGGAAGGTTCGCTTGTCGTCAACGTAATCGTAGTAAGGCATTGTCTTTGAGAAGAGAGCAGGACAAAGCACGCCTTTCAACAGCGTACGAGCATTCCAGGAGGATGGAAGAAGGAAATTTAGGTGTGCGCAGAGAAAGTCGAGTGTCATTTTCTCTCTGTAGGCAACAAGTCGAGGTTCGGTTGGCAAGTGCAGAGGGCAGTCGCCAACCAGGTCGTGACTTCCACATCTGCCACCCAAGCGAAGTCAAGCTCAGCCAGACCTCCGACTGCTTCTTAACTGCTTATACACCTACTTGCATATTCCTCTGTTGCGTCCGTCAACTGTTCCACTCTCAATTGTTCGAGGTTGTCGGTCAAGAGCCAACACCGCTTCTGCTTCGTCGAGTCTGCCTGACGGAACATGTGATTATACACGTTGCTGGTCTTCGTTCAGCCATTTCAAGTTGACAATCTTATATGCTCTGCTCTTCGAGTCAGCTCGGGGTGGACTCGCAGAGCCGTATATGCCACGATTCAGACACGACGCCTCTGCTAACCGATCGCACAATGCCCGACGCGTGAACAGCGACCACCTACTGTCGACTGTCCTGACATTCCTGCATTTTTAGCGGATAGATCAATGTCATAGTAACTGGAGGAGGTCGAACACTCAAGATCTGCGGTGAGTAGGATACGCCACATGTCTTAAGATTAAGGGGTCACATGATTGTCGCCAATCAAATGCCACTCGTCAAGTACAATCTCTGTTCCAATGATCCCACAAAAATACACGCGTTCCCACACGCGATTTTGTGTATAATATAACTTGTTACGACCTGAAGACCGGAGGAAAGAGAAGAAAGAAAGAGGAAGCACGCCAGCAATGTCGACAGAAGCGCCCGTCCACCCCACTCCACACCCGCCATCCGAGCCGTCCGAGCAGGTGGCCTACATGCCTGAATGGGATAACAATGCTAAAGTCGGAGCCGAGGCGACTGCATCACATACTGGGAATCGTTCTGGTGGAAAGGCAGTGTTGCAAGAAAAGTTCAACGCCATTCTTCCTCGATCTCGGTCATACTTTGGCCTCAAGCGACGAACTTTCCTCGTCGTCCTCGCCTGCGGACTTCTTGCGCTGCTCGCTCTCATCATTGGTCTGGCTGTAGGCTTGTCTAAGCATTCAAAAGGGTAGATATCACCTACGCTAAGATCTGAACTATTTACTGAGATTGTTGCAGTGGTCAAAACCTGCCACTCCCGACAAACAGCGAACAGCATGAGGGTGACCTTACTTACTATGGCACTGGCTTGGGCTCATGCGGGATCACATCTTCTGATAGCGACATGATTGTTGCTGTGTCTCACTTGGTCTTTGATGCCGCCTCCAGGAGCTCTAATCCCAACCAAAACCCTTTGTGCGGTCTGAAACTCAGAGCGTCGAGATATGATGAGCAAGTCGGAGCGAGAAGGAGTGTTGATCTCAAGGTCGTTGACAGATGTGAGTTTTGACTGACTGGCTGACTGACGCGGTCGAGGCGGAGCTGTACTGACATTATCTTGTAGGTGTCGGTTGCAAGGCTACAGACATTGACGTGTCTCCAGCGGCTTTCGACAAGCTTGCAGCCCGGGCTAGTGGCAGAGTCGACGTGACTTGGGCCTGGCTGTCTCCTCAGGCTACTGCTTGAGCACTCTCACCATCAAGACTGATACACACTGACGACAAGCGGACGAATTTTGGAAAACGAATTGTGATGAAGACATGATTGATTCGTAGCGCACACCGAGGTGCTTCTCTTTTGTTACAGATCCAGCCTGTAACCTCTAAACCGGCTCCGCGATCAACAGAACATCGACACAGTTGCGAGGAGTAGTAACGTTCATCCATCTGTACCAAATGGCAGTGGCAGGTCCGTACTCCAATGACTGGTTGCAAGCATACCAGGACACTCTCTGAGCCGTCCAATCTACGATGCCTCCTTCATTCACGACGACCCCCTTAGTTCCGTCCTGACCGGAATAGACCATTGCGATGCTGGCGTTCGAATATGAAAGCAATGGAGACAACACGAAGCCTTGGGGATATTCGTCTCCAAAGACGAGACTGCTGTTGCTGACATTGGTGGTGTCTGTCAAGTGACCAACGATGGCTTCATCCTTGGGGCGTAATGTCGCATAATAGCCTGGACCATAGGCGTACTCGGCATACATGTAACCCAAGGTTACCGAGCTGTCGTTGAGCTGTCGGGCGCGGATAATGAAGGGATCTGAGTCCAGAGATAGCGGTGGTAGGGTTGTTGTGTTGGTTGATGTGGTTGTGTTGGACACTGCCGTGGTGTTCATCTGTCTAGGCAGCACTGCTGCGTTGACGGCGCTGATGCCAACGGCCAGCGCGGTGATTGTTCTTGAAAAGTACATGTTTGCAGTACAAGGATATGATGTTCTGAAGAGATGAGATTGATGTACTGCCTTGGTACAGAAGCAGCGAAGGAATTTTATATATGCATAGAACAAAATGCAGAGCTCAACAGTTCTTCGCGATGCCTGTATGACGATCTCGTATGCGGATGTCCGTTCACCTTCTCGTAACAGCAATACTCGGACCACAAACTGGCCCTCCAATATGCATGTGCTACCTAAGCCAAGACAAAATGACTCTCGAGACCTGTCTATCGAGTCTCTATACACGCACGCTTCTGTTGCAGGTTCGCGCTTCTCAAAAAGGCTTCATGAATTCTTTCCAGCAGCTGTCATGTCCTTTTTCGTCCAACTCGAAACTCCGACACATGCTATAATCTATTTCTATTTTCGCACGTTGCGATTTTGTGTCTTTGTCTCACTCCGCGACGTCAGAGGGTGCAAAGATAGACTTTTTTGCGGTCTCACGCAACGTCTTCCAGGTTTCGGCTCCTGGCGGTGTTCTGGGTGTTTCTCCTGTCGATCTTTTTTGCATGACGACTTTGCGGTGGAAGCGTCACTGCGCGGCTGGGATATAACGACTTTGCAGCTGCGATAAGAAAGGTCTCATGGAGGAAACCCGAGAACTGGTTTTGCTGGAGAGTATGACATGTGCGTGAGCGACAGCATGATGGTCGAGCACAAGAAAAGATACCTTCGTGTTGCTGCAAAGCTTGTGTCGCGGGTCCTTTCTCACGATTACACGTGCACGGGCGAAATTGGAGCTACAGAGATGCACAGTTATTTCCAGCTAGCAGACAAGCCCACTGAGACTGGAGGCCATCGAGACTCTCAGTGGATGCTTCACACGCAATCAAAGAACTGTGCATTACCATAGCTGCCATATCATCTACTTTGGCACTTGAAGAAGTGGGGCGTGCTTTCAAGTCTGCTTGTATGGAGGACGACCCTGCTCATCATTTTAATAGTTTTTAATCCATCAACTCTGCCTGTCGATAGCAAAGCGATACAAATAATGACTACGTCTCTGTTCAATCTGGAAGCAGATCTTCTCATCAAGAGGCAGAAGTTGGGGTCATATGCGCAAATGTGGAAAACGGACGAGAAAGACTGTCTATCGTAGCAAATTAACTGAAGATTCCATCATTACGACCACGTTCTTCCTTGCAGACAGCTTCGAAGTTTCAAGCTACCAAATTGCACAGTATTCTAGAAGAAACAATAGCATCCATTGAGATGTGACGGAACCCGGGCTCTCTCTGGACATGTCTTGGGTTCAGATATCGTTGTGCCTACTCATAGCGAGAATCCCGATCGAGGGTTGATTCTGCAGCAATAATTCGTTGTGCTTGACTGCCGCAATCGCCCTTGTCATAGCTGAGGACACATCGAAGCTGTCGTTGATCTCACAGGACATATCCAAAGTCGCTTGCATATACATAACGTGTGTAAGCGAAGCATGGCGAGAACGGACGTCGCGGTACATAGCATCTCGTACCGTGATACCGTGGCGTCCAAAGTCTGCACAGACTCATACATTCCGCGTCTTCTCGATTGATTGATGGCGCCATGCGAAGTTATTGCGACATTCTCTTTAATACGCCCTGGGTTGAAACAAGGTTGATGGTATAGTGGCTGCTTTGACCAGTGAATACACTATTGAATGCTTGATAACGCCAGCTTGTATGATCAAGTCTAGACACATTGAAGCCCTAGCGAAGGCACAATCGGGAACGCGAGAATCAGATACTCAAGGGTCACTGACGAACAACAATTTGGCCCTTGAAGTTCTTGGTATAACAAGAGCTACAGAGGGAGATATCGCCTTGACGGACCAAAAAAAACCACCACCGACCCCAACCAGCCAACCACTCCACTACTTAGCTCTACTCTGTTATTGCCGTTAGCGAAATCAAGGGCAAAGGGGATATGCATGAGCAATATACTGCACGCGAGAAGACAGAATAACAACTTACCAAGATCCACTACACCTGCAGTAGAGGATTTGCCGTAGCGAAGTGTCGATGATGATGATAAAATAAAATAATAAAAGAGTGGGGTAGCAAAGATCATGATGCTACGCCCACGGGCCATGGCTCGGTTCGGGACACGGCATACGATCCGTGCCTTTATTGCTGCAGTAGCAGAGAAGTCAGCGATATCTGTACCCAAGCGAATCCTCAACGTCAGTAACATACCTATCCCTCTCTGCACAAATGGCACTTCCTCGATGGTGATCCTCGGGACCATCTACCAGACGCTGGCCGGGGAGGAACCTTTCTGCTTGACATCGTCAATCATGTGCTTGCATTCAGCACACGTGTCAAGCACGACTTACTCGCTGCGCAAACCATCGCCCGACAGACGGAATCGCAGTCGTCATGCCATTGACTGCCAGTTGGTAGGTCTGGCATCGACTCGACACTCGAGCACCTGATGACAGAACGACCAAGGCCCAGTGCTCTGGTATCAACACTACCCTTTCCTCGCTCAAAGCGCAGGACAATCTTGAAAGCGCGGGACTCTCAAAGCTCGACGTCCCCGTTGGTCTCAAGAACCAAGAACCGCTATGGGCTCGGAAACAACAAATTCAATAACGCTGAACCACTACGGGTTCCGCTCTCAAAGCTCGAAGGCTTTTACTCTTCTTCAATAAGGAGGGGCCACTTACGGGTCCTACCAGTTCAGTCAGCAAAGTAAAACACTTACAGGTCTTACCTTTTCTTTTCGTGATCAATCAAGAAGAACCGCTTACGGGTCCCACCAACTCTTGTTTCGATAACGCAGAACCACTACGGGTCCCACTCTGAAAGCTCGAAGGCTTTCTCTCTGATTCAATCAGGAAGAACCGCTTACGGGTCCCACCAACTCTTGTTTCGATAACGCAGAACCGCTACGGGTCCCACTCTGAAAGCTCGAAGGCTTTCTCTTTGTTTCAATAAGGAAGAACCGCTTACGGGTCCCACCAGAAGGTGTCTCTTCAGTAAGACAGAACCGCTACGGGCTCCATCAATTCTTTCTTCAATCAGGAAGAACCACTTACGGGTCCCATCAATCTCTTTCTTCGAAAACGCAGAACCGCTACGGGTCCCACGGTGTGTCCTCGCGCAAAGCGCGACAAAGCGCGACAAAGCGCGACAAAGCGCGAGGACGAGCTTGAATGCACCGGGTGTGCCAAAAACGAGGTAAAAAACTGCCGTGCACAGTTGGTGATGTTGATGTTGTGAGATGAAAGAGAGTGAAGCTGACGCCGAAGTAAAGCTGTATACGATGAATGGAAGGCGCGCTGTGCGGTCGATGCCAAGCACTCGACACTACACTTGAATTTCTTCTTTCACTTCACTTGAGTGACATTCGAGTCTTGTCTCTCTCTCCGTGGCAAAGGTGTGTAATACTAGTAGCTATAGAGATGCACAGTACTGTGAAGAATAGGATAACGTCCATTCAGAGGTAGTGCCCTTCGGACTCTCCTTGGACACATCGCTAGCCTAGACAACATTGTGCATTTTGATGGTGAGATCGTCGCTCCAGACCCTCATGAGAGTAGCGTAGCATTATTCTTCCGCTTCGCTTCGGCGTAGCACGTTCCATGCCTTCAATTGCTCAAGCCGGCACACCCGAGCGATCTTCAAGACCAACAGCCCTAGATATATTAATCTCAGACCTCAGCTCCTTTCTCCGACCACAAGTGCCAACTCAACAGAAAACCTGATTATCACCATCGGTTAGACGTCAATAGCAAAGAAGCAAAATTCTGTGAAACACGAAATCAGACATGCTGCAATTGATGCTGGAAGAAGGGGCTTGCATGTCAAGATAAGGTGATATTCGTATCTTGAGGAAAGCAAGGGATGCAGTGTGGTCGGGAGCCAGGTACCCTGAAGCGACAGCCGCCATGCATGACAAGCTTGCAGTTCGCGTTTCTTCTCGTGGCTGAAATAGATTAAAAACGGCCGTGTGGTCAAACCATCCTGCATCATGCAGTTCCCCATACGACTATTGATACGCCCGTATGGGAATCTTGTTCGATAGTCTGGATGCGCGATAATATCGAGTGCACAGAATCTAGCAATCAATTGATTCAATGCCGAGATGGAAAGAGAATGGGAAAAGCAAACTTGTTGGATCGGCATGAAGCTTTATATTCTATACATAATACATTAACCATGCTCCACTGTGTCCCCGTATGACAAATGCGTTTGGCTAGGTTCCGAAGTGCAATTGAGCAAAGGCGTAGTTCATGCTTCTATGAGCTCTGGAGACCGTTGGAGTTGAGGAAGTTCTGAATGACAGAGTATGCCGCGGTGGCTGAGACACAAAAGACGTTAGCTATCTTGTTACACCCCACACGCGCTTATAAACGTTCGTGCATCTGAGATGAGACGACTTACCATTGTAGTGGAAGTTGATACCGTGACCAGTGTTTGGATGGATGTAGGCTTCAAACTTGCTGGCGTTGGGGAATGCTTTAGCCACTCCAGCAGGTATACTAGCAAGATTTGGGTTTCCAGTTGATTCACACCGGCCTCCACAATAGATACTATCCTCGTTTCCAGTCAAGACGAGAGCAGGTCCAGTGTGAGGAGAAGTGGCAGGGGCACCGTTGGCGAGAGTGAAGATTTCTCCGATGGTCACAGGTTGTTTGGACCCCTCAGCGAAGAGAGCGGCGCCAACGTCGAAGTAGCCAGGGTAAAGGAACGCGAAGATGTTTGCTGGAGGGAGGATTTAGTATACGGTTGTGTTTGGGAATGATCAGTGTTAAAAAGCAAAAAGAAGTGGAAACACAGGACACCACTTCACGAATTGCTCAACTTACAAGTCAGGTCGCTCCAGGTGAGATATCCAGTAGGAAGATTCTGGGCGACAGGCGCAACAGTGGCATTCCATCCGTTGATAATGTCACCAAGCTCAGTGGTGGCAATTTCCTGCCAGAGATCAGAGGTTGAAAGGTTGATGCCAACAGCACCGAGAGTAGACTGAAGAATTGAGATCAAGCTCTGGCCGAGCCAAGCAGTGTTGGTCTTGCTGCGTGAGACAGATTGGTCGCCGAAGCGCAGGGGCTGGTTAAGACGAGCGAGATGCAGGTTCCAGTCCGCAAGAGTCTGACCAAGCCAAGTGCCGTTCATGGAGAAGCCGGTAAGCACGACACCATCAGAAGAACCAGGGTAAAGAGCGGTCAAGAGATAGCTCTGAAGGGAGCCGAAGGAGTGTCCGACTAAAACTTGTTAGTTTCACAAGAAACCCTTCTATCGACCCAAAACGCTTACCATGTACCACCTTGCCGAACTTGTGGCTGACTGAAGGGAATGTGCCATTGCGAAGCATCGAGGTGATCTCGTGCAAAGCACTGACTTCGCTGGGGGCCTGCACTTTCAGTGGGTCGGCGTGAGAAGAGTTACCAATTCCGAATCTGTCAATCGAGACAGTGTGGTAGCCAGCGGCAACAGCAACATCGATGTAAGAGTAGTTGTAGTTGTTGTATGACAAGTCCCAGTAGCTCTTGTCAAAGCCAATGCCGTGAGTCAGGACTTGGACGGTAGGGTTGGCCTTCTTGTCACCTTGGGGCTTGCAGTATTTGGCGCTGATGTTATAGAGGCCTTGGAAGTTCTCGAAACCTTTCGTCACGACGTCGGTGTAGTTCATGCCAATGTTGGTGAAGTCAAGAGAGAACTTGACTGCATCGAAGTTTGACTCAAAGGTGGGAACATCGAAGATAGCCTGTCTGGCGTTGATGTACACTGGCACAGTGACATTGGTGCAGACTTTGGCTGCAGAGGCCACGCCTAGAAGGGCGAGAAGGGCAAGAGAAGACATGGCAGGGATGAATCGAAGAAGGAGAAGGATGGTGGACGAAATTGATCTTTCCGAGGGTACTGACGAGGTATTTATCGTTGATCAGGAACCATCAACTACAAGTCACGGCAAGAAGCGTTGACGTCAAATGGATTATCGCAATGTTCTAGTCTTAAGGGACCAAGGGCCAGAGATTGACAGACAGGATTACGCGGGTGTGGATGCGAGCCGCAGGTAGTCAATACCTTTAGCGTCCAGAGATTACGAGAGTCCCTTCCGCCATGCTCAAGCGGCTAAACCTTTAAGCTATGTGGAAGGGGGTTCGGGAACGTCATGATCTTCTGGGTCAGGGAGACTGAGGAAGACAACAAGATGCCGCGGTAAGGGTTCAGTCGAGTGCTGACCACATGCTCTCAGGCACAACCCCAATGTGAAGGACAAAGCTTACCACTACTGCTGAGTAGGGACATGCAGCTGCATGGACGTAGCGGCTCGCTGTATACGCCGGATCTCCACGCTATTGAGGCGCTGATCCAAAAGAAAGGTTACCGACCAGCAGTCCGATCACTGCTCTATGTGAATGATGACAATTAAGACCATTGACTACCTATGTGATACGATACAGTACGGCGCATCATGATTGACAGAATCGATGGCGTGTCAATAACGCCATTGTTGGGGGCGGGCGGCGGCACACAAACACGCCTTGTGTCAGTGCAATGAAGGCTTGGAGCAAGAGGATCGGTTGACACGGCGGATCAAAGACCATGATGGAGCACGCTCGACGGCAGAACCCGTCTCAGTGAAAGGAGGGGCATGGAGGAAGGCCGAGCCGGTGGAGTCTGGCTTGGCAAACCGCGTTTGAGGTTTTGGTGCCATCAACTCCACTCAGTGCTGCTAGCTAACTCTACTAAACCATCACTATCGAATTGGTGCTTCTCGAGCCATTTATCGCGACACAAGCGAGATTACTTCACTTACGGGCGTACGAAGCCACGACTTTGTCTACTGCACAACATCGCGACCAAGCGGAAACCCAACACAAGACCATCCACTTAGTCGATCGCATCCCTCCTGGAGAAACTCTACCACGCGTGGTCTGGCCTTGTAATCGCGCACTACTGCTCTTGCCGCAATGTCGAACCCGGTCTGGAATCCAGACAATATCACCGACGTTGCCGAGTCTGTTGGTGTTGGCGCACTCAATCACGATGTCGTTACTCAACTCGCGCAGGATGTTGAGTATCGCGTCAGTCAGATCCTGGAAGAAGCCCTCAAGTTCATGCGCAATGCCAAGAGGACTACTCTGAGCACACAGGACATCTCACAGGCACTGCGCCTGCTTGACGTCGAGCCTCTCTACGGATACGAAGCTACAAGACCTTTGCGCTTTGGCGAGGCCTCGATAGGCCCTGGACAACCGCTATACTACGTCGAGGATGAAGAGATTGACTTTGAGAAGTTCATCAACGCTCCACTGCCGAAGGTTCCTCGCGAGATCTCCTTGACAGGTTTGTTGCACGAATTCAATCTAGCACTCACGTCAACTGACACTCTCTGCAGCACACTGGCTCGCCGTCGAAGGCGTTCAACCTTCAATTCCTCAAAATCCCACATCTGCCGATCAGAGACACCAAGAGCTGCTTCCAAAAGGTCCTGGTGCCAATCCGAACTTGGCTGCCATCGGTGGAAACGACAATGTCGCCGTCAAGCCTTTGGTCAAGCATGTTATCTCGAAAGAACTACAACTATACTTCGAACGCATCTGCAGTGCCATTCTGGACGAGACCAACGAAGAATTCCGCATATCCGCCTTTGCCAGTCTGCGAACTGATCCTGGTCTTCACCAATTGGTCCCATACTTTGTTCAGTTCGTGGCAGACAAGGTCACACACAACCTCAAGAGCTTGTTCGTCCTCAGACAGATGATGCAGCTGTTGGCCGCTCTACTAGAGAACCCCAGTCTGTACATTGCACCATACGTTGCCTCGCTCATCCCTCCGGTTCTTACATGTTTGATCGGGAAACATCTTGGCTCAACATCCGCCGATGGTCCCGAAGCACATTTTGCACTACGCGACTTCTCTGCGTCATTGCTGTCGGCCATTGCCAAACAATATGGTCAAACATCAGGCACGCTCAAGCCACGTATCGCACGTTCGTGCCTGAAGGACTTCCTCGATTCACACAAGCCTTTCGGAACACACTACGGAGCCATCCTCGGTCTACGAGGTATCTCTGGAGCAGCAGGTGTTCAAACACTGATTCTTCCCAATCTCAAGGCTTACGACCAGGTGCTTAAGCAGGGACTGGCGGACGAGCACAAGAAGGATCAAGCAGAAAGAGTTGCATTGGTGCTGCTTCAATCGCTGGAGCTTCTGGAAAAACACTCGGCAAACATGACCAACGGACATCCCGAAGGAGCAGAATTGAAGGAGCGCTTGACAGAGGCTATCGGCGAAGTACTCGGCGCACGGGTATACGAGAGCGGAAGAGCAGGGCTTGTATCCGTCGTGCTTGACAAAGATGCGGCGGTGTAGGCAAAGCGCGAGAGGATTTAGCGCGTCAACTTTAGCGAATGCATAGCGGCGTGGGGCAGGTCAGGCAAAACAACAACGGAGTTGGGGGGGATTCACGGAGTCTAACTAAATATGATACCAGGACGCTGCACTCGGCGTGTACAAAAGAAGCAGGCTCTCCCGATTGAGGAGAAAGCATTGATGAAACGTGGGTTGAATGATTTGCAATGCTTTGTGAGACGGTGAAAAAGTGACGGATCTGTGTTTGTTGGTGCAATGGAAAAGGCGTGGCTGGGACGCAGCAAGGAAGTGGACAAGCAGGGCAGATGCAGTAGTTTTGTGGGTATCGCCAATGCTCAGCATGTGGAGCAAAACTTTGTGCACGAGGAAGCGGTTCGTGAGTCGACCATGGTTGGACGAATAGCTTATCAGATCTCGGAGATCTGGGAGTCTGTAAGGGCACGGTTTGCTGTGAAAAAGTATCAAGGGTCGCAAGGGATATATGTACAGGGATGCCGTCGTGTTATGAGTGGGTTTCTACATGCGAGCTGAGAATTATGGAGTCTTTTTCTATTTTGATGTGGAAGATCGATGGCTTCACGGCTCGCTTTGGTGGCGGAGGTGCGTGGTTGGTTGATGGTTGGTGTCACAGCGCGGCTCATCGCAGAGTAAACAATAACACTTGCTTGACAACCACGAAACCCGGTCAGACTCACAGTCGACATAATACCAGGCCACGCAAAGACGGCCGTCTGAAGAATTTGGCAAGTCCTACTTTTTGAATTCTCGCGATCCGGCCGGTCATTTTATTCTGGGTGTCAATTCTGGGGAAGTGCGTCACAGACGTAAACAAAGCAACCTCCCAACTGGATAACTACACAACCTGGCTCAACGATTCAATTGCGCAACATGGCGGGCCAGTCAATACCGACCAAATTTCCCTGCTGGTGCAAGGCTGTTTATTCATGGGGTGGAGAGGTGGGCAGCAACCCGGACACAGCTCAGAAGCGCAACAATGGCTGACTTTCTCTACAGACCAAGAAAGACCTGGGCTTCATCGAGGGAGATCTGATCGAGTGTCTCAATGCAGGAGATGGATCATGGTGGATGGGCCGTCTGAGGCGCGACCGGCGCATGGTTGGCCTCTTTCCCTCCAACTTCGTTCAAGTGCTCGACGAGAAGTTCCAACCAGCTCCCATCCGCCGTAATGTTTCACCCCCAACCACCGTCGCTGCGCCGCAAAAGTCGAAGAGTGTCTTCCGAAAGCCATTCCAGGGTTATAAAGAGTTTGGATACCGCGACGACGGGTGCAATTCGCGTGGCAGCACACCAGAAGACCGACAAGCAAAGAAGAAGTTCAGCCCATACTCGAGCATGAAGACGGCAAAGCCTCCTGGCTCGGACAAGAAGCCACCATCATCACCACTCAAGGAAGACTCGACCTTCCGCATGCCTTCGCCGCTGCCACGCTCCTCTCCCAGCAGGGCACCTTCACCTGGAGACATGTACAGAGCTTCCTCTCCCGCCCCTACCACATTACACCGATCAGTCTCTCCTGCACCTTCTGCATTCTACAGACCGACTTCGCCAGCACCATCAGCCATGTACAGAATATCTTCGCCTGCTCCTTCGGCCATGTACAGAGCCACGTCGCCCGCACCCTCAGCAATGTACAGGGCTGCATCACCTGCTCCCTCAGCTATGTATCGTCCTGTTTCGCCTAATCCTCAGGAAATGTATCGCTCGACTTCTCCTAACCCATCAGCCATGTACAGTAGGCACGCCTCACCCAATGCTGCCATGTATCGCGCTGCTTCTCCCAACCCCCAAACAAACGCAGATCTATACAGTCGAGCTGCCTCTCCGAACCCTTATCGAGCAATGTCACCTGCCCCTCTTCAACAAAGTACTTCCTCCTATCACGTTGCGTCGCCTGCTCAGTCTCAATTCCACCATTCGCCATCTCCATCTCCTATACCTACTCCTATGCCTGGCGACGGCCAATACCAAGCATACAGACCTCCACAGGATTACGATTATTTCAGAACTGCTTCACCCGCACCACCAGCTCCAATGCACCACATGTCAAGACAACCTTCACCAGCTCCACAGGACGACACGTCTTCGCCTCCACCTCCTGCGCCACCACCTCATCGTGTCCTCCACCAACAGAACAGCCTTGTCTCTCCACGCCCTTCCCACGAATCTGACATGAACAATGGCTACGCCACGCCTGGAGGCCATTCCAGGGATGGTCAGTCATCTGGAATGACTCCTTCTCCGCTACGCGACGCCATGGCCGATGTAATGTCTTCTTTGCACGATATGAGCAGCGTTGCTGGAAGGTCTTCTCCCGCACCTGGTCCCGAAAGTCCTAACGGAGGAGTCTGGTCACCCGATGCTTTCGATCTCATACGCTCGCGGTCGGCCCACCAAGCCAGAGCAAAGTCTGCCATGGATAACTACCGCAGGGAAGCGAGTCCAAACAGGTTGTCTAATGTACAGGAAGACCAACATTCAATCCCGTCGTTACCACCTTCACGAGATGGCCCTCTAGCACTGGACGAGTACGTCTCACGTATGGAAAGTCGATTAAGGCGAACAAAATCATCGGGTGCCGACCTCCAAACTGTCGGAGGAGCAGAAAGCAGACCCACAACTTCAAGCAGCCAAAGCAGTACAGGCAGTCTTCGTTTCAGCACCCAAGTTCCGAGAAGCCCCAGTCCCAGGAAGTCTGCCTATGAGATTGCTACAAGACAGCAACTCCGTAGGACACAGACCAGCAAGACCAATGCGACCAGCTCTTCTTCCGGTACTAACAGTACTTCCACAGCAAGCACCACGAGCACTCAAATCACTAGCACAAGCATCATGAGTGGTCATTCTGCAGGTGCCTTCAGCGCCACTAGTGCTGGTAGCTTTGCTAGGCGCAAGTGGGGCTTGACTGGAAGCGTAAAAGGCAGACGACCATTAAGCGCATTGAGTTCGAGATCGTACGGCGACCTCCAGGGAGAATTCGGCAAGGAAGAACGACCCAAGACAGCCATGCAATCACGGCCTCAATCCCCCGAGACTGGCATCAGCTTCCACTCGAGCCATGCAACTCAGCCTGCTCCGACCCCTGTTGCCGACTGGACTACCAATCCGTTCGAGACTGCTGGAGTGCTTGGAGGCCTTTCTGCTCCGAAGGCTAAGAAGAGCGGCTTCTTCAGGAAGATGATTGACACGGCGAAGACGACTGCAAAAACTGGAGCAGCTAACGCAAGAAGCACAATTGCATCCGGAAGACCTCCAAGCAGAGCAGGCTCGCCAAAGAAGAGTATCATCCCAGATGGCGTCACATCCATCTCTGGTGGTATGCCATCTTCTCCACCTGCGCTGACATCTACTGCCCATCGAGACATGGGGCTTGGAGGCGGCGATGGATGGATGCAGGTGAGGCGTGATGTCAATCGTTCCAACTCGCTGAGCAGGAATGAAAGAGTTGAACGTATTGAACGTTGTGAGATGATGGACGTTCTCGTTCTCAGCCCGGTTGAGGAGCTGCTGGAGCGGACCGAGGGTGACGAAGGCCTTGACGGACTGGCTATCACGGAGCCAACAGATTTTGTTGCACCGAGTCTGGGTCTGGTGGACAAGGGTACGAGATTCATCTCTGCTCTTCCTCAGATGATCACGCCAACATCGTTGGCACAGAGTTATCTTTGCAGGCCTTACCGCAGCGATGTCCAACGTCTTCGTGCTATCTTCACATGGGTCTCGGAGAGGATCACCTGGGAAGAAGACTTTGAAGGTCAGATTGACACCAGACGTGTTCTGCAATCCAAGCGTGGCTGTGGTGAGGAGATTGCCGCTCTGGTGCGTGACCTTTGCTCTGCTGTTGGTCTTCATGCCGAGGTTGTACGTGGATATCTGAAAGGACCTGGAGAACGTCTTGATCTGGAAACCATCGCAAGACCGAATCACTTCTGGAATGCTGTCATCATTGACGGCGAATGGCGCATCATGGACTGCTCTCTAGCCAACCCCACCAACCCCAAACGAAGCCTGTACAGCTCAGCAAATAACACAGTAGCAGACCACTGGTTCTTCCTCACACGACCTATGGAGATTTGCTATACTCATATTCCTCTTCTTCCTGAGCAACAGCACATTGTTCCTCCGGTGCCTCATGAAGTCCTCATCTCATTGCCATGCGCCTGCCCACCTTACTTCCGTTACCATATCGAGCTTACGAATTACGACACCTCGGTTGCCTATCTCGAAAATCTCGAAATGGCACATCTCCAGCTGACCGTTCCTGAAGACGTGGAAATCGTTGCAGAAGTCGAAGCTCGCGCTTTCGCTCGCGACATGGACGGCGATCTCTTCGAATCAGGCGATGTAACGAGAAAAATCGCTCTCGCTCAGCCTACATGGATTGCCGGAAGAAAGAGCTACATGGTAAAAGCACTGCTTCCTGGTGACGAAGGCGAAGGCGTCCTGAAAGTCTACGCCGGCAAACGCGGTCTCATGCACAGCATCAAAGACAACCCACACGCCCTCGCTCTCGCCGTGCCGCTCATGCACACAGGACAAAACCCACCCTACGCCTTCCTGACTAGGCACCCAACCCCCCACGCCCAACGCCACGACCTCTACGTCGCTCAACCGCAATGCAGCCGTCTAGTCATCAACAACACATTCGTCTTCTGCGTCCGCCAACACCCATCTTCACTCTCCCGCTTCTCGCCAGATACTTGGGGCGGTTCCAACAACGCCTCTGCACGCAGTAATTCTGCATTAGGTCTGCGCTCGACCTCTCCAGCCCCCTATGCTCGTCCGTCCTCAGCAATGTCCATGGCGTCTTCTTCAGCAGGTGCTTCCCACACTGGCAGTTTATACTCCGAGACCTCCTCAGCACTCAGCGACAAGCAGTCCAAACCAGCTAAACTCGCCATCCAATCACCCACTGGCAAAATCATCAGATTCACCAGAAAGCAGGAATATGGTGGGTCTGCGGCAGGCAGTGGCAGTAGAGGTGGAGGTAGTGGAGTAGGCGATGAAGAAGAGGGATTTGGGAGTACCTGGGAGACTGTTATTAAAGTTGGTGAGAGGGGTGTTTATAGGGGTCTTGTGCTGGCGGATCGGAGTGCGAGGTGGTGTGTTTTTGCTGAGTGGGAGTGTGTTTGAAGTGGGAGGGAAGCAGGATGCTGTTGATGTCGGTGTCTAAACATGGAGTTTGAGGGGATTTTGTACGATACAAGAGTTTAGCGTTGGCATGTAATGGAGAATGGAGTTTGGGAGGGATCATTGTAGGAGTAGAGGATCTCCCGGCGTTGTTTGTACCTTTTCTCAAACAAGAGCATAGATCAGCAATGTTGTATTTTGTTCTTCACGTTCCTACACATCTCGACCTTGTATTCCCATGTTGAAAGTGTCTTGTCTGCGTCCTGGCACACACTATTGGCAGGGAACGAGTCTAGTCGAAAGGCCAGCGATGTGCTCAGAAGATGACGATCCAAGTCTAGATTGTGTAAAGGGCAGGTACAGCACAACAACATAGCTCTTACCTTGCTATGAATACTTCGGGAGAACGAGAAGGACGTCTTCGAGCTTCTGTGCATCGCACCGTTCAATGTCCTTGCTCGTTTGAGGGTATCTTCATTTTCTACTTGATGCGTCTAAATCAGAGAACCGTGGGAAAGCTGACCATTCTGCTTGAATGGTTGGAAATAATAATACCAGGCTCTTGCCTTTTCTATGAATATTTCGGAAGGAAAAGAAACGACACCCGCGCCTGCCGATACCAGGAACTCCATCGTCATCATAAAGATATGCAAATAGTTTTTGTTTTGTCGTGTGCATGTGGAGAAAAGCTCACATCACATATCCTTGGCCGCTTTTCTCTTCTCGTTCGT
>Ga0268250_10000503_pt1 | contig 18552 bp, 18 predicted proteins | sample AgamicAsSfe_FD_200448 | JGI IMG/M metagenome (GOLD analysis project Ga0268250, IMG submission 200448) | Agave microbial communities from Guanajuato, Mexico - As.Sf.e (v2) (version 2) | ecosystem: Host-associated > Plants > Phyllosphere > Phylloplane/Leaf | place: Guanajuato, Mexico | collected... | reverse complement strand
CCCTGCTTCGCGTTGGATCTCTTCTTACTCTCTCTCTCTCTCTCTCTCGTACCAGATTCATTGGTCAGTCACCTTGCATTTGACAATATTGCTTGAGCTCTTGTTCATCTCCAGAACGGCCTTCTCAGTTACCGTTACCCATACTCAATACCTCACAATATCGAAGTCTAGCAGTCGCTTTCAAAAACATATCCTACGGAGGTGTCTGGAGGAATTTAGGTAGAAAGCTGCGCTAGATCCTTCTTACTTTCACCTTCACTATGGCCGACCGCCCCGAAGACGACGCCAAGAGTAAGGAAACGAGCCCGCAACCGACCGACGATGCTGACCTCCAGACTCCAATCAATCTTTCTGAGCTCCATACGCCCAGCTCCACGTATTCATCAATATTCTCATTGAGCAACTTCACACTTATATTGGAAGCTACTGACAGAAGGGCCGCTAGCGATATAGCACCCCCAACACCTACCATGGACCCCGTACGGTACACAAGGTTTGATTTCGAGCCCTGTACACCTTTGCCGAATTATCAGCGAAACTTTCCGAATATCCACGACAATCACCAGCCCGAGACACCTGAGAAGAGCAGAACCATTCGCGGCATTGGTATCACTCGCGCTATCGAGGCAGGAAAGAGGTTAAAGCGCTTTGTAGGAACAGCAGAGCCGGTCCCTTTCGTTACTCCGCCTGCGATGCCGAAAGTCCTAAAGCAAGAGTTTGTTGTCGGGATGAAAGAGTATGGCTTGGACCACAGGGTGCAAAGTATGGGGTTGGATGTGCTCAGTCAGGCCGCAAGTATGCAAGAACGCCTGCCGGAAATAAGAGAAGAGCACGAGGGTCCGGTCAAGGCTACATGGACTTCAACTCAGTCTGGCCAACAAGCTTCTGGCTCCTCACCACCTCGCATGACGTCTCAAGGCCCTGCAGCCAACTCAATGTCATCAAATGGATCTCAGCCTGTGCGCGCGTCGTATGATACACCTTCGCTCGCCGCCTTCAAGAAGCAAATGGATGCATTTGAAGAACAGCATGTGCCAGCGTACTCTAATGCAAATCCCAACGTGGGTAGCGATGACATTGAGGCAAGCGGTTCAAGACATGCGTACAACTACAACACTAGGTCAGAAAGTCTCTCCAGTCATAAGGGTATATCTCGTATCAAGCCTCTCTTCCCTTCTCCTCGCGTCGGTGCACAGTCTTGGGACGAGAGCAAGGGCATTTCACAGCAACATATGGTACCATGTCAACCTACTCCAGCAGCTAGTTCCTCGCGAGACAGCGCATGTTTCCAGAACTTGTTCCGTCAACCACCTACATCTAGCGTACCTTACATTGTCGTCCAATCTCCGTCGCCAACTAAACTTGCGCCGTCCAAGAAGCGCTTGATACCTCAAGCAGCAGACGAGTTGTTCCGACCAGACGTCAGAGACATCCACTCAGATAATAAGAAGGCTACCGGTCTGCCAACCTTGCCCGCATCATCCTCAGCTTTGTGGGAAGTCGATTTCCCGGGATATACCCCCGCCCTACTCACCATCCTCCTGACCTGGTCGCACGCAATGCAGTCCTTCTACCGGCGCCTTCCGGACCCGAAGACCTTCCCCATACATGCCGCTTTTCCACGCCGCATTACTCCACCAGCCTACAACCGCCTTATCTCCGTCGGTTTCTACTACACTAGCTTCATTCCACACAAGGACATCCGGTTCCTGGGCCCAGGCGATATGGCTGAAATTGGCTATGCAGAGGTTGATGTCTTCCGCAGCAAGGAGGAAGTTGTCACTTTCAACGCGCAGGAGCAGGAACACCCTTCAAAGGCGCAGGCTATGAAACGGAGATTGGGCATCGGATCCAAACATGGAGAGCGAAAAAGAACATTGGGAGTATACCGGGATCAGATACATCTTGCGGATAGTGGAGAAGGACGATGGGCGTATGTTCTTATCAAAGAACATGCGATTTCAGAAGAGGAAACTCCGCCCCACGTCATGCTCGCGTGGCACCTTTCCGCTGTTACTGACACATCGACTTGTCTCCACACCGTCTTTCCCGACAACCATGAACCTATTCTCAGCAAACCACCTGCGACGCCTGCACCACCTGAGCAGCCGATAAGACGCTTGGCCTCTCTACAGAACCTCATCAGCCCGAGCCGTGGCCAGAAGCATCTCCATCGTGAGATTCGCTCTGTCTCGAGCAGTGCAGGTTCAACGGAAGTAGAGGAATCGAGCATCCTGCCACAGGAGGGTGCGCAGACGCTGAAGAGAACGGTTGTGAAATTGGAAAAGGCGGGAAGTATACCACTTATTGAGGGATATCGAGTTGATCTGAAAGAGTTCAGGGGTTGGTTGGATGCGGTGAGCAAGGGAGAAGGGAAGGTCATCGTTTGGACGGAGTCGCCGCCTCTGACCTCACTTGCGCAGGGTTGGTCGTCCAGGACGCGCTCTGCGTTGCGATTCGGTTCTGAAGGATGACAGCAGGAGTGGAGAGTATCGATACCCAGGATATATGGTCGGAGAGAGGTCAAGATGGCTTTACGCTGTTGTACTACAGGTAATACAATGTGAAACGTTCCCTGAGATACACAGTAGCCGTTCTGAAGCTAGTCGTAAGTCTGTCCTTGGCTGCTCTTGTTTGAACCAGTCAAGCCCACTAGCAACAGCTCTTTGGAAAAATTGCGATTACACTACCGAGGCATGAACTTAGTTTGATCCTTCATCCAATGGTTCATGCACTTTCTTAATTTTTCCAACACGACCTCTTCATCCATCGTAGGAAGCCCAAGCTGAACAAGTCGCTTGTTACTTTCTGCAGCAAGTTCAAGTCGTATTTCTTCGGGAATCTGCGTCCAGCAGCGGAGGTCTTCTCTTTTCGCATGAATCCCTCGAAATTTTGCATCAATCGCCTCGCGAAATACTCTCTAGAGATTTTGTCAGAACCAGGACAGCGCTCGACTTTATTAAGCATATTCACAGCATCGTACTCACATGGGGGAATTTTGTCCCAGCCATATTCTGCCAATCTTTGAAACGATCTGCAACTGTAATTGAATCAGCAAAAAGCTATATTGAACACTGTAGATGTGCATACAGCGCTGCATGTGCCGTAGCGAGGGCAGGACTGATGATACGCGCCACTCGATTCCCTGGTCATCTACTGCCGGAAGCTTGCTCTTTCGCATGGCATCCTTGATTTCTTGGAAGATATCTTCCTTCTTTTTAGGATCGAGTTCTGACCATTTGACGCCTTTAAAATCTTTGCAAACTGCGAGCGAGATGTGCTGAGAAGGAGTTAGTACAACGATGTCATAGCAACCAGTTGCCAGGTGGGGAAGGCACCAAGAAGATTGGCCATTGTCTCTTTGACAGGCCCATCATTTCTCTAACCTGTTTTCTATCCGTGCGCCGTGGAATATGGGTTCCAATTCCAGCTGACCAAAGAAAAGCGGTGATCCTCATCGGGCGGGTTGACCAATACGCGATATTGGCAACATCGCACGCGCTAGATCTGCTTAAACTATGGAGACGTGTACCACAGATACAGATTACTTGTAGTCGAGTCTTGTGGTGCCGATGGTACGGTTGGGGATTGTGGGGAATGCATACAAGTGTTCAATGTCCGCCGTTCTGCAAGTGCAGATATCATGACCCTTGCGTTAAACTATTTCCAGATGACGCTAGCGGCTTAGTGGCGAAAATCAAGTCGGTCCACCACACAGCGGCATGGCGCGTCACGGTTAGCTCAGTCCGGGCGCGTACATGTCACAATGCTCCAGGTTCGAGAAAGTATGCCTAGCCAGCCGCTTAACGCGTCTGCTCCAGCGAAGCAGGGTTCTCATCCTTCGGCGAAACGCCGTGCCCACCGCAGGCTACACCATGTCGGACGCAAGGGAGGCATGGTTGCATATCTTACGCCCCGTCCTGCATTGTTGGTACCTGAGTACCCAGTTACTTAGGTACTGGGGCACTTCTTGAACGCATTCCTTCTCGATCCGCCGTTCCTATCATTCTCAGAGCTCTGCCCACTACATCTTACCGCAACTCTGAACGTCATGGCGTACGAACCTGTTGGACACAACATTAAAGGTCCGCGTGTGTCGGTGGAGGACGCGTTGAGCATCCAATATGATGCTGGGTCGTATAGCAACAGCTCGGATGATTCACGAGATCACGATGGGGAAGACGGTGTGAAAGACAACAAGGACACATCTCACGAAACACGAGTACAGAAATGGCCATCGCGTTCACAGAAAGTAGCGACGATCACACCGCTGAAAGTACTGATCATGGTATTCGATGTGGTTCTGGCATCGACGCCCATTATGTTTTTAGGTGAGTACCACCAGTCTTGGCATGTCGTTATTCCCCCATTACGAACTGGGAGCGGTCACATGAAATAAGTGCTAATACTGTATAGCACTCGCTTTTGTCGCTGTTAGGCTGAACGGAAAAGAAGTGTCAGACTATGGTCATAAGCTGGAACAAACCCTACTTCTTTCGCCGACCATATTCCCACTTATCTTTGCGGCTTTGATGGGAAGGTTCTTTCGACACCTCGGACTTTGGCTGGCTCAGCGAGGCACAACTCTTGGTCGTCTTGAACAACTGATTGGCTGCCAGTCCGTCTTCTCCGCACTCGAGCGTCAGATTTGCCTGAGGTCTTGGTCTATGGTTGGGCTAGCATCTGTCTTGATTTGGCTTCTTTCGCCAGTGGGTGGACAATCCGCGCTTCGGCTGCTGAACCAAGAAGTTGGAGACATTCATTTTACTAGCCAAATACGCTACATGAGTCCTATGACGATCATGGATTCTATGATGAGTGGTACCTCTTACGCCGGTAAGTGTACATATACGAACACGGTATGAGACACCCACTGACTTTATACCTACTCTTTTCACAGAACTTGGCCGTAACACCTACACGCCCATTACGCTCGCAGCTATACTCAGCAGCACCAGATACCAGAGTACACCCATGGACCTATGGGGGAACGTCAAGCTTCCGCTCTATCGTACTATCGAGAACAGCACGCCTGATGAGTGGAAGTTGGTCCCCAACTCTACCGCCGCCAATATTACTTACGCTTCTCTGATTGGTATTCCGGTTGTTGGACCACCATCTGTTGGCTTCACCTCTTTCAACATAGAAGCTCGACAATGGGATTTGAAGTGCCTGAGCAACGAAGGGCCAACAGACAAACCGGCGGATTTCACTGATGATTTCTCATGGCAACTCCAGATGTACAACGATACACAGCCGCCTTGCAGGAACAACGCAACAGACTGTCCCACCCCGTGGTGTTATGGCTACCCCTGTCCGATTCGGAGTGAATCTGTCGCCCAAGATAGAGAAGACAAATTCTCGATAGCCAACTGTGAGCTTTCGTTCGACAAGTATGAAGCTGGAGTGCGCTGCAACGGGACGTCTTGTGCCGTCTACAAGATGAGAAAGTTGGGATTGCTCGATGAAGACTATCCGATTGGTTACGACATTGTTATCCGGAGATTTACCTCGACCCTACTTGGAGTAATGCCGAGCCTCGACTTCTACAAGACAGAAACGCCAAGGTATCATAAAGGCTCGACGACAATGGAGAAATGGATAGGTGATCCATCCAACTTCATCGGTCTGGGTTTTGTCAACGTCGAACTTTACAAATTATCGCCACAGGCTTTTGGCGAGCGATTGACCATCCTGTACAACACATTCTGGCAATCTACTTATGGCACGCGAGCGCTCGGTGGAAATCTGCCAGCATCTGTAATGGAGACTGCCTGGTTGAACACTACGCAGACCACCGACTCGGTCTCTAGCGTGAAATTCGTCGCGACCGATGCCGACGTATTGCAGAAAACAAAACCCATCTACAAAACGAACTGGAAATGGCTCACAGCGCTATTGGTTTGCTCGATTGTACTGCTAGCTGCGGCCTATTCGGGACTTGTTCTTAAATATATTACGCTCGTACCGGATATCATCGGTTACGCATCTTCGCTGACGCTGTTGAACCCTTACTTCCCGACTCCTACAGGTGGAACTACGCTGAGTGGGTTGGAAAGAACAGCGTTGTTGCGCGACTATCCCGTACGAATAGGGGATGTCTGCCCAGATGAGGCGGTAGGCGCGATAGCGTTTGCAAGGTCCGATATGGGAAGTGTGGGAAGGTTAGACAGAAAGCGATGGTACATCTGAGATCGTAAGACAGTGAAGGAATCCAACAATTTTCACAGTTATAATGCTCGGAAGGATGGATATGTACCATAGCGTTCCACGAAGCTCAACTGTCTCACTACGACTCGGGATATTGTGCGTCGGGTCCCGCGACAATCCGCACGGCGCCTGCATGCCTCTATTATCGCCTATACAGCTCGAATCTATGTTTCCGACGTGGTCAATGACATTCTCGAACACTATAGCGTATCACATATGATAACGACGCAGAAAGGATCACCATACGAAGCAACGCGAGACAAATGACGCCACGTCCACGCGGCTACCGAAATCCAGGATGATGGCTGCAAGCAGCTGTCACCACCTGTCAAGCCTGAGCTGTAAACATTATCGTCTCCAGCAGTAACTCGAGTGGTGCAGTTGTTTTGTCGCGTCGCCGGTTATAAGGCAATGAAGCATTTGGTGTGTCGGTTCCAAGACTTGAGGGGTTTCAGGTGCCTGAGGCACGACCATGGAACATGAACACATCGGCATTGCAGCTCTGCCTACTCATTTTGCGAGCCGCGTTGAAGATACAGATGTAGATGCTGTGGAAATATATATATATAATGAGAGGCTTTTGATAGAACTCCATCATCAAGCTAACACTCATTCAACTTACATTCACTTCGTGTCATTCTCTTCTCCAGCGCTCGGCCGCCCCATTCGTTCAATACAATATTAAGATACCCAATTTTTTCGACAGTCTATACCGTACAATCCATTCTACCAAAATGAAGTTCACCAGCACCCTTCTTGTTCTCGGCATCGCCGCTCTTACCAACGCACGCGCTGTCTGGGTCCGCCAGAACAATGCACAAACCTTCACCGGCGCTCTCGGTGGTGTCGCAGCCACACCTGTACTCGATTCCGGTATCGCGAACCGCCCCTTCAGTGTGAAGGGCGACACCTTTGTCAACCTTTCAGGTGCTCTGCAGCGGTCTTGCGACCAACAGTTCAACGGCTGTGCGAACTTGGCCAATGGTGGAAATGGAAACTTTTCCACTCAGGAGTGCCAGGCACAGAAAGGTTAGTTAAACAGTGCCGAAGTTTGGAGTTGAAGCTAATCAGTGGTAGATCAATGCACAGCTGCAAGCGCCTGAGTGGCCTAGCACAGTGTTCGCGATAGCGTATTGGAGGGCTTCGGGGGTTGTGTAGCCGTAGGACGAAGAGCAGGAGGCTGGGTGCTTTGCTCCAGGAGGGCTGCACAGCAAGTAAACTATTACGATGAAATGCAACGCGATATATGATCATCTCTCTCGCACCCGTTTGTTGTCTTCACCCTGAAACAGAATATTGCCACCATCATAGAAAGACATGGTCATGTTTGCACTGGCCCCTTCTCTTTCTCGGTTTCATCGTGTCCTAAAGAATCTTTTTTGGGTAAATTTTTGAGGCATGGCGCGTTGAATAGACGGCCACTCCATGCACCTCGTGCTGTCCCAACAGCTACCACGCACCATAGTAGAATGACGGCAACAGCAAAGATCGTCCCCAAGACCCTGAAAAACAGACTCGGAAAGATGTTTCCAAGTTCCATCGTACTAAGCGCCATGACGCCAAGAGGAAAGGTGAACCCCCACCAGCCCATGTTGAACGGAAACGGGCGTGACTTGTAGATAGATGCCAGGGCAAAGCAGAGCCAAGTCAGCCCAAACGCCCACATTATGAGTGCTATGAAAATCCCGACAACGAAGAATATATCGCCTGCCACAGGGATATCTGAGAAGAACTCCGTTTCTGGGAATACTCGTCGGCTCACCATACCAAGATATGTTATCGAATAACCGCCCATACCCAACGGACCCAGTGGCAGAAAAGACGATACAACAATCTCTCGTGGTGGTAGTTTATGTAAAGCCAGACGTGTGTAGTACATGACTAAGACAGTCATCGCTAATGGCGTAGACATGCCCCACATGACATATGATGCGATGATCGTACCAAGCGCATGTTGCGGGTTGGGCAGGTGCTCGGCGACTCTGGCACCAGTACCGGCCGCAACGATAGACGCGGCGATGGGTAGTAGTTGAGCTGCAGTAATACGATCCAAAGCCTGTCGGTCGGATGCAGATATCAGCAGAATGGTGAGCGATATTGTGACAGACACAGCGACTACAGAATCGATCATCCAGCAAACCCAAGCAAAGGTGGTGGCCCAAGATCCCCAGTATGGAATACATATTGAGCACCAAGCTGAGATGAGGGTAGCAAATCCCATCGGGATGGTTCCAAGAAAGAGCGAATTGACGCTGTCCGCGATCATAACGGTCCATATCTCAGGATAGACAGCATATCGGAAGACCGAGACCGAGAAGGCGGATGCGAACAAGATAGTATTGAGACCGAAGAAGATCACGGCAAGCCAATAGAGCCAGTCTGCTTTGAACGGTATAGCCACGAGAAGTAGAGATACTATTCCCGTGCCCATAGTCACGGAGAACCATGACGGCGAAAAGTTTCGGACGATCCTCCGCCACCCGACCTACGTTTGTTCAGCGCAGGATTATGGTACCGTTTCATCGAACACATACATCGTACTTGGTCAGCTCTAGAGGCGCAGGCGTAGCTTGAGAACCAGTAGATTGGGATTTCGACGTCGTTTGGCCTTGAGACTTGAGGCGTCGTATGGGAGCCCGCTGTGCTGCAGGCGCAGTCAGAGCAGGGTTATCCGATGCAATGCGATCCAGCTCGTAGTCATCCATGTACGCGACGACGTATCGGATGTGGCACAACAATGAAGCTGCTGCGAGATACCATTTCCAGTAGCGCAACGGTTCGCCGATGACGACGGTGTCGCGGCGCCGTCGCAAATCAATGAGCCCAGATCCAATCACGTGGGCAGCACGGACCGATCGGTTTCACACGCTGAACCGCGTCGAAAACCCACAAATCTCACTTCATCTGATTTCCAAACCATATCTCACTGTTCCTGGTTACGTCAGCTTCCTTCTCACGCCTCTGCTCACGCACATTTTGGTTCCGCAAGCAGCGACTTCAGCAGCGTACCGCACTCGCGATCCTTCGGTCTCGCTTCCGAACTTCCGTGTGCCGCTGGACCCTGATCTTCGACAGGCGCATCAGCACATTTGGCACCCAGCGACATGCCAGGCTTTTTGGATCTACCCCTTGAACTTCGAAACCATGTATACGAGATATTACTTGGTGAAGAGCTAGGGCGATCTTTCCGTGGGGTTATGGTGGTGTCAGAGCATTATGTGAGGAACGATCTACCGCTTCGGTGCTATCGCGGCTTGCTGCGCGTATGTCGCCAGATCCATGGAGAGTTTAAGCAGGCAATTCAACATTTGGTCGCCGCAAAACGCCTAAACTATGAATTCGACATCACATTTTCGCATGGTCGGCCGTACTTCTCCTTGAGCTGGGTTCAATTTGCGGCGCTTTCGCCTACCTTCAACCAACTTCTCATCAATGTCGATTTGCGCACTCGTGAGCCTCTCCGAGACGGGCCTCGCGAGTCCTTCGTACCCCATGAACATGAGCTGGCTCATCTGTTAGAACATTCCCCTACTTGTTTTGCCAAGCAACTCTTCGACTACATCGCCATCTTCCTGAAAACGCTCGCGAATCTGCTGTTCCAAGGCAACCCTCACTTCAGTGTTCTGTACACCGAACGCATGATACTGAATTTGCGTACCCCAACAAAAGTGGTTGCGCTCGGAGGAAATGGTCATAACCCCATAACCTTATCACGGAGGCTTCGCGTCGACCAGATAGAGGCTCGCAAATTGCATAACACCATGCGCAACACCCTGCAGACTACGTCGAACAACTTTAAAGCGTTCGATGCAAGTCACTGCGACCAGCTCTTTCCGTTAATCCAGATTGGATCACTGCGATTCGCAACCGAAGGGCAAATTTGGGGCGAGGGACACAATTTGGTGCTTGCTCATGATGACTTTCAGTGGCTGCGATTCTAGATATTTCGTGAGCTCTGGAGTCATCAAATCATTTCGAGTCACAACCAAAGTGTTTGGACGAGTCTACAATAGGCGCACTGCCATCACTCACGGAAAGCCGAAGGCTCATTAGGGTAGTGGCACGTGTTGTGTGGTTTGCGCAGACGGACTTGGTCCAGGAATTGGCTATAACCAGTTTCGTGACTTAACCCTGCATGTGTCCGTGAAACATAGTCTTACTAATGGCTCTGTACACATTGAGCTGCAGACAGGTCGTTCAAGGACTCCAAAACAGTCAACAAGAAAGATTTCCGTACAGGACAGCACCTGACATCATGTGCTCTTTCATCACGCACTCTTCAATAAAGGCCAGCCTCCCAAGATCAAACACACGTTCAAACATACTCGTGTTATATGATTCCGCCAGTAGTGCTGTTAGGCGCTAAACACCTGCGTGCGGGAGTAGAATATACTCTATTGGATTACGTTGAGGAATTCCAGGCAATTCAGTGGACTTTGAGCTATCTTGAAACTAAGGGGATAAAATCGGAAGGCGACTGCTAGTTCTCTACGGTCCGCCAGCAGTGAAGTCTCGTCGGTCTGAGAGCGCTCGCGATATAGTAGTGACGTATCGCTGCGTCCAATCTCGCGCACCGCAAACGCTCAAGAGCCACTCGCCCACAAGCCGGAAAACCTGTCACAAGTGCTCCAGTTCCTGTGACTTGTCCTCTTGTTCTTTATTTCTCTTTCCAATTTACTGTCCTTTTATCCTTCCTCCAACCACTTGGCGCTCATCATCCAAACCAAATATGTAATGACACCAACGCTTTCATGGCAATCAAATTCACTCTTCACTGCCCTTCGACCGAAAAGACTAAGAAGGATTTCATGATCCGGAATCCCGACAAGCACTTCAATCTCCTCTACGATATTCGTTCGATATTCAGAACCAACTACGCTGCGGTCTACGACATCCGCGCCAAACCAATCGATAACCTTCGCGATTGCGTATCGGGACAGGTTGTACAAGTTGCTATCAGTCGAGACGAGACCATGAAATATTACAAGCCATGGAACTGCATCATGTACAACGGCGAGGACAGCGCAAACGTAGACTGGATGACTGATGGCGTTGGACTGGCATGGGAGGTACGGAACATCTGGCAGAAAAAAGAAGTACCGATAGCTAACCGGAAGTAAGGACCTTAACGATCAACAAAGGTGCGCCCACATCACGTGTGTTTCCAGTGCTGGCGCAAACACCGGTGGCTTCGTTCAAACCAACATCATCCGCATCACGCGCCCATACGCCACCGTCAAAAAGGAGGTACAGGAAATCCTCGTCAGTGATCCCGAACAGATGTGCACCCAACCCGATGTCGGTATGGCAATCTTCTACAATTGGAACTGGAAGTGGGAGGTTTTCCTGCCAGCTTCCATGATGCCCGACGACCCCAAAGACGTGTCTCCCAAAGTCCTCAGTCTCCTCACCGTCCTTTCTTCTTTTACCCATGGTTCAGCACGTAAGGTGCGCGCCTACGTCATTGAGGCCGTCAAGGCGCGTCTGGCTGAACTGGGAGACGGAGAGACTAAAGATCCATTGCTGCAGGAGGAAGATATTGTTCATGTCATTAGTACGCTCTACGAGAAGGCGGGAAGTCCAAAAGCCAAAGACTACCTAGCTGAAGAAAACAAGGTGAAAGAGAGGGAACGGAAAGAGACCTGGAGCATGAGCCGAAGACCAGAAGGCACGAGAAAGGAGAAGGCGTGACATAATGTGGACGACCTTACTCAGCGGCTGGGTAGGGTTTAGAAAGAAAGTCGCAAGATCCGAGCTTCAAATGGTCATGATCACTGGTCCATTTCAACCTCTCAGAGGATGAGTAGATAGAGCTTGCAAAGTGATGTCTGTCGACTACTCAGTAGTCCGGCTGGATAATTCTTGCAATAGTATAAGAGCCAGGCGCCTGAATACCCAGAAAACCGTCACATTAGGTTCCTTAAACTCCAGGTATATACCCTAATCAATCGCTAAACCCTTCGAACACATCTTCCGCCTCTTGTGCTTCTTTCGCTGCTACCTTCTTCCGTACCTGCTCAATCATACCCTTCACTCTTTGCTCCTCCTTCCTTTCGTCTTCCGTCAACGCCGCCACACGATCATGCTCGCGCTTTGCTGCCTTCTTCTCTCTTCGTAGTTCCTTGAGCGCCTTCTGGTCCTTCTGCTGCGTCCATGCCGAGGCCTTCTTGTCTTCTGTGACATATCGCTTCTTGCCCTCAGCCTTATTTGCCTCGTATTCACTCTGCTCGGTCTGTCGTTGTTGTTCCCGCACTTTGTCCTTGTATGCATAGGTGCTGAAATCCATCTCCACCCCCAGACTTCGGTCTCCTTCCCACTTTTTCAGTTCCGGCATGCTGGGTAGCTTGAGCAGACCCCAGGCATTACCATGCTCTGTCCAATCGAGATCTGGAATACGGAAGATGGAACTCGCGGTATGCTTGCTATAGGCACGGACCCATGAAACGAATCCCCGCTGTGCTTTGTCAAATAGTGCTCGGTCGGACTTGACTACCTTCCGTATCCGGTTGCTCATGGCTGCTGCTTCTTCCGCGGTTACTGTAACATCAGGTGTAGTAAAAGGCGATACAGGGGTCTGCCGAACTCGGAGGAACTCAATGTAGTCTTCTTCTCGTCCTGGGCTGAGGAATGTAATGGCTAAACCCTTGCGGCCCGCTCGGCCTGCGCGTCCGCAACGATGGATAAAAGTCTTGGGATCGCTTGGGGCATCTAGTTGAAGAACAAGATCCACCGAGGGGATATCGAGACCACGTGCAGCGACATCTGTGGTGAGAAGGATAGACGGTGTGACGCTCTCGACGAATTTGATGAAGTTGCGATTTCTGACTTTGTCCGGCAGTTTGCCATGCAGAGGCACGATGGTGTACCCTTTGAGGACTTCGGGTAAGATGTGTTGGAAGTAGTCCACCGAAAAGCATGTCGCCAGGTACATGATGGACTTTTGCGGCTGTGGTTCTAAGGACGAGAGCACTTTCTTAATTGCAGGTAGCTTGTGCGAAGCGGGTACGGTAAGGTAGGACATTTGTAAACTTGCTGGTGTTTTCTTGTCTTCAATGGCGCCCATCTCTCCTGTCGCACTATTGGGTGCAGCTCGCGCCTTGACTTTGACTGCAATACGGACAGGATTTCGGAGACCAACACGAATCAACTGGTCGACAGCCTCGGAAACACTAGCACTGAAGAGACCGGTCCGGCGTTGCTTTGGTAGTCGGGAGAGAATCTTCTGTAGGTCGTCCTTGAAGCCAAGATCCAGAAGACGGTCGGCTTCATCCAGTACGAGAGCATCGAAGGATGACTGTGAGCAATGCACATGCGGCGAGGAGAGGAGTTCCAGTAGACGTCCCGGTGTACCGATAAGTACGTTGGTAGATGACTTGAGAAATCTACTAAGATCCTGAGCTGGCGTTACTGATCCTCCAAGGAGTAGCTGGGGTACGACCCTCAAGGTTCCTGGTGGGAAGGTCGGCTTTGGTGGAGCATCGGCGTCCTCCATGTCGGTGTCTTCATCCTCGGGATCCAGTAGGGCTGCGGAGGGCGCATGGAATCTCAGAAGTGACGATAGTACAGTGTGAATTTGTGTTGCAAGTTCCCTTGTTGGTGAGATGATAATGGCACCCACGTGATGCTTCTTTATGGGCGCATCAAGCCGCAGCAGGCGCTCAACAATGGGTATCAGGTAACTAGTAGCTTGTTAGACAAAAATGAGATTTCGTGATGCGAATCTTACGCTAGAGTTTTTCCACTTCCTGTAACGGCTTCGACTACAACATCAGAGTTCTTCATGAACATGGGGATGGCAGCATGTTGTACAGGCGTAGTTTTCACAAAGCCCATGGAATCCACAGCCTCGAGTATCCATTCTGACAGGGCGGGCGTCAAGGCGCCAAAAGATCGATCTGTCTTTGTTTGGGGTGCCATGATGCACGTAACACTTGTGTTAATGTCTTCTGAAGCTGCTGGAAAGTCGCGACGGCCGTACGGAAAAGTCGCGCGAACTCTGAAATTTTAGTGGAGCCACGCACAGCCACATTATGCGCGCCACAGCCATGAGCCACAAGTGCCCACTGGCAGACACGATTGATGACACGCGAGATCGTCACTTGTCACCGTCTCGAATGCATCTGCCAAAAGCTTGTGTTGGCAGGATACGCTGCATCCCGGTTCGCCTTTCTGCTATGATAACACACTCCCTTTCCCCCTTACGACTGGAACCTGATCGCATCGCCAAGACGGATCCGCAGCCACGCTGATCATAGGCGCATTCGCGAGAACCGGATCGTAACTACATGCGTAGGCTTGCGATCAAATTTCCCAGTTCCATGCAGCAAGATTACCTAGCCGTACCCCCCAATACGTTCGCTGTTTACCCGCCTATAATAATCAAGACGACCGCTGCTGTCGCCTGCACGCACTGTGGCATCTTCTGCCTCCCTAAACGATGCGCGCTGCCCGGACGAATCCGCGGGCTATGAGTCTGTGATCACACCTGATGCTGACATCAATGTCGAAGCCACCTTAAGTGCCGCCGTCCCGTATGTTAGCTGTGACGCGCCAACTCAGCCTCGTTACATATATTCGCAACCCTCGGACCACCAGTTTCTTCTTGTAAACATCGCCTTATTGTGTGCCAGGGCCCGCTCCACACTTTCCGGCGTCATCCGGGCTCCTACTTTACCTTACTTTCCCACCTGTTGGCGCGCTGCCATGGAATCTTCACGCCAATACCAGATACCCAACACGCCGCGCGTAATATCGCCGTCACCCACACCCTCGGAGGCGGGCAGCACAAAAGATGGCTACTTTGGCCCGGTAACGCGCTCGTCGACGCGCAAACAACGAATTACGTCACCTCCGCCCATCGATGAGGACTCGTCCAGCTCAGATCCCGACAAGAGGGCTCGCGCCAGGAGCCGGAGTCCCAAGCTGGATGGAGGCATGGGGAGACGGAGGATGAGTGGCCTGACGAGCCGAAGGCAGATGAATGGAGGCATGAAGAAGGATCTCACGCTGCCTGCCAACACCTCAAACGGCCACCTGTCGCCAGCGCAAGCAAACAAGAATTACTGGAGGGAAATGAGCAGAAGCCCAAGTCCTCTGGGCTTGATTCCCATCCACCAGAAATGGCGGTCATTCGTGAGTACGCACGCCGTATCTACAAGGCCCATTACTGACTTTGATAGATCCACCGGCACGAGATCCCCCGCAAGATCTTGCACGTCTCTATCGGCTTTCTCACCATCTTTCTCTACTGCATCGGCACGCAAACGTCGCAGATACACAACGTCCTCCTGACCATGCTAATACCCATCGCCCTGACCGACGTCATACGCCACCGTTACTGGCAAGTGAACCGTTTCTATATCCGCTGCCTGGGTGCGTTCATGCGCGAGTCGGAGGTAGATGGATACAACGGCGTCATCTCCTACCTCCTAGGCGCGTGGATTGTAATGCGCTTTTGCCCAAAAGACATTGCAGTCATGAGCATCTTACTGTTGAGTTGGTGTGACACCGCTGCCTCGACTTTTGGCAGGCTCTGGGGCCACCTTACGCCCAGAGTCAGAAAAGGCAAGAGTCTTGCGGGCTCCATAGCGGCCTGCGTAACAGGCGTCATCACAGCTGTCGTATGGTGGGGCTGGTTAGGGCCTCTCTACTCAGAATACAACCACGGCGAACACGCTTTTGCGTTCCAGGGCGCGCTGACGCTCCCTCCGCAAGTGCGGGAGACTCTCGCCTTGTCCCCGAAACAAGCTTCTCTCACTGGATACTGGGCTCTGGGCGCCATGTCCCTGGCGTCTGGCGTCATTGCCAGTGCTAGCGAAGCGATTGACGTCTTTGGTTGGGACGACAATCTCACCATCCCCGTGCTTTGCGGAGCCGGGTTATGGGGCTTTCTCCGGATCTTCGGATGATCCAAGCTTCTCGATCTGTATGATTTTACGTTTTGTCGCCTTTTCGGCTCTTCTTATCCAATCTATATCCCTTTGGATCAATGATACCCTAGATACGGGTCCTCGGGGTGGCATCGCATCGGTCATGGTACGACGGCGTCATGGGCGTTTGGACAGATGGAGACGGAAGGGCATTGGGCCAGTAGATTTAATCTTGAATCAGTATACCTACAAGCAAATAATAATCTTTCTTGCAACTACGAAGCTACTTTGGTGTAAGGGCGTTGTAGGGCTTATCGAGTTTCAAGCCGAGGTCCAGATTCTCACGTTGCTCATCTCTTTTGGGTTCCATCCACGATCTTGCAAGCACCAGATCCAGCTCTCTCACACGCCTCCAGGACCAGAATTCGGCATGTACCCGTTCTCGATGCAGAGCAAACGCAAAAGGGAAGGCCTGAATATCCTAAGGGACCCCTGCCATGTGATATTCGACTTGGCGCATACCGCCACATGCACCCCAACGATTGGAGGCTCACTCAGACTTGCTTCTTGATATACTGTCACGCACCACACCTTCGGCTAGGGCGACTGACGATACAATCTGACTCCTGCGATTATATTACTCACTGAGCAGCCCAATACTCACAACGGTCAACGCATAGGCCCCTGCCGATCGCCCGCAGATTGCCCCGCCACACCCGCCGTTAAGAGGCCTCCATGTCCTACGCCCGAACGCGCCTCTGGAATCTCCACCTACCCTCTTTCCGCAACTGACCTGGCGCACACGAAACTTTCTCACGCAGGCACAACTGTATCAGGATTGCTGTAAAACGTCTGCAATCTCTGCGCCTCTCTGTCATAAGCGTCTCCCAGTCGCATCCCCCACCTGTTCACTCTGCGCATACCGTTCAACTTCGGACGCCACTTCTACATACACACTTAGAGAGATACCATGGCATCGTCGTCTGCGGCAGCGGGGCTGCTGGCTCGCCAGCTTAAGCAAATGCAAAACGACAAGAGCATATCGGGCATAAGCTGTGGTCTAGTGGACAGCAATGTGTTCGAGTGGGAGGTGATGCTGATGATCGACGATGACACAAAGTTCTACGGAGGTACTGACTGAGCGATGGCCCTAACAGAGTGCCGCGGCAGTACTGACAGCATGCTTAGGAGGGTTCTTCCGCGCGCGCCTCACCTTTCCCAGCGAATACCCTCTTCTACCGCCAAAGATGCGCTTCGAGACGCCCATCTTCCACCCCAACAGTGAGTCTCTGTCCTATGATCCTATTACCTAGTTTGCTAACAACGCGAAGTCTACCAAAACGGCGAAGTATGTATCTCGATCCTACACCCCCCAGAAGAAGACAAGTACGGTTACGAATCCGCCGCTGAACGCTGGTCGCCCGTTCAAACGCCCGAGACCATCCTCCTCTCCGTCATCTCCATGCTGTCCAGTCCGAACGATGAGTCACCAGCAAACGTCGAAGCCGCGAGCCTGTGGCGAGACAACACGCCGGAGTTCAAGAAGAGGGTGCGGAAGTGCGTCAGGGACAGTCTGGAGTTTGAATGAGGTAGACGGAGGGAGGCAATTTCGTTCATGAATGCATAAGCGTGGCTGGGTATCTGGGTATGCGATATTGGATCACGGCGTGCATGGTGGTTGTCTAGGTGCCATCTAGGAAGCATGCAATACATGATATCTTATCCTGGGGTGTTTCTATCATGAGAAGATCGCGTTCCCTGTCTGAACATGTTTTTGCAATTTTGAACTTGAACACACGGGCGTAAGTTTCTTACACATCTGAGCAGGAACCACGGATCGAGCCATGTCTCAATCTGCTGCAGACACACGTGTAAAGTCCAAAAGAAGAGAAAGGCTTTTCAGGAGAGCAACTTTGTTGTTCTATCATACAACCACCTTCTCTACCGGTCTTCCAATACTAAAATATATGTACAAAACGTTCCACCCAAAGGAGTGACAGGCAGGAACAACAAGAACGGTAAATGTATCCACAAATCTCCCTCTCAAAAACAATAAGACGCCATCCCTTCTCCTCATCACTCATCTCATATGTCCAACAGAAATCCTTCTCGATGGTTCACTGCCTCAACAGTAAAGCTCGTATATCATCGACAATCTAAGCAGCAGTGCAAAGCAGTCCATCAGCGCCAAGGGGCAAGACACAGCACTGAGCAGTGGTACCATCCTTGGCGCAAGCAGCGTTGAACTCCTCGGTAGTCTTGATACCGGCGCCAGCTATAATGACTCTGTCAGCTCGTTCATTTCATAAGCTAAGATACAAGTAAAACGTACCGTTGGCGCAGTTCAAGTTGGCGACACCAAGGACGTCAGTCTGGCAGCAAAGAGGTGTAGCGAGGCCGCCGCAGATACCGCTTTGGCGCTCGACGAGAGTGGCGGGGTAGCGCTTTGTGACAGCGGCGGCCTCGCTACACC
>Ga0268250_10000502_pt1 | contig 18566 bp, 18 predicted proteins | sample AgamicAsSfe_FD_200448 | JGI IMG/M metagenome (GOLD analysis project Ga0268250, IMG submission 200448) | Agave microbial communities from Guanajuato, Mexico - As.Sf.e (v2) (version 2) | ecosystem: Host-associated > Plants > Phyllosphere > Phylloplane/Leaf | place: Guanajuato, Mexico | collected... | reverse complement strand
CTGGATGAAGAGACGTCGAAAGCGGGGAAACTAGGAACTGTGTAACTGGGCGCTGATTGGTGGTGATTGAGTTCTTATCTACTACAAAAGCGCTCTACGTGCTAATCGTATGGGTCGCAAGACAGCAATGCATGTTCCAGAACATGAAAATGCTCACCTGCCTAATTCATTTCAACGTCGATTCATCTCTTCACAGCTCGTTGTGCGCCGGCGCAGCCTTCTGTACGTCGACACCACAAACGGCAGGCGTACCTACTTCCATTCGGTATACACACTTCTCCTCTTCGACGATCTTCCAGATCTCATCCTTCTCCGCACAGGCCAAGATGACCATGGTGCTTCTGTTCGGTCCGTTCCAGCAATGCTGGCCGTTCTCGTACTTGAGCGCGATCCTTTCACCGCTGCCCAGGCCCCTTCCGTCGGCAGGAAGCTCTTCATCGACGGTGATGGATTCAATGCGTGCAAAGTTACCCATGCCAGTGTGACCGCCACCCTTCTTAGGCTTCTGAGTGGTCTTTGAAAGGAAGCAGTGCTCGTATGTGTATTCGCCGGAGTCGGTGGATGTGCACCGGTCTCTCAGGGCGCGGAAGATAGAGTCTGGGCCGTAGTCTTTGGTGAGATCTTCCTCGTGCTTTGAAAGTTCCGACTTGTCTCCCTCGAGTTCCTTCTTCGCAGAGTCTAGCTGCGACTTGGCGTCGGTAACGGCCTTGGATTCAGGTGCGTCGCCAGTCGTAGAGTCTGCAAGGATACCGTTCTCGATGAGCATGACGCGCAAGTCGCGAAGCTTGCTGTCCACCCAGCTACGGATAGAGTCGGGGAGGTATTCTTCGAATTTGTAGACTGCGTCCATGGTCAGTGAATTTATAGGGTGAGTGAGCGAATATGTACTTACGAAGCTCTACATCAGACTCTTCAACTGTCTCGAACTCTTCCCACTTGATAGCGCTCTCAGAGTCTGGCTTCAGAATCTCATCGAGATCGCGATCCAGAGCGGTGTTGGGACCTGTACGCTCTTGTGCTGCGTAGTTCTCCCAGGCCTGCACGGCACGCTTTACACCCTCGTCGTTGAAGTTGGGGTTGTACTCCTCTTTGAAGCGCTTCAACATGCCCTCGAGCTCCTCGATCCTGGCTTGTGCTGCGTTCCTCTCGTCTCGCACACGGTTGACGTTCTCAGTGAGCTCTTGGATCCTCTCTTTGGCCAAACTGGCCAGCACAGTGACTTTGCCGCCCTTTCCTGCGCCTTTGACGACCTTGCCTCGCTCCGCCCTCTCAATCTCGGCGAGGCTCTTTGTCAGGCCATCTACCTTGAGTGTCGCGCCTTCGATCTGTGTCTTGAGCGTCTGTATGCGGTCCTCGACCTCCTTGCGCATACGACCAGCCTCAGCCACCAGCTCCTTCCGTTTCTGTCTTGCAGAAGTCAGGCTCTTTTGTCTCGCCTCGTCCGCCTTCCTCCATTCTTTACCGATGGTCGCACATTTGTCTTCACACTTGACACCTCCTACACGCTCATATTCGTCGCTGCCGTCACAGCATAGTTCGTAGTCGCATGCGCCGTCGTTCACGTTGGTAAAGGGAATGTAGCTCGGCTGGTGGCCTTTGTTCTTGCAGTAAAAGCCAGGCAGAGCCGGCGTGGAATTGACGTCTTTGCCTTGGAAGCCCAAGGGCTGCGGTGGGGAGAGGGGCGAGAGGTAGGAGCATGCCGATGTGCCTGGCTCGTCAGAGCCATCGGGGCAGTCGCAGTAGTCGTCGTTCAAGCGTGCAATGGGAAGCTTGATGGCCGGATTCGAGATACAAGTGAATGTCTCGGCATCCTTGTAGTACTTTGCAACTAGACACTGGCTGTCAGCTGTGCTCAGTCGTGCGTCTGGAAGCTCTCCACGAGCTGTAACGGGTGCAACATACACTCCGGACCAACACCCCGCGGCCGGGCGGGGTCTGACGCCGCATCTGCGGTGCTGGCTAAGAGGGGGAGTATAAATGCTAGCGAAGACACGTGCTTCCTTCCCATTTTGAATATGGAGAGAGCAATTGGAGCTGGAGACTCCAACATGCTCGAAATGCCACATCGACATAGTTTCAGGGTCCAGTGGCCCGTGCGCAACCGCCTGAGCTATCTCCAGCCCTCACCTCCGCCTCCGCAATGTCAACTCTCCACAACGGCGCGTGATGCCATCCTGAGCGACTAATGACATCTTCTTCTATCACCCCTCCAAGCAGATAGTATCTTTGTCGCCGTCTTCTCTTTTATTCAAATAGCAAGGAACGCCTACGCTTACAAGAGAGCGTTTGTTGCATACCCTGGACATACCGACACTTCTGGGCATCAAACAAACAACAGCCTCATGCTCCTGTCCCAATACAGAAGCTACGCTCAGTAATGGCATTCAATCAAATTTAGGCCATCTTCTATCCAATATCGGTCATGTATCGGGCAATAGATGTGGCTTTTGGGCGGCCGCCCATGTCTGCGCTTCAAGCAAACGCTGTGCACGCAGTCTCATTGCTTCGTTTTGAGTCTCGGAAATCAAGATCATGCACCAGAATGGCCGAGCTCGCACTCTCGAACGACCTCTGTCGTTTGCATATATACGAATCGCGTGCATGGACTATGTGAAAAGAGCATTCCAACGTGATCTTCCACTCCTTTACACACCATTCTTCTATCCCGACATAACTCTAGTCTGTATCATTTCTGGCTCCAAGCAGGTTCTCTAACGTGATGACATACGCTGATGAGGACGAGATCGATTGGAGTGATGGTTCTTTCGATGATCCACCTCAGAAGGGTATCGATACCTTTGCTCGTCCGACTCAATCCAGCCCATCTGCAGAAATACAGAACGATCAAGACTATCTACTTGTATCAGAGGTACATGGTCAACACCGGACATCCTGCAGCCTTCCACCCGAATCAGGTAAGAAGCCAGGCCCCATCGAAAGCCGCTTATTTACACTCTATAGTTTCCGCGGATGGAAACAGCACGGCCCAGGACCCTTCGCGTGTTCAGCGAGCCGGCATAAGTGTTCATCTCAACCAGCGTCTACCTTCCAAGGAAGATTACGTGAATTATGTACTCTACCAAGCTAACCAGAAAGCTTACGAGGCCACCTTTTTGAACACCTTCATAGCACATGCCTTGCATCCCGATCGCATAGCCCAATGTTCTGAAGATCCAACTGGTAGTATCCCAACTGTTGTGGAATATATGGAATCGGTGATTCATGAGGTCGATAGCATCACGAGAAGGATGATCTGGAATGCCCACTGTCGTACGGTCCATCTGCTCGCAAAAGACGGCAAGGATGGCGCCCCATTTCTCGATATAAACGCATTCGACACGAAACCTTTCTCCGATTACGGTCCCAGCAATCTCTTTCCTGCGGCAAAAAGAATGGACGCATCTTGGCATCTTACCAGTCCAAGTCCTCTCATGGTTCAGTACTCAACCAAGGAGTACGAGCTTGGCTGTCAAGCAAGTCCTCTGGAGGAGATTGACGATTTCAATAACACAGTATTCCGCAGAATAAACATCGGTGGCGTCTTGCCCACTGGACGCGCCGTCAAGTTGTCGACATCCGGGAAGCGCGAAGGTCAGAGTATACCTGGAGCAGCGGTCAGGGAAGATCGAGCCAACCCGCCTTGTGGTAGTTGGCTCCCATTTGCGCCGTTAGATTCAGCCTCTGGTTCCCACGTATCTCAGCCCATCGCAGATACTCCAGTCAGTATTATCCACCAAGCAGACTTAGATGGTGCTCGCCAAGAGTATGGAGCTTCTATCTCTCCAGCATATGCGCATGACAGGCTATCGTACTCATCTCCCACCCACCCCGAGATTTCCTTCGGCCATTGTGATGTGGAGACTTCGAACAGCGATAATGCCATGCAAAGTATTGAGTACACAGAGAAGGTAAACCCATGGCGAATGAGACTGGTCAACGACCACAAGCGGAGGCTGACGCGGAAATGGGGCAACCCACCACAGACTATCGATTGTGCAGTTCGAAGCTTCAAGCAAGCCGTTACTGCGGCTATCTCTATGGGCATCCACCCTATCGCACATGACTACCCGAAGAAAATCGAGCCTATCACAACAAGTAAACAACACCAGAAGTATGTCAGACGCTCCAATCAGTCCCGGAACAAAGGTGGTTCAGAATTCACTGAGGGAGCCGCCCCCAAGACGCATGTGTCGCGTACTCGTCTTACAGGCTCAACAGCGGCTCTATCAGAACCCATCCCAGACCAACTAACCTCGACTGAGCTACCGAGAACGGCGCCTCTGGCACGATTAAAGAAGAGGAGGAGAAGGAATATAGCTGCAGTCGAGCAGGTTCCAGCCATGTCCTCTGCAGAGAATTGGAAGACTGCCTCCAAGCCTTGCAGAGAATCTACACTTCACTCGAACGATGAGACCTCATCTACTGGCCAGTCGCCATATCCTAGTCTTCAGAAATCAAGAACTCTGGAGTCTCATCAGCATCTTCCTCCCAACGCTTATTTCAAGCCAATCTCGAGAGACGAGAAATTCGTCTGGCGTTGTGCCTTCAAGCACGCAATGGGTCACTACTACAACGCTGGAGACCGCAAATCTTGTAGGGGCTGCAACACCGCTCTTAGCGATAACGTCCGTGTTGTCTTGATGGACTTTTACATGCCTCCGAGGACCTTTTACTTCCAACCCGCGCAAGGTATGCGCTGGAAACCTTCCAAACAATTAAGCCAACCTCGTAAATGCGGCTTCTCTTCCCATGATGCTGTTGCGAAAGACGCTTACTGGAAAGCTATTAATTGTGGTGCGTCGGAAGAAGAAGCTCAAAAAACGGGTATTGACGCAGTAGTCGAATACATCAAACCGAAGCCGCTTCCAAAAGCACCCACACCCGAACCGACCCCAGAATCAGAGCCCGATCTTGGCCCCCATCCAAGCAGTTCGACCACGATGGAGCATGGGCAAGATATTCCCGATGGTTACTACTGGGAAAAGCGAAAGTCAAACGAGGAACATGCCTGGCGATGTGATGTCAACCACGGTCTTGGACGTTATTACCTAGCGGGTGACAGGAAGACTTGCCCAGGGTGCGGATCCAGTCAGAAAGGTCGTGGCAAGCATAAAGAGATGGATTTCTATCTCCCATCGGGGGTCATTGTCCGACAAGAAGCACCTGGTTTATCAAAATTCAAGCCTCGTAAGCCGTACAAGCTGAGCAAATCTACCGCCACGAAGAGAGAACTGGTCACCCACAATCAAATGTGTGCCAATGTATACTTTAGTCTTGTTGCCAACGGATACGAAGCAGAAGAAGCTTTGCGGCTTGCGGTAGAGAGAGTCGACAGTGAGCTGGACAAGAAATAGGAGAGTAAGATGAAGCGACATGACAAGCAAGGTGGGAGTCAAGGCCCAGAGGCATTGGGAAAGCCGAGTACTTCAAGCGGTGCTACAAGAAAGGATTCTGTCAACACAAGCGAAGTCGACAGAAAGAGAACCAAATGTCGTCGCAACTCTCGAGGTGGCTGTACCATGGCTCTCGTCCCAAAAAAGCGAAGCGCGAACGACCTGAGCGAAGAAGAGACCTATGGTGTTGCTGTCGATCAGGAGATTGGGTACACTTCAAGCGAACAAGACCCACGGGATTCTTTCGAGATCTCATCTACGGAAGAAGAAAGCTCTGCTTCGGAGAGCGAGTGAGGGCATAGATGGCGGCTCTAGTATTGAGAGACATGAGCGTTGAAAAGCATTCCTTTGGCTATTTTGCAATGAGTTTGTTCTCGAAAAGGCCGCTTCATGGAGAATCAGACAAGGATGTTTGTTGCTTTGTTTCACGATCTTGCTTCCTGTTTTTTACTCTGTTTTGTCTATGTATGTATGTATGTATGTATGTATGTATGTATGTATGTATGTATGTATGTATGTACGTATGCATCTTCATCTCTGTTGATAGTTTTGCTTAGGTACTCACTAGACAGGTGAATCTCGCTCAATACCTTCACTTGGGTCATTCTCTGGATTTGTGGTTGAATGTGAAAGTCACTAGCTGGATCTTAAGTTGCACCCCTACCCTATGGCGACATGAATCAACCAAGTGGATGATAAAGTGATGATTAGGAGTTAAATATGTACAGCAGCTAACACAAATCTGGTGCATTTGGTAGAAATGCCGAGGACTTTTATACTTCCTTTGACAACCTATCTAAAAGTTGGAAATGCTGAGATAGTGTCGCGTCACGATCACTGTAGTAAGGAAGACTCCGCAACCATGACCTAGCAATCACTATCTCAGTGTATCACACTGTCATCATATGCCGATCAAACAACAAATACTTTCACATACGACCATAGGACACTGAAAATTAGGCTTCCCGTCCGCTCAGCCATATACAAGCAGTGTACCGGCGGATTAGTAGTTAGGTGGGTGACCACTAGCGAATCCCCGCTGTTGTATGTTTTTGCATGTTTTTTTTGCATTTTTTTGCGCTTCGGTGGTGGATACACAAGTCGCCGCGCAGATCAATCATGTGGGTCTACAACGGGTTCGCTCCTTTGGGAAGCGTAACCTTGAACACCAGAACCTGATTATCTAGATTGTAGCCAGACCCATCTACGTACTTGTTCTGGCCGAAGTTGATGTAGCCTACAACTTATTAGTACAAACTCATTGATCAAGTAAAACAACTTGCCGTTCTGAGTGATGAAGTCATTGTCCGAAAAAGAAACCAGGTAGTACTGCTTTCCTTCATTTTCGTCTTGCCTCTCGCTTCTACCGATCTCGTCGTCCTTGTCTACGGGCAACATTGCGAAGCTCTCCCACTTCTCGTTCAGCAGGTTTGCGTCTTGTGCACCGCCATTATGGAGACCAAATCTGCCCAGCTGGGCATTGTTGTTGTAGGAAAGCCACTGACAGTAGGTGGCAGGTACGATGCTGCTCTTCAGCACGCCATCTTTGCTTGCGATTTGTCCATCATTAGCATCGGCCACTGTACCTGCGACGTTTGTGGCTTTGGAGATGTCGATCACGTCCGCGTTGCGGTAGATGGACTCAGTGCTTTCTGCGCCATGGCCAGCATTGGAATCGCGTGCTAACACGAGAAACTGCGTTTCGGAAATGTAGTGCATTTCGGACTGGCTAGCAACGCGTCCTGTTGGCAGGACAGGAAGTTGAACAGCATACTCAGCCTCTAGCGTGGTTGTGTCGTCTTTGACGCGGTACTTGAGGAGGCGAGTGTTGCGACGCTTTTTCGCAGAGCTGCCGCCGTCCTGGATTGTGGCACTCTGGAGCATGGTGTAAAGGTACTTGCCATCTGGGCTAGCGGTCAGAGCTTCTAGGCCTTGGTTGTTGCCTCGACCACTGTCTGGATCTTCAGGCGTAATCTCAAGTTCAGGGTCGTAAATTGGTGGAGAGGCCGCATTGAAGCTCTCGGTGCCGTTGCGGCGGGGGACAAAGGCCTCTGGAGTGCGAATGGCCTTGATCATCTTGCCACTTTTGTCAAACTGGTAGACATAGGCGGCATATTCATCGCTGATCCAAAAAGACTTGTCGTCTCCGAGCACCAATCCTTCGGTATCTAGCGGGACACGAGCGCCGCCAGTACCATTCTGGCCGAAGCCATTACCAGTGTCTGTAACGTTCAGTGCTGTGTGCTCCAATATGATCAGAAAACTTACATCTAGCAAGAGGAAGGGTAGGAAAGCCAGGATAAGTGATGGTCTCGGTTGGGTCAAGACCTGTCAAGGGCGTACCGTCGGGTCCAGTGAGGAGAAGGGTGTCAATGTAAGAGAACTGGAAGTTCGGACTGGCTGGATTTTCGAGGGTTGTTTCTACCGGCGTGAAGGTGACACTGAATTTGTGGATGCGAGTCTGAGTGTTTTGAGTACCCTGAGTGTTCCAACCTCGGTCAGGCAGGCCCCAAACGACGCCCTGATAAGCGCCTTTTTTGTACTTCCAAGACTTCTTCTCAAATGCAATGGCACTTCCAATACCACCAATGGTGTCGCCGAACTTGTCACGGGCGTCGCTGGCTAGTTTCCCGTAGCCTGCAAGCTCTTCATAGGTGTATAGCTTGCCATTGCAGGTGGTGGAGTTTGCCGCGGTCGTGGGATCAGCACGAGTGATGACCGGGCCAGCAACGACTTGACTGACCGGAAGCGCCAGGAGGCTGAGCGAGACGGTGAACAGCATCATGAAAAGTGACTGACTGTCGTGCGCCTGGATAGGGGGATTCTGAGCAGATCAACAACATGTATTAATACCTGCGAGCAGGAGGGCCATCCCGCAATGACGCGACCCGACAGCCAGGCACACGAGGCTATCTTGCATGCATCTTCAACGAACGAGCTACACGTGCGCTGTCTGTTTGGCTGCAGCCGACAAGGCTATAGTCTTAGTTGCGGCATGGCGTTCATGAGAGCCGTGTGAAGAGGCAAATGGCGTCGAAGAGGCGGGATGCACGAAGAAGTCCATCTCCTGGGATGTCACTAAATCATACCAACAAGCGCCATAGGACTTCAGGTTGCCTGTAGATCCCCCAATGATGACGCGACGTTTGCGGGAGTGAGCGCGCACGTTGTTCGAGGACTAGTTATGAGTCGCTGGCCGGTAATAATGCCTAGACGGCGTTATACTCTATCGGGCGGGCTGCATGTGAGCTAGCACAACTTGGATGGGCACTTGAAGTCAAATATCTTGGAGTTTGGCAAGGCACTCAGCGTGAATCTTGACAGCAGAAAACGATACCGAGCCGAATGCTCATGCCATCCGGTGCTTGGACGCGCTTCCTGTCGAAGACCCCGGAAAGCAGGAATCTACCAAATTTACGCATCCCTGCGTTGAAAGATCAATATTGTACAACGTGGGTGAAACAGCGGTATCAGTAGAGTGTGCTCGTGAGTGCGTTCTTGCAAGCACTATATTGTGTGCTTCTTTTGCTTCTCTGATTCTCCAAGAAACTGCAGTTTTGCTAGCCAAGACGATGGACGGACGCGCACTCAGCTACGACTTCTCAACGTCGACCGATTCTGATCTTGGAAAGAGCAAGAACCCTGGTTCCTGGAGGTGTTGCTCTTTTCTCATGTCTGGTATTCGTTCATTACATGCTTGCCCTCTTAACCGCACACACGTCGTTTTGCAAGAGAATTCTCATCCTACCGCCCTCATAACACTTGCTTCCGAATCCCCTACATTTCGATTCATCTATAACAACAAAACTGATTGACTTATATCCTCCGATTCCAACGCTGGTATATATTGCCCCTTCTTTGGTTGACACTACCGCCCGTCGTGTCCTGCAACAACGATGCTTGGAACCTCTGGCGATGGCCTAATCACGACACTCACCTCATACCTCACATCCGACAAAGTCACACCCTCCGAAGCTCCTCCTCCTCCAACTGATCGACAAACCGAATTTCACCCTACTCTGGCAGCAACTTTTTACCATAATGCTGAAACAGGACTGTCAGCGAGGCCTTTCGCAAAACCGATTCCTAGACACTCGTTGAAGAGATCTGTCAGCGAACTGGTAAAAGCTCTAGTGTACGTGCTGCGTGTGTGAAGCATGTGTTGACTTCGCACATCATCATATTAGGTTGTACCAAGTCAGGTGCGTAACGATCGCTTAACGGCAACTGCAGCGCTGAATACAGTACGCTTCATGGAAGACGAGCGCCGTACAGCACATAAGATCCCATCCCCAACACGTATCCAGCTACAAACTCCTCGCCCTGCTTCTCAGCGTTCCATCAGCAACTCTCGACATGAGATTAAGTCTCGCTATCATGATCCAGCCATCTCATCTGCGAGCCTCCAGAAGCAACTTGTTGAGCAAACAAAACCTCCGATCAGACGAATTCGGTTTCCGAGTTCAACTGAAGACGAAATCATGAGGAATTTCAGGCCAGAACCTACCAGATCTACTGCTATGCGCTCAGACACAGAGCCGGATCCAGCACGAGCATTTGCGAACCCAAAAACGCACAGCTGTAATGTGACACTGAAGCCATGCATCAAGAAAAAGGCAAAGAGTGCCACGACAACACCACCAGGCGAATTTCAGGGAAATGCCGTCAATCTTGAGCCGGTATTTCTACGTCGTGTCAGAACAGTCGACTTTCAAGAGGCTGGTGCAAAGTCATGTCCCCCGCCACCCCAGGTAACCATCACACCAAGAAATCCAACCGAGACCCTGAAATACGATATCGGGCGTAGTGCCAAGTCTGCCGACAACCATACGGAGACTGTCAAGTGGAGTGCATCATGCCCGAACACAATAAGTACAGCGAAAGGTACTGCGGCAGAACCAGCTATTACGCGGACGGATGTCCATGTCATCGCCATTGCTCCATCTTGGAACGCGGAGAATCTCGCCACTGACGACGGCGCTGATCCGGCAACACCTACTATGCAGATCATCGAGACAAAGAGTGGCAGCTATGAAGTAATTTGGGACGACGTACCACCTGAACATACTGTCAGGACAAGAGGGCGACGAAGTTCGTCAGCAAGTCATGCTCTAGAGACTGCTAGCCCAAGCGCCAAACGTGGTCTTGAACGAGTTAATTCGAAGCTTGCGGGCTGGTCGGGAACGTGGAATAGTCCATCAGACAGCTTCAAGCCAACCATAGGTAAACTATGACCTTAAATTATGCACAAGAGACATGCGCTGATTCCGTACCTCTACATCTGCAGTGGTTTTTCCTGACGACGACGGTCGAGCTACTCGCTATGACTGCACGGTGGACGAAGAGGAAGACCTGGCAGCAGTGCCTCCGAACAGCCGGATGACAAGCGGTGCGCCCTCTCGCATCCCATCCCGCCCAGTGAGTGCACCTTTGACCAGGACTGTATCTTCTGAGGGGATATCGGTTCAGGACGCCTTACAAGACACGCCACAGGCGGGGTCACCGCCTCTAGAGCAATCTCTTGTGGTGCCCAATGTTGAGATCAGGGGACGGAAGACGAAATCATCGGCAGGGGTTCGGAAGCTTTCGAATCTCGAAGAAGCAGACACCAAGTTCCGTGATCATCGCGACTCTGTTACGATTGCACACTCTCGTCTCGTGCGCTCGGGCGCTGTGTCGCCTGAATTGTTCGCGCGTGTTGATTCTGTTTCGCTTGGGAAGAAGCGCATGCATGCGAGAAACCATGCCGCATCATCAGCAAGAACAATCTCGCGTCAGAAAGAAGTGTTAGTTGAGGCACTAGGGCTCCTTGCTGATGAGGACATCTCACCAGTAACATTGCCTACCGTGAAAGAGCATGCTGCACGAGCGCTGAATAAGAGCAATTCACCGTCCATCCTCCAATCACCACAACAGGCTGCCAACGAACGCCATATACGGGTAGTGGAGTAAGCAAGTCTACAGCTGGACGGTTGATGTTGGCCAAGGATAGGACTGGGTTAGTACATAGACTAGATATGAGGTTACATTTGGCTCTTGTAACTGTCTTTACAGAGGATTAGCAACCGCTAGACCGTAGTGTCAATTGCAATGTGCTGCTGATCTTAATCTCACTGTCAGTTGGTTTTAGGGGATGATGGTGAGCGAAGGATGTTTGAGATGGATGGCTCGGCGCACGGTAATGCCGATCGGCGCAATCGCCATTCCACAGGCCTGCCGAGGTCGGGCGTGACTGGATTGCAGCTATCCACGCTCCAACACTCCGGACATATGCATCAACTAAGTTTGACTGTGTCATCTCCAGCCACCAATGCGAGCATCTGATTGATCTCTACTCATTGCAATATCTTTTCTTGGCATGTAGCACGAATCGTCTCAACCTTCTTCCATCAGGATATGCAATGCAGCGTGCTGTACCTGCATGCGCCCGTCATTGCAATGCCTACAGAGAACTGATACTCCTGCTAAGGTTTTTGCTCTGTAGTAATGATCTAGGGCCTGCTATGGTGGTGATCACTGTGGCTGCCATGGCTCGTAACGTCTCATCGAACGATTGGCGTCGCAGTATGCGTTTGAGCGTCAAGGCAAATGAACATCATGCAGAGTTCACGCCATCGTCGCTATGGACTCGCCCAGATACATTCACTAAACTACAGGTATAGCTATGTCATCATTCGCAGCCCACGAATCCAGTCACGACGTCTCTATCATGGCATTCGCGACGGACGACTCAACGAAGCGCAACCAACGATACGACTCCCTACGCGACACCGACGACCACTCCGATTCGAGTACAGAGATCGGCGATTGGGAGGTAGAAGAAGCAGTCCAGCGAAGACGGCGGAAGAAGACAGTATGGAGGAAGCTGAAAGGCTACAGATGGGTACTAGACACTGCGCTTTTCCTCGTTATCGTAGGATTGCTGGTAGAGAAGAGATGGCAAACACATACAAAAAGCCACCAGTACGAGCTCGCAGGGGATCTTACGGGCTTCGCCCCAAGGTTCTCACAACAGATTGTGAGCTTTAAGCCCGATCCAGTTTTCGCTCCGGAAGATGCGATGCAGTTTTGGAGTAATGAGACGCAGCATGCATGGTTAAACATCGTACCAGGTACGTTCTGACTTGCTTCTGACCTTTACCATTGTATAGTACTGACACGCCGAATAGAAGGCCTGGGCTACGTCAATGTCGAAACTCCCTCGAAGTACTCCAACCTCCCCACCCCGATACACGACTACCCTAATCATACCGTCTTCACCACATCCGTAACGCATCAGCTTCACTGTCTATACACCATATTGGGCGCGTACAATTCCATGAAACTTATGGTGGCCTCGCCAGTGTCCGCGAACCCTGTCAAGATGCCATGGCACATCAATCACTGCTTTGAATACATCAGACAGGCAATAATGTGCGCGGGAGATGTGGCACTGGAAGGAGCTGCGACAAGTTTCCCAGGCGACGAACACGGTGAGGATCGAGGTGGAAGCGATGGGTGGGATGCGAAGCATGTGTGCAAAGACTACGGGCAAATATACGAGTACTTGGAAAAGAAAACGATCAATCACATGAAGTGGATCTCGTCGGATAAGTAATCCACGTTATGTCCTCGGGAATAGCACGTGAAGACGAGTAGGTTATGGCGCGGGCCGTTTGGACCCACGGGTGAGCCAAAGTAGCTGCGCACACAGATGACGTGGTTATCAACTTACAATCAACATTTTCAAGTCATTAGTACACGCCGCTGTAGTATACTTGCTTTATTGAGCATATCCGTGAAGATGAAGTAGTAATCTGACTGTGCACCTTACCATCAGCGGTGTTACACGGGAATATTTGCTCCGAGAACCTATGATATCCTTCTTCCAGATTTCGGCCGTTGTCTGTAATCAGCAACTTGCTCCTGCTGACTGCAATGTGAATCCTACCCAACACTGTACCCTCCGAGTCCTCCGAGCGTGCAGGAATACCATCGGGTAGTAACCCCATTAAGCATAACATGCGAGTTGCAGATCTACTGTATTAGACTTGGCCAATCGCGACCCCCGTGATTCAGCCTCGGTAACGGGGCAGCGCAGGGATGCTGCAGAGGCGGCATCACCGAAATTCTACGCTCTAGCCTCCGCGAGCACGTCCGCCCGTGAATGGGTGCGACTTCAGCAGTCGGCCGCCGCTTTGCACCGTGTCGGAGCTGAATGCTAAAGTGGATGCATATGCCGTAGGGAGTTTTAAATCGACGGGGTGTGGAACCACTAGATCTTCGGACATCGGAGGCGTGTGGTATAAAAGTCTGGCTTGCCCTGGTGACTGGTAATATAGATTGAAGACCTGCCAAGGTTTGACATTACGCTGAGACAGAGACATCTGGCTGCACTGGACGAACGACGTACGCGTACTGCCAACATCGGACGTCTTGGAACAACTACCGCGACAAGCGGAAAAAACAACGGAAACGTCTAACTGCTGAGCTCGGCCGAACACCCATCGACCGACTGATACCCTTGGCACGTAGGCAAAGAGGCTGTCATTGGCAAACGAATTGAGGGGAGAGAAACAAGGACTTGGATTGCCTGATACCTGGACTTGGCTCGAAGAAGGAACCTTGGTGAAGAACGAACCTAGTCAAAGCTGACAGCGGCTGTGTCGTGTACCCCAGCAATCACCCTACAAGGTTGACGATTCAATTACCTTTGTGAGAGGCTCCACTTAAACACTCCACGAGGCGGACGCAGTTGCCACGACTAGACCCCGGAAGCATTTCAGAAGCACTTAAAAAAGAAGCGTGGCTGCCCACGATTTTTATTCTCCGACGTCATCACTAGAATCCTTCCTCAAACACGTTCTCATCAACTACATCTTACCTACGAACAAGATGGCACAATCGCCATTGCTTTTCATTGTCGCGGGAGCGGCCATCTCCTACATCCTATACACCCGCGTTGCACTTTATCTTGCGCGACAACGCTTCAAGAAAGAGAACGGCTGCCAACCATGCACGGCGCAATTCCACAAAGACCCTATCTTCGGAATCGACAATGTCAAGGCCATGGCGTACAACAGCAAGCACCATATTCTGCTGCAAGAGAACCGGAAGCGCTTCCAAAGGCTCGGCAACACCTTCCACAACAGAATTATTACTGAGCCTTTTATCGCGACGTGTGAGCCAGAAAATGTCAAGGCGATATTGAGCTTGAAGTTCAAGGACTTTAGCCTTATACATAGGTCAGCCGCCTTCACTCCTCTTTTGGGCCATGGTATCTTCAATGCGGATGGCGAGCGATGGGCTAATAGCCGTCACCTACTGCGACCCAACTTCGCCAGGGATCAAGTCGCCGACATCGAGGCTTTTGAGCGCCACTTCAAGCTTATGCTCAAACATATCCCAAAAGATGGCTCGACTGTCGATCTGCAAGAGCTCTTCTTCCGCCTGACGATCGATACTGCAACCGAGTTTCTCTTCAACCACTCTACCAACTCGCTCCGCATGGTTGGCCAAGATGACGGCAACAACGAGGACCTCATCTTTAGCAAGTCGTTCAACTTCGCGCAAGAGGACATTACGGTCCGCGCCCGTTATGGTATATTCGATCGATTCCGGAAGAACGATGAGGGCAAGAAGGCCATCGACATCTGCCACGCCTACATTGACAAGTTTGTGGATGATGCTCTGCGTTTCAGACAGGAATTGGACACGGAAAAGAGTGCTGGAACCAAGGACGACAAGTACTATTTCATTCAAGAGGTGGCCAAGCAGACTACCGACCAGAAGCGGATTCGCGAGGAACTCATCAACATCCTCCTTGCAGGACGCGACACAACAGCCAGTTTGCTCAGTAACATGTTCTTTGAGATTGCCAAGAGGCCCGATATCTATGCGAAGCTGAGGGATGAGGTTGCAACGCTTGAGGGTCGCACACCAACGTATGAGGAATTGAGGAACCTAAAGTACCTGAAGTGGTGTCTCAACGAATGTAAGTCTGCCTTCTGAGCTAACAATCGGCGACATGCTAATCAAGACCAGCACTCCGCATCCACCCAGTCGTACCCGGTAATTCTCGCCGAGCCATCCGTGACACTGTACTCCCCCGGGGTGGCGGCCCAGACGGTCAAGCGCCCTTGTTCGTACCCAAGGGAACGACGGTCGGATACTCACCGTACACCATGCACCGCCGCCACGATCTCTACGGCCCAGATGCGGACGAATACAAGCCTGAGAGATGGGAGACACTCCGTCCGGGCTGGGAGTACTTGCCTTTCAACGGCGGTCCACGTATCTGTCTCGGCCAGCAGTACGCGCTTACCGAAGCGAGCTACGTGACGGTCCGTATGGTACAAGAATTCAAGACTATGGAGAGCAGAGACCCCGAAGTGTGGCGAGAGAGTCTGACGCTAACTCTGTGCTCGATGAACGGTACCCAGGTGGGTCTTACGCCTGCCTAGAAGGAGCGTAAGCGACAACGAACATCAAGTTGCTTCGAAAGATGTCATGCTGGAGAACATGGCGGAAAGGCACAGCACGACGAATTATGCCTGCTTTCCGAAACAGAAGAGGATTTCTCATCTATGCGGTTCACTGTGCATGAGCACATGAAGGGGCATTGGAGCAAGGTTAGGAAATGGAGGAGGCCGTCTCTATACTAGCGGATTCAAAGCTTTTTGAATTTTTGCGAGGGCTCTTGGGTATATAGTTCCTATTCTTCACCTGTAGAATAACTTTGACTATGGAATTGACATATGTTCTTTGACAAGACATTTCAGCTCGCGGGGTAGAGTCCATGTGGTGCTGCTAAGACATGCTGGTGGATTCTGTCAAGCCACGAAGTCTCTGATATGTGACTTTCACTATCTCTCTGTCGGGATACAAATAACCATTATCCTTCTCTGCTAGACTAGCCAAAGTCACAAAGTTATTTGCAACTGTACTCAGCTTAATCGGGACTAGCGCCGGAAGTCCGCAACGTGGGAACCTAGAAACCCAAGTGTTGATCAACAACAGCGAGACAGGTCACGACGTACGCAACGAGCCCATTCTTCAACCCGTCCTACCCTGTCGCCGGCAAACACAATGTCGCGAAGCCACCGCCCTTCTACCACGCCTATGGACTTTGAGTGGACGAATCAAACAGGGCCCATCGACTCTCAATCGCCGTTCCTAGCAGCCAGCCAGCAGAAGAAGCGTAAGCCTCCAGGCCCCTCGTTTGCTTCCAGACGAGACACGCAAGACAAGACAACCCCGCTGACTCCAGGGCCCTCGTTTGGCCAGCCAGGTCCCCACTCAGTACTAGACTCCCCCTCGAAAGGCGGTTTCGCGACACCAAATCGGCTGCGCGACCCTGACAACCGCATGACATACTTCAGCCGCGATCCCAGCAAGCCATTACCCTCAACACCAGCGTCTTCGGTGCCGGCACACATACAACCGAGCCCCTGGTCTATGCGAACGCCCTCACACGACATCGACTTCAGCTCCGGTGGAGAGACACCCGGCACGCCCCAAGTAGACAGCGACCCCGGCACACCAGACACGCAATTGGCGAGCAAGATGGGGCGGCTAGGCAATGGCGATGCCAAAGGCGCTCGGCGAGAAAGCTGGTTCAAGCGAACCTTCATGTCAAGTCCAAGCCCCACCAAGGAACCCCGCGACAAGGACATGTCGCAAAAGTACTATTCCAAGAAGGCTGAGAACCGTATAGTCAAGCGCCGGTCAGAGCGATCGCGGTCAAAGAAACGCGCTGCCATACACGACGACGACGGTGACGATTCGGACAACGAACGAACACGCCCACCGGTTCCAGCAAAGGAGGCGGGGCCTGTCCAGCAGACTTTCGCCATGACTGTGGGCGGCTTCCTCTCGTGGGTTGAAGCGCATCCCAACCTTCCATCCGTACTATCTTACTACCTCCAACTCACCGTCAACATGTTCCTCGGCAGCCTCTTCATCTACATTGTCTACTCCGCCTGGGCCGGCGTCATGACAGACGTCGACATAGAATCCTCAAAACACGCATCCGAAGTAATGGTCGAAATTGCGGCCTGCGCTCTAGAGTACAATCGTAACCGCTGTCGACCCGAAGAAGTCGTGCCAGCCATGGAGAAGGCGTGCGGTGTCTGGGAGACGTGTATGAATCGCGATCCGAAAAAGGTTGCACGCGCGACCGTGACAGCGAAGACGTTCGCCATGATCTTCAACTCTTTCGTGGAAGAGTTCAGCTACAAGTCAATGGTACGTTACCTCCTCTACTTTTCTTTTGTCAATTCATCACATCCAACATAAGTGCCGTTTAGCTGACCAATCTCTCCTAGATATTCACAGCCATCGTCATCTTCGGCGGCTTCAACCTCTCAAACTGGGCATTCGGCCTCCTTCGCTCGCAACAGCAGCAAACACAAGCCCATCACCATCAACAACCACAGCCGAACGATTTCGTACCACAAACCCCGCACAGAGTAACCAGCGGTGGGTACATGCAGAATCACGAGAACTTCCCTCCACCGAGTGGCAACTACCAAAGCTACCAGCAGAATTGGCAGCAAATACCTCAGTACCAGCAACAGCACACACCGTACCAGAGCAATACACCATACTCGCAAAGACACATTGAGGCGCCGCCGCTGGTTCATGCGCACACTATGCCTGCTTTACCTAGTTCGGCACAAGAAGGAGCGCCTGTGCTGGATGGTGGCAAAACACCACGGAAACGGGGACTGTTCCGATAACCGCTCTTTATCATAACGATTTTACTTGAACGTCTTGGTCTTTGTCTGGATAAGCGTATTCTTCATTTCGATTTCAACTTCTTAGTATGGTCGTAGGGTAGCCATCGGTTTGGGTCGGGTCAAAATGGGTCGGCGAAGCCGGTGTAACACACTTGAATGTTATGATTGTTTATGTATCTTCTACTGCTTTCCCTTGTACTCTGTCTTCTTCAAGTTGATGGTCAAGCATTCTTTACTCCATCACCAAGTTTCCTACTTTCACAACGTCATCACCAATCTTCGTACCAGTATTATCTTGAATGAATGAATTACTAAGTTTTATCATGAGAAGCATATCTAAGCCTCCAACCTGGATATCAAATGGCCAATCATCTACTTGTGAACCACCAGAACGCCAGAATCATGGACCCCGTTCCTACATATACACATGCCCAAGTTTAAGCAACAGTCTCGG
>Ga0268250_10000501_pt1 | contig 18577 bp, 13 predicted proteins | sample AgamicAsSfe_FD_200448 | JGI IMG/M metagenome (GOLD analysis project Ga0268250, IMG submission 200448) | Agave microbial communities from Guanajuato, Mexico - As.Sf.e (v2) (version 2) | ecosystem: Host-associated > Plants > Phyllosphere > Phylloplane/Leaf | place: Guanajuato, Mexico | collected... | reverse complement strand
GGGAGGTTGTGGGGGCGCTGCAGGAACAGGGAGAAGTGGCCCTGCCGGCGAGAGAGGGTGGTGGGGACGCTGGTGCAGAGGACGAGAAGGATAAGGGGACGACGAAGGAAGTGGTCGCAGCTGTGCCCGGCACGGGTGAGTAATTTGTGTATGACTGGATGGGATTGGTATGTAGACTATGTATAAACGCAACAAGCATTGTTACTACACCTCACCTCATCAGGTCGGCAACGTTCGTGTCCCGAGTCCAGGCAGAGCCAATCTCCTCATTTTCGTCACTTTCCAGAGCAAAGGTCAAAGAAAAATCCACGTGGAGAGTGCCGTACTGTTTTTCCAGCTTTGACATCCGGAAATTACGTCCTCGCCAGGAGTGTGCCTAAGCAAGAAATCGAAACTTTTTCGAATAAAAGTCAAAGAGAAAAAGTTGTGGAGAGTGCCGTGATGGGTTTACCCGAGTCTATACTTTGATTATAACATCCTCGCCCGCAAAGGTTTTCAGGCAGGTAATTGATACTTTCATAGGAAAAAAGGTCAAGGCAGAAACTTCGTAAAGAGTGCCGTCGGGACGCTTTTTATACTTTTACTTGAAGATTAGGTCTTCGCTCCTGCTTGTCCATAAGTAAGGAATCGGCATTTTACTTAAATAGCTTAAGGGTTGAAAGTCGTAGAGAGTGTCGTGGAGACTGAATTCAAGGTTCATACTCTAAAGTACCTCTTTCTAGCGTCGCTAGTATCTCGAGGTCGAAAGTATCTGAAGGGAAAAGGTCAAAGGTTGAAATTCGTAGAGAGTGCCATCGCTGGTTTGAGTAGATATATCTCGATATTTTTATCTCCTCTAGCTCACTCTCTTCGCGAGATCAGAAGGGTTGTAGCGAAACAAGGTCGAAGGATGAAAGTCGGGGAGGGTACCGAAGAGCCTAATAGTCGCACTTATATCAAATGCCTAAGTGAATTATCTTCTTGATATGAGAGTATTGTTACCAAATAAGAGTCGGAGGGTGAAGGTCGGGGCTATTGCCGAACAGCTTTAACCTGCACTTATGTTGAGGTGATGCCATCTCCAGGCAGGCTGTCTCGTCGGACCGAGAGTGCTTCCACGGCGAAAAAGGGCCAGAGGATGAGATTGGGGGAGAGTGCCGAGGAGTTTACGCCGCCAATATGTAACAGTACTGGTGAGTCCAAGCAGACGAAACTGAACTTGATGACAACAGGCGGAGAGAGATCAAGGGGAATGCTTTGAGACTCTCCTCGTTCGTCTCTCTTAGTCTTGCATTCTTGCATCATCTCTCGCCCACTGCTGTCGTTCAAGCACCAGGAGCATGGAAGCCTGTCAAAGCTCAACACCCAAATACTTATTAACCTCATCACTGCCATACACCAAATCCCTCATCCTCTGCTCCCTCTTCTTCTTATCCTCCTCCACCTTCCTGACCCCTCCCGCATCCAATCCCTCCCTCCTGATCCTCTCCGCCTTCTCCTCCTTTGTGGCCCCAATGCCCAGCTTGTCTTTATCAGCTCGATTACTGGCGCGCACAGGATGCAGCCGCCCTGAGCCGGACGCGCCCAGACCGAGGCGTGTATCGACGTCGAAGCCGTAGCTGGAGAGATAGTTATAGCCCATTGAGGTACGGTTGAGCGAGGACGGCGGGTGCGAGTGCGGAAGGGACAGTTGATGGTGCAGAGTGGTGGAGTGGACAGCGGGGTCGCTGTGATCGATGGGCTGGGCGCAGGTCGGGCAGATGGTGGTTTCGGAGAAGCGATCTGGTGCGAGTACAGAGCCTTTCAGGAGGGCCTCATCGACTTGTAACACCGCGGGTGCTGCTCCTGTTTCCTCTGCATTCTTCGCTGCGGCCGAGAGATCAAGTCGACTATCGGGCTTCTGTGGGGTATCCTCGTCTTTTTCCCGGACGGGTACAGCTTGCTCCTTCTTTGGAAGCACAATAGAGAGGTAGATGTCGCCAAGGCTAATTTTCTTAGCAGGTGCGCTCGAGGTACTACTGTCCGTGGCTGAGGATTGCGGCACAAACTCGATCCTTTTACGCTTGATACCTGCTCCAAACGGACGCAAGCGATGTAGTGGTATGTCATCGGACTCTTCGTCGTCGTTGTGGGCGTCCACATGGTTGCTCATGATATGCCATGGTGTTGTGAAGATGAGTAGAAGGCGATCTCGTCAGAAGCGATGATGTACAGATCGGAGTTTGACCCGATCGGCTTGTGGCGATCTCGAGAAAGTTCTCTGAAGCTTTGGCAACACACCTCACAACGACCACCTTTCTCAGGACTGGACTCCATAGACCCTCGGAGAGGCTGTCGGAGAGGTGTTGTCTCGCTTGTTCTTTGCTACTATCTTCTGCTCCCCGAGAACAAGCGATAAAGTCAAAGACACCCAACAGCAGTCTAGAGAGTGCTCAGCGAGAGCGCCGTAGAACTTTTGACCTAGTGCTGCGCTGGCTATCCAGGCATCCAAGGAAAGCTTTGCATTTAGCGGCTTGTGACTCGGATCGATGCTCACACAAGGCGCCAACCGACAGGCACATCAGCGCCTCTCCCGCAATGTTCGTGCATGTTACCAACAACTACAGCTGCCGTGGCTTTGTCCAGCGGTGCACGCTCTCGCCTGTAGTCCGTCTCGCAGAAGACTCTCCACGATAGCATCGACCTCCGCTGTTCGGTCCGCAAACAAATGCCTTGCCACAACTACGCGAAAACGACATCAGACGAATGCAGCACAGAGCGCCTACGAGAACACAGAAGATGCCGTGCCCTTTCTCGACCTCACACCCGGACAGGAAACTCTACGAAGAAACGATGACCTAACGAAACCTCGACGAAACGGGGACGACATTGTGATCATGCGAAATCAAACCTCGCGCTCATTACCTATATTCAAGAAGGGGACACTCACAGGCATATCAGGGGATGTGGAAGATCTCATGTCCAATCTGCATGCATGCGCCAAGGTTGGTCGATATGACCGAGCGGCGAAGCTGGTCAGAAAACTGTCCGAATGGTATGTCAGTACGTCGCCTGAGCTAGGAAACGCACATCACGTATATCTTTCGGCACTCCTCGATGCTCTTGAAGCTGAGAAGACTAGAGAAAGGTTTCTGGAGATGCAGAGATGGTTCGAGCTGGAGATTCGCGGGAAAGAAGTACCCCTCACTGCTGCAATACTCGCGATAATGCTAAAATCTGTGTTTCTGAGCCAAGATCAGTTGAGGTGGGACCGGCACTTTCGGCGATACTTTGCGCTAGCAGATGAATTAGGAGAGCAAGCTGGAGGGGACATCAAAAGGGACGCTTTCGCATTGGAATTTTTCACGCAAGAAGAATTCGACTATTTACGTAACCTTGTGCCAGAGTTTGAGACTGTCGCGTCCGAACCAGAGAAAGAAGCTCGAAAGCCGCCTCCTAGCTGGCACAATACTGTTGATGTCTCTAGGAATGAAGAGATAGATGCCGACGAGGAGCCAAGCCAGCTCCCGTCAATTCGAGCGGCCGAACAGGGGACAACAAGTTTAGGGTATTTGACAAAGTCGCTTCTCTCCATGTACGAGCTGGAGGAAGACTGGGAGATTTCGGGGTACTCTCTCGAGTATTTGAACAGGCTGAGACAAGAAAGATTGGAAAAGGATGTCAGACAAGCAGCCATCTCCAGGTGGGAGGAGGAATCGCGAAATCTGGCAGCGGCTCGCGCCAGGGGACAAAAGGTCGACTCCAAGCTTGGTCCGTATGTCTTCCAGTGGTTGAAGGAAATGACGGAACATATCAAGGACGAAATAAAGAAATCGGAAGAAGTAGAGGCCAAGAATCGGGTCAATTTCGAAGAACATCAGACGCTCGACCTCGGACCAGCGTTACAATCTGCGAAGCCTGAGAAACTCGCTGCGGCTGCATTGATGTCCTTTATTGATCAAATAGGCGCAGTGAAGACTGACGCATCCGCAGAAGTCCGTCCAGCGACATTCATGATAGCTTCCATAGGTTCAGCAATTTCAATGGAGATGCAGCTTTCTTCGCTGTCATCATCAGTGCTCAAGAAGTACAAAGCTCTACCATCAAGAGAGCGGCGCCTGAAGATCAAAAGATTACTCAAGAATACACAGCCCAGCATAATCTCGGTGCAGCAAGATCCACATGAAGCTGAAGAAGAAATCGGACCAGCTTCGCTTACTGGTGACCATGGTGAGGATGATGTTATGACGCAAGCATTTCGATTGCGAATCGGAGCCTGGTTCTTAGCTCTCATCCTGAAAATTGCGAAACTCCCTGTCAAAGTCAAGAATCCAGAGACTGGCGAGATGCACGAGGAGATGCTGCCTGCTGCAAGTCACGGCTGGTCGTTCATCAAGGGTCAACGTCGCGGTAACATCCGGACTAATCCGGAGCTAATGAGGCGTTTGACCACAGAGTCTGTCGGTAGCTATATCTCGAAACCATTGCCTATGCTTTGTGAGCCGGTGTCATGGACTGGCATGCAAAAGGGTGCCTATCTTAGACTGGATCCCATTTCTGCACGGATCATGGCCGTCCGTATCAACGACAAAAGCAAAGCACAAGGAAGTCATTTATGGCAAGCCGACAAGGACGGTCATATGACGAGATTGTTCGAGGGACTCAACGTCCTGAGTAAAACGCCCTGGCGAGTGAACCGACCCCTCCTTAAGATCATGATTGATGCCTGGAACTCTGGGGAACGCATTGGAAAGCTCGCTCCAGGGAATGCAGAAGAATATGTGGACAGTAAATCAGGTGCTGATCCTCCTCCCGTCGATAGCAGTGATCGTGCTGCTTATCGAAATTGCGTGCAGCTGAAGCAGCTGAAGACAAATGAGATCAATAGTTACAAATCTCAGCGTGCATATCAGAATTTCCAGCTTGAAGTTGCACGAGCTTTCGCCGATGAGAGTGCATTCTACACACCTCACAATGTGGACTTCCGTGGTCGCGCTTATCCAATTCCGCCTTACTTCAACCACATGGGAGCAGATTATGTCCGTTCCCTGTTCACATTTGCGAAAGCAAAACGGCTTGGTCAGACTGGCCTCCGTTGGCTCAAAATTCAAGTCGCCAACCAGTACGGCTTCGACAAAGAACGCCTGGATGATCGTGTTGCGTTTGCTGAAGAGCATCTTGCAGATGTCTACGATTCGGTGGATAATCCACTGACTGGCAAGAGATGGTGGCTGACTGCCGGGCATCCATGGCAATGTCTTGCAGCTTGTATAGAATTGAAGAGCGCACTGGACTCACCCGTTCCGGAAAATTACCTCTCACATCTTCCAATCCAACAGGATGGTACATGCAACGGACTTCAGCATTATGCGGCCCTCGGAGGTGATGCTATTGGAGCTCAGCAAGTCAATCTCATGCCTGGCGATAAACCCTCTGACATTTACTCTGCTGTCAAGGACTATGTTGTGCAAGATATTCGTGTTGCAGCAGAAGAGGGACATCCGTATGCGAAGATCCTGGATGGCCACATCACTCGCAAAGTTGTCAAGCAGCCTGTCATGACCAACGTCTATGGTGTGACATACCACGGTGCCAAAGAGCAAGTCAAAAAGCAACTTCTCGAACTCATCCCAACCTCCGCCCTCACAGACACAATCACCTATCAAAACCTCTCCGCCTACGTCACCAAGCTCATCTTCTCCGCCCTTGGCCGCATGTTCACCGGCGCCCAAGCTATCCAACTCTGGCTCGGCGAATGCGGTGCCCGCATCTCCCAATCCATCAACCCCGACCAAGTGCGGCTCATCATCGAAAAACGCAACGCCGACCCGTCCGCCCCCACGGACAAGCGCTTCAAGAAGAAAGTCCTCGCCCCAGTCCAGGCCGCCCTCGACAACGAACTCTACCAGTTCAAATCCCCCATCATCTGGACCACTCCCATCGGCATGCCCGTCGTCCAACCTTACCGCACCTCACGCCTCAAAGTCATCCGGTCCGCCCTCCAGCAAATCACCCTCGAAACTCCATCCATGTCCGACCCCGTCTCCAAGCGCAAGCAACTCCAGGCGTTCCCGCCAAACTTCATCCACTCGCTCGACTCAACACACATGATGCTCAGCGCCATCAAGTCAAACGCCCGTGGCCTCACGTTCAGCTCCGTCCACGATTCCTTCTGGACGCACGCCTCGGATATCCCCGAAATGTCATCGATCCTGCGAGACGCGTTTGTCGACATGCACGAAGAACACATCGTCGACCGCCTCCACGAAGAGATGCAAAAGCGCTACTCCAATTTTCTGTACCACGCCCCCATCGACAGCAGCTCCGCCCTCGGGCAGCGCATTACTGCACTCCGCAAGTCTCGTGGCACATTGGGGCGCTGGACCGAAGCTGCCGCTATCACGAATGACAAGCAGATTGACGAGTTGGTGGAGGAATATGAGCGGCAACGATTGTTGAGTTCGGACGATGCAGAGGAGAGGGCGAAGGGCAAAGCGATGATCACGCCGGCGAGTTTATATGAGGAGGTGGAGGCCGACGGGACGCAGACACTGCCGGTTCTGGAGGCGGATGAGGTGCAGCTTTTGGGAAGTCAGGCTAGTGATTCAGCGAATGTCAAGATGGCCGTGGATGCTGAGAACGAGGCACAAGAAGAGGCGGAGGAGGAGGCGGAAGTTGAAGCTCATGCGCTAGATGCAGCAGAGGACCAAGACGTGCCAGGAAGTGAGGGCGCAGAGGCCCTCGCAACAGACGACGCCGAGGGCATGGAAGCCGCAAATGAAGACAACATCGACGGCGACGACACGAGTCCCGCAGACCTCGACTCCATCGACTCTCTTGACTCCGAGAACAACGACATCGATTCCGAGCCCCTCACCCCAACCAAAAGAGGCAGAGGCAAAGGCAAAAAGCCAGCAAAGACGCCAAAGGCAAAGTCACCTCGAGCGCGAAAGGCGCCAAAGGAAGCGAAGCCGAGGAAGGAACCAAAGGTTGTGCGTCGGCTGCACATTTGGCTGCCGTTGAAGTTTCCGGATACGCCGGAGAGAGGGAGCTTTGATGTTAAGTTGTTGAAGGATAGTGCGTATTTCTTTTCATGATGTGGAGGAGGTGGTGAGAGAGGCAGTGAGGGGACGGAGACTGGGAGTGTGGGAGTGTAGTGTATGATATTGGAGAGGCTATGTATGGTGAGGTCATATATTTGCGATAGATAGAGTAAATATCCAAGATGCCGCTGTTATGACCACAGGAGCTCGCCGTTATGCTGTTATTCAGTATTCTCATCGCTCATCCCTCCTCAGTGATCTCATGCAGTGCTCAAGCTCAGGAAGCAATCTTGCTCCGTATGTCGACACAATATCAAATCTTGATACCGGGTGAAGACTCCACGGCATCCTCCCTCCCCTCGTCCTCAGCCTTTCGCCCCATGATGTTAGCCATACTCGAGGTGGACCTACAACATGTTAGCGATGACATATGATTGCTACTGCATCTCTCCATCACACTCCAAGTCTTGTCCAGAGTTCCGTTCGTGACGATTCGCAGTCCAATCCTATTCCTTCCCACCAAGCCACCTATAAACAACTGAAAAGTCCTTCCCCCGGCACTTCTCATCCCGCTCACACTCCTCATACACCCTCCTCGCCTTCTCGCCCAATCCCTTCGTCACATCCACACCCACCGCCTCCCCCGCCTCGATCGCCAATCCAAGATCCTTCCTCATCAGCGCCAACCCAAAGCCCCCAGCATAGTCCCTGGACGCTGGACTTGTGGGCACCACACCAGGGACAGGATTATTGATCTCGCTCGGCCAGCACCGTCCCGTGCTGCTATTGATCATCCCAGCAAGCGTGCTCGCATCTAGCCCAAGTCGCATCCCGAGGTTCATGGCTTCGGCGGTGGCGATGTTGTTGAGGGCGAGGAGGTAGTTATTCGCCAGTTTGCCACAGAGGCCGGAGCCCTGGTCGCCGAGATGGAGAACGCGCGAGCCCATGTGGCTGAGGATGGAGGTTGCGCGGGGGACGGAGGTGGAGGGGGCGCCGAGCATGAAGGTGAGGGTCCCCGCTTCAGCCCCCACCGTGCCTCCTGACATTGGGGCGTCGAGGAAGCTGGCGCCGGTTGTGGAGTGGATGCGTTGAGCGAGGGCGCGGGAGTCGAGTGGGGAAATGGTTGAGCAGTCGATGTAGAGACGGTTTGGGGAGGATGGAGGCGGAGGGAGGGGAGAGGCGAGGATGGAGGAGATGATGGAGGAGATGATGGCGCCGGTGGGAAGGACGGTGATTATTATGTCCTGGGTTGATGTATTAGTCATTCAGTAGGCAGGAGTCGTAAGGGCTGGAGAGAGTAGGTAATGGACACACCGATTCCTCAGCTACCTGACGAGCATCGTTGACAATGTGAGTATTTGATCCAGCTCCTTGAGCAAATGTCTCGAGTACCCTGGGGTCTACATCGTGGATGACTAGCTTGTCAGCAGCTGGAAGCTTCGCCCGCAGGTTCTTTGCCATGCGGAAGCCCATCTGGGGTAGTGATATTAGCGAAAGGTGGGAGATTACCAGCAAATGCAAATGGACTCACCTGTCCAAGGCCAATAAACCCGTATGCTTCATGATATCGAGAGGATGTACTGAAGCATCTGCTTGATAAGCGGCATGTTGAACGTGGTCTAACAATGGAGGTTATGAATGCCATGGCTGCGGAGAGCGCCAGGGTTGTCTCGTCTCGTATCACATAACGTGTCGTGCGAGACAGGTGGTGATGATGAAGACGACTATCGTGGACTGTCGCAGAGTTTCAGTGCGAGTGAAGTCTTTACGGCACTCTTCCAATCTCCAATGATGTAGTAGGATGGAGTGCTGCGGGGAAAGGTGAAGTCGCTCAAAGACCGGCAGGGTCGTAGATGGGGAACCCTTGTCGTGCACGTGATTTTCCGCCCTTTGCTCAAGCTATCATCGATTCATCAACACCACCATCATCATCATCATCCTCCGGTCTCAACTGTACAGTTGGAAGTTGCCTCCAGAGGGCAGTGATGATCATAGTTGACTCTCAGTCCCAAACTAGATTGTGTTACTGCTTGTACTATGGTAGCACAAGGCTGCTAGACAATCGAGCTTCAGTACAGCCAACCTCACCCTTTGAACTCAATACATCTTAACTTCACACTCTGCTCTTACTTTTCACACGCTCTTTTCTTGCACAAGATCTACAGTCGGAATATCGAATCCTCATCAAAGTCATTCCAAAGGCTACGACTTCATCACTTTGTCTTGACAGTGACAGTGAAGCTCAACGTTCTCCATGCTGTTCCTCACATGACAGCCCTAGTCCACCTATTTGTGGCCTTTCCAGGCCACCATCAAACCTTAACACTGAAATATGGTCGACCTGGATCTTTCAAATGCCAACCGCCGTCTCGCTGAGCGAGCTCTTGCTAACAAGCACATCAAGAGTGCAGCTTGGCAATATATTCACCTGGCCTGCTATCTGCTTGCTGAAGAGTTCCCTGACATCGCCCTGGGATGCATCAACACAGTCGTGAAGGGTGGAAAGTTGACAATCACAGATGCTTACAACAGGCTGACGGATATGAGAGCGAAAGGCACTGCTGCAAAACATCAGGGACCTCCACGTCAACTCAAAGTGATGGACTCTGTAAAGCAAGAAGGCACATGGGTCAGAGATACGACACTTGAACTTGAACGAGCTCGAGGCCTTCGAATGATCAAAGAGAAAGAGGCTGCAAAAGTCCAAGCAGAGCTGAGGAATGTGGAAGAGAGTATTGCAGCTCATGCAATGATAGATTGTGGTTGTTGCTTCAGCGAGGCGCCTCTCAATCGTACGATATGTTGCGATGCTGTCGAAAATGGACACTACTTTTGTTACGAATGTGGAGCTGGCCTTGTCAAGTCTGAGTTGGGTAATGGTAGGTGTCGGCCGAAATGTATGGACACTAATGGCTGCACAGCGGACATTACCATAGCACAGTTGACTGTCTGCGTGGACAAAAAGACACTAGACCATCTTCTTCGACTTCAGCAGCAAGAAGATATCAAGGGAGCCTTTCCAGGAGGGAAAGGCGATACAAATGAGCTTCTTGAAGGATGTCCATGGTGCGATTATCTTGCCATCTGTCCTCCGAAAGAGGTCTACCGGGAGTACGAATGCGGCAATCCAGAGTGCATGAAGATCAGTTGTCGGCTTTGCCAGAAGTTGACGCACGCGCCCAAGACTTGTGAAGATGCGGTAGCAGATGCGAAAATCAACGCGCGCCATACTGTGGAGGAGGCTATGAGTGAAGCCTTGGTTCGGTCGTGCAACAAGTGCAAGACGAAATTTATCAAGGAAAGTGGCTGCAATAAGATGACATGTTACAAGTGTCACAATACTCAATGCTATCTCTGCTCGGAGAATGTCACTGGTTATGACCATTTCGATCGTGGAAAATGTGCTCAAGATGATGGACGAGTTGGACTCGATGCGTATCATGCCGCACAGGTCAAGAAAGCTGAAGAGCTTGCACGAGCGAAAGTGCAGAATGAACGGCCGGATCTCTCTGCAGAAGACCTGACCATCAAAGTCTCGGACAAAGTGAAGCAGGCCGAAGCAGCAGCCGCAGCCGCGGCTGCTGCACGTCGTCAACATCTAGGATATCATCATGGTCTTGTGGTACCAGGGCCTGCATTGTTTGGTCCTATTCATAACGAAGAAATCGACGATCTGGATTACCTTTTCGTTGACGACGACGACGATTACGACGATGAAGTTGGGCGACTGGACGCAGCTGACCTGGGCGGACTAATGCATGTGGTACCTCGAGGAGCAGTGAACTTTGGTCCTGTCAACAATTTTGCTGGGGCTGGGCATAGGCTTCCTGGTCAGCCAGCCGTACGGCCACTTCGCGCTCCAGCGTTACCTCTTCCAGCTAATGTCTTGAACCAGCGTCCTGCTCAGTTCCAATATCTTCGTCATCCAGCTACGGGACCTCCGCAACAACCACATGCACTTGAAAGACCCCCAGGTACGCTTGATCGACCTGTTGCACCCCTTCTTCGACCTGCAGAGCCCCTTCATCGGCTCCCACGTACTTATCAAGCACCGGCAGTGACTGCAGCTCGGATGGTAAGACATGCAAGAGTAGCTCCAAGGGTATTTGTGGGTCATCCTTACGTGCCGAGACCACACGTTGAAGCTATACCTGTCATGCCACCACCTGAGCTATTCTTAGCTCCGTCTGATGTTGAAGAAGTGCAATTCCTAGGTTCCGCTCCATTGGTGACCGCACCTCACGGAGAAGCGGCGAGGCAGCGACAGCAAGAAGCTGGCCTTGAACTACAGAAAAAACCGACTGATCAGCCGCTGAATGATGAGCTGGCTGCAAGGGGGCAACAAACAGAGCGAGAAGCTGATCATCGAAGAAGAAGGGACGCCAGGAGACTGAACACACTTGAGATTGAGAGAGAACAGCACAGAAGAGCATTTCGAACGCAGCGCCAAGCGCAGATTGAGCAGGCTATCGTGGATGGGAGAAATAGACAACTAGATGCATCTATTCTTGAACCAAGGCCAGGGCAGAACATTATTGTGGACCTGACGTCGACAGGACCGGAAGCATTACCGCCCTTTTTCGACTTGTCATTTGGCACACCAGATCCAGCATTCGATGCATTCTTTGCACTGGATCACAATGACATGACCGCGCCACTGTATTCAATCACCACAGCTGTCGAAACGCCTCTTGCGACGCCAGTGCTCAAGCAGGAATATGGACAATATCGAGGATTTGGGAACGTCAACCCACGAGACCCTGCGGCAAATGCTAGACCTCAACCTCAAGCACCACTCTTTGCACCTACGCCACCCACAGAGCCACGAACTCCAATTAGTGCACCTCCAGGAATTACAGTTGCACGACCTCCTCTTGCGAATAAGAGGAAGTACGACCATAATATCCAGACAAGGTTGCCTGTTCTCCCTGTCACAAAGATCAAGACAGAGTCGAATTTGGAGACACAGGAGATGCAGATGAAGTTGCTGGCTGCTCAGCTGGGGAAGAGGGTTAAGATGGAACCGGGGCTGGGAACGAGAGATGAGCCGATTATGCTTGATGGGTGAGGATGATGTGGTGGATCCGCTAGGATGAGGAATGACAATGACACGAACAATGAGGATACGAATATGCACGATTACGACCACAAGCCACAGCACTGGGAACGGAAACCTGTGGGACATGAAGGGATCCTGCAGAGGGAGAGTCAGCATATGGCTGTACGAATGGAGAAACGGGACATGATATCACGACATGCTATGGAGGAAACGGAACAGAAATGGCTACATGTGGCCGAGCGTATTTGCTTTTACTTTCGGTGTTTTACTTTTTGCTTTATAGCTTCATATTTTGGCTGAATCAATAGGTGGTAGCTATCTATAGTACTGTCTTCACTCTGCTTTGCTGTCTTTCTATAACCGGGTTGCCATATGATGTTGGTGGTGTTGCTTGTGTTTAGGGATTTTACGGCACGCTTCAGCGTTGGACAGCGTTGCTTCGCTACCTCTGATTAGCTGCCTTAATACTTGTACAATCCCCTGCTGGCGACGTGGCGTGACAACCTACGGCACGCTTCACCAGCAAGCTAGGCAAACTACTACAGCTCTTTTCTCCTGTGCTCGTCTCGTCTGTGATACTGGCGAAAGCTTTGGACCCCTCGTGCTAGCCTTCCCACGGCACGCTTCAAGACTCCAACCGGGCTGTATAAAACCCTCTTTTTTCCTGACTACCTGGCATCATGCTTTAATGCTGACGAAACCTTCTATCTTGTGTACGGCACGCTTTAGCATTCCCGCGGCACGCTATCTCGGGGCATATAACAAACCAACTTTCCCTGCCTATCTAGCATTATGCTATGATACTAGCAAAGCTTGTCGGCCCTGTGCACGGCGTGCTTCAGCTCTCCTACGGCAGACTTCAGCGTCGAGTCGGGCTGAACTGGCCACCTATCTTTCCCCGACTACCTAGCATTATACTGAGATACTGACGAAGCTCTCTACCCTATATACGGCGCGCTTCAGCATTCCTACGGCACGCTTCAGTAGTAAGCCGGGCTATCTTACAAGCACAACTTCCCCTGCCTCGTTAGTATTATGTGTAAAGCTAGCGACCGTCCACCTCTTCATACATTGCGGCACGCCCCAGCATTAAGCCAAGATGTATCGGTACTATAACCTTTGTACCTTGTCAGCATCGTGCTGTAGAGCTATTAACCTTTTCCCCTTACCCGTATAATGGTTCCATCACTTCCGAAGGCATACTTCACAAGCTACAGATAGCCTTGTGGCGTGTACGTAGTACACGCCTGGAAGTAAGCATGATGAAAGTGACAATCCTAGTACAAAAAGGCCAAAAGAAGAGGTCGTACCCGGATTCGGACCAGGGGTAGCCAGAATATTGCTTGGCAACGTCTCTCCCGACACGTGACTCAATGACTGATATACTTTACCCACGAAGCGGCAAAAGAACAAGCATCGAGAAGGCAAAAGGATAAGCATGATGAAAGTGACAATCCTAGTACAAAAAGGCCAAAAGAAGAGGTCGTACCCGGATTCGAACCGGGGTAGCCAGAATATTGCTGTGAGGCAACGGGCAATGTGGAAACATTGTGGCTAATATCAAAATCTGGAATGCTAACCGCTACATCATACAACCGATTATGAAATAGCAACAACGGATTACATTATATATCTCAAAATTTAGCTCGTGTCACACTAATGCAAAGCGTGCTGATAGGATTCAATAAAGGAAAGCGATAGGTACTAGTCTTTAGCTAGAGGATACTATAGGAAAAGGAATTACCTCTTTAGTACTACTAAGCGACGCTAATAAGATAGAAACTTATATATATATAGCTAGGGTATATACTAAATTATACCGACGTATAAGCTAAAGCGCGCCGTAGGAAAAATGAATACTTCTCTAGTATTATAAAAGATTCCCTTTCGGTTGACTAATTACGCTTTATAAATCTTCTATTTACCTTACTTTAGAGTAGTTCTAATTAATACCATACTATTATCTTACTTATGATTACTAGGGATACGACCTAGCTATAAGGATATTTTTTAGTATCTTTATATATTCCGCTTGTAGTATAGTAGTATAATCTTCTTACCCTTGGAAGAGGGTGCGTAAAGTAATAAGGAAGCATAGTAGAAAGTATCTCAATCTGCGTCTAGGTGGGCGAGATTGAGCGCGTAGTAGTTATAGCGTTCCTCTCCTTCTACTGCAAAACGTGTTTCACTAATTATCTAATGCTATAGTCCTCGTTTTTTTTGTCGACAGCCAATGTTTGCCTTAGCAAAGTAGACAGTAGAGGCCCCAATTCCATCTCTCCTGGATCGAAACTGAAAAGATCAGTGTCGTAAGCCGTGCCTACAACGATCTCATCTTCTAGCCCAGGGGGTATCACCGCCTTTGCGCATTCTGAAACCGGACCAAATTCGATTGATTGTCGATACTCCGGAAGGATCCCGTATTCGGAAGGATCGTCGAAATCACCGCGCAAGATCTCAGGATATGTCTCATGCGGAATGGAATTCTTCATCATTGGTTCACGTTCCAGCAGTTCGTTCCTATTCGCACGCGACTTCTTCTTGATGTGGACGCTACGATCATCGGCACGCGCAAATTGCATGGTGGTCTTGAAGAAATCCTTGTCCTTCCAGCCATCAGACTCCCTTAGCTCTTCATGGCGACTGCTGGTACTGTCTTTGGTGCTGGTTCGACAATGTTGAACGACATCGTCAAGCTTGTCGTAGCTTTTCGTAGCCTGGTCCAGAGGATCATGTTCTTCGAGCTCGTCCCACTCGGGGTGCTCTTGCGTGTAGACCATACTGCAGTACGGGCAATGATACCCCATCGAAGGCATTTGATTGTAGTGGATGGTGACGAGGCGTTGGAAGAGAGCAACACCCGAGTGGAATGGACCGTGCATGTGCATTCGAAGGCGCACAACATCGATGTACTCAATGTTCTGATTCGTCATGTTAGAATGTACAGCAGAAGGCGACGGACATGTACTCACCTTTTGGTCATCGCCGACGGTGCCGTCATTCAGACAGATGACACAACGCTTATCAAGTTGGTCCTCCCACTGAAATATTTCCATGAAGAGCAACAGCGCTCAACTTATAGTCAGGACCGAGATCGAGTAGAAACACTGCTGAGCCCAGCATTTAAGAGTGTGCCCTAGGTCATCGCACAGCGGTGAATCACCGTGGATGACTCCTAAACCAATAGGCTTTTGGACACCTAGATTACTTGCCGCCTCGCAACAGGCATGGACTCGGTGAAGCTGGACATCGACGAATTGCTGGGATCTAGCGCAAGACCACAAGGTTTCCCCAGCATGCACCAGTGAATCTTTGAGATGTTCTGGCTTGATGCAGACATTCGTAACTTTAGTATGCATGAGCTTTTCGACGGTGCTAGTGCCGACAAGGAGCCCATGGCGCAACAGATGACTAGATCTCGATGTAGGCTGAAAAGAACAAGTTCGAAGACTTCTGAAACCATTCGACATGGAAGATGAGATGAATGTCTCACTCGGGTTTCCGAGGTGGCTTCAGGGGGTGGCTCGTTGTCCGCACTATTGATTGAGATATTGTCTTCATCGTTCTATGGCTCTATATACCATAAACAGCCGTTCGAATGCTACGATAGCAAGGTCACCACAGATAATTGGCAGATCGCGAGCACAGTGAGAACGAGGTGTCGTTTGTGTAGTGGAGAGTGCCGTGACGACTGTGAAAAAATGTGCGTATCCGCTCGGTCCTGTCAGCTCATCGTTTCTGGGGAGTATACTGTGTCTCTTCGGAGGCGAGCGGAACCAGTGTCAAGCATGCAGAAACTGCTATCCACACGGTAATACGACACGGTATCACGCCCTGGCTCTTCGCTGAAGCAAGCCGCCAGAAATAAAGCATTACTACCAGCATTAGGGACACTGGATTCTGGAGGGAAGAATAGAGTATAGCGATAGGCACAGGTTTCAAGCTGGAGAGTGCCGTACGAAAAGGAAGTTTCTTATCAGCAGTACCGAACGATGTTAGTAAGGCAAGTAATGGGGCTGGTAATAAAGCCGGGGCATTTGCTGAAGTGTACTGTAGGGGAAGCTGAAGCATGCCGCAAGAAGCAAGTATACTTTGCTAGTATTAAAAAGCGAGACACCTAAAGGAAGGAAGGCTAATAGCGGCATAGGCCGGCTCGATACTAAAGCGTACCGTAGGAAGATAGGTCACGTTACCAGCGAGGGAATATACAGGCCGTCGGTTAGGGGAAAAGGGTAGTACGCAGCCACTCCGGTGCTGAAGCGTGCCGCGGATAAAGCTAAAGCGTGGCGCAAGAGGACGGGTATCCTGTCGGCATCCTAAACGAAGCTGACAAAGTGAAGAAGAGCGATACAGGGGTCTAGCCCGGTCTGCTCTTAATATATACCGTGAGAAGACAAGGTGCATCGCTAGAAATAATACTTACAGGTTATAGGGTAGGGAAGAATAGTGGTGAAGCAGCCCTAGGTTAGTTCTGAAGAGTGCCGTGGAACAGCTGGAGACTACGTTTTGAAAGATCAAAGTAAGTGTGATTACGCAAAACTGACTGCTGTCTGTTTCCATGCCATGTCATGCTAAGAGATTTCTCAAAATTATGCCGCTCCCACTTTTCGCCAAAGCATATGATGTCCGATTTGAGAAATCGTTCATTACACCTTCGTTTCCGCACTAGGAAACCCCTCTGGCTTCTATAAGATCATCGTTTAGCTCCTCTGTCATCGTTCTTTTCTGCTCAAACTGACTTGCATCGCCAAGCAACTTCCAGACTAAGGACTCCCACGAGATTGCTTCTACTCAAAGTGCGCCGGCATCGGTACACCTAGCATTACAGCCATCATTCTCAACTGCTGTTCATTGGCGATTTCCTGAATTCGTGCGCTTTCGATAGCTCTTTCCCTGGCTTCCTGAGAGTACTTCTCCGCTTCTTTTCTGAACTTCTGACGAGATTTGGCTGCGATCTCGTTGACAAGCATCCTGGATTTCTGACCCATGGCTTTGAGAGAAGCAATGTGCTGGTTGTATAGCTGGTTCATGTCTGTTGAGGGAGTGTGTTTGGTGAGGGCGACCTTAGCTGGGGCTGGGGAACGCTGAAGCCCTCGCCTTCGTTATCATCATCATCATTCGCATCATTTCCAGCGTCATCCTCCTTGAAGAACGTTAGCAAAACCAAGGGTAAATACCGGGATTAACTCACCTCATGGCCATCTCTACCACCACCATCACCCCGGCTTTCGATCACCTTGAGGTTGCCCTTGGCCCTCTTCACCGTCGAACCCTTCGGCGAGGCCGGCGCAGCACGTTTCTTCGCCGCAGACTTTGCCTCAGTGCTGAACGGGAAATATCCGAAATTATTCACTGCCGGATTCGGATCGCCGCCATAGCCAATTTCTCCAGCTTTAGCCCTCGCCAACTGTCCTCGACGTCCTACCAACCTGCCACTGGCAGCTTCCAAGTCCTTGCTGTCGATGTTGATCATGGCGAACTCTCCTCGAGTTTTTCCGTCTGACCAGCGATTTCCACTCGGGGCACTTCGCTTCCTGGCTCGTGGCCGAGAAGCCTCTTTCTCAGAAGCCTCTTTCTCTTCTTCTTCAGCCGCAATCTCCACAACGGTGCTCACTGTGGTGGTCCTCTCTCTCTTAAGGGGATTTAGATTTGATATAGGAGTCTTCCCTGCAGGAGCTGCCTGGCGATTGCCTCTTACGGCAGTTAAGGAGGCCTTTCTGTCACGTATGTTACACTCCTCGTTGACTGCTTTAGGATCGTTGGTATTCCGAACTACTTGATCGAGAAATCTGTTGTACGCAACAATGACTGAGTTAGGCTTCATAGCTGTAGCTGTAGGCCGGATGGGAGGCTTAGCGGCGGCTTGTAATGTGACTGCGTTTCAATTGCTGGTGCTGTCACTTGTGAAAGGTGGAAATGGTACTGAGGATGTATCTGGTGGAGTCTACAGATGAACGTGAATAGTAGGGAAGGATGAAGAAGGATGTTATAGAAAGAGAGATAGAGCTCGTCGACACGTCGATGTAGAGTGAAGTGAGAACGAAGTAAAGTGAACAAGCTAAAGTGAGAGCGAACTGAAGTAAGGAAGTGAGGTGGGAGCGAACTAAAGTCACCGAACTCTGATCGGGAGCGAGCTGAAGGTGAAAGCGGACTGAAGTAAGCGATCTGAAGTGAGAATCACTTACTTCCAACTCAGTTCGCGCTCATTTCAGTCTCACCTCTAACTCACATCTAAAAGTCCACACCAGCCATCGTCTGATCCCCCGCCCCATTCTTCAAATCCATTATATTCGCCAGCTTCTTCCGACACTCCTTCGCATGACCCCACACCTGCCACTGGTCATTCTTCAACTTCTTATACATATCCATCGCGCGCGCCTTTCGTCCCGCCGTCTTTCGCACATCTTCTTCTTGCGCCTTGACAACCTCCTTTTCCTCTTTCGTCATCTTTTCCCCGTCCTTCACACCCTCGGTCTCACCACCACCACCCTCCACCTTCGCCTTCACCTTCGCAGCC
>Ga0268250_10000500_pt1 | contig 18581 bp, 19 predicted proteins | sample AgamicAsSfe_FD_200448 | JGI IMG/M metagenome (GOLD analysis project Ga0268250, IMG submission 200448) | Agave microbial communities from Guanajuato, Mexico - As.Sf.e (v2) (version 2) | ecosystem: Host-associated > Plants > Phyllosphere > Phylloplane/Leaf | place: Guanajuato, Mexico | collected... | reverse complement strand
GTTCGAAACTCGCTTGGGCAATCATAACCGGCATCATGTCCTCCGTCTCCAATTTCGCCACTCTGATCGTCAACGACCCTGATTTCTCCCGTTTCGCAAGCAAACCCAGTGATGCTTTGCTCCCCCAATTCATCACCATCCCCGTGGGTTTCGGCCTCACCTCTCTCATCGGTATTCTCGTCGGTTCAGCCTCCGCAGTAATCTACCCGGAACTCGGTGCAGTCTGGAACCCCCTGGAGCTGCTCAAAGCCTTCATAACGGAAAACGGGCACGGCAGCACAGGCGCCCGAGCCGGAGTCTTCCTCATCGCCTTCGCCTTCGTGATCGCCCAACTAGGCACCAACATCGCCGCAAACTCCATTTCCGCAGGAACAGATTTGACTGCTTTACTCCCCCGCTACATCAACATCCGCCGCGGCGGCTACATCTGCGCAGTCATCGGCATCGTAATCTGTCCCTGGCAATTCGTGGCTGGCAGCAGTACATTCACTACCTACCTTTCCGCATACTCTGTATTTTTGTCAGCGATTGCTGGGCCTATGATTGTGGATTACTATGCTGTGCGCAAGGGATACCTTCAAGCGCGCGATTTGTACTCAGCTGATGTCAATGGGCCTTACTATGGTACTTTTGGCATTCAATGGCGTGGCTACGTGGCGTATATCTGCGGTATCGCTATCAACGTAGTCGGATTCGCAGGCGCTTGTGGCGTTGAGGTGCCAATTGGCGCTACATACATTTACCGCCTGAACTTCTTTACTGGATTTTTGGCAAGTGGAGGTGTGTATTACATCCTCTGCCGTACTAAGCCTGTGCAAGCGCAAAATCCTGTTGGAAGCTGGTTAGAGGCGCCGGAACCTGATGAGGAGGATTTGGGTAATGTGGTTAGTCATGGTAAGGAAGTGGAATATACGACTGGTTTGGATGTTGAGCAGCAAGGGGGATTCTTTAGGAAGAAGATGGATGCTATCACTAAGGCTTTGTAGATAAGACTTGACAGAGACTGGTTTTTCTGGTCGGAAAAAGTGCTTGTTTCTTCTATTGCTCTGCTATTCTTCTCTTTTCTCCGTGTGACTTAGGATTTGATGACATCCTATAGTTGGGTATGCCTACGCCTGTCTGCTCATGATGGTGTGTAGTAGAGCATTCTGCTCGGGCGACTTATTGTGTCGTCGATACTGCCAACGGACGTTCAAAATCCAGGTGTTCCTCCCCTTGCAACTGTATGCATTTTTACCAATCTTTTCTCTGCCCTTGAGCACCAGTGCATCACTCTTTGGGAAACCTCGTGGTTTCGAGAGCGATCAACAAAGACGACATGACGCAACAAAGGCCACCAGAAAAAGCCTTTTCCAGCCACGAGGCATTCGTCGATCCTTCCTCAGCGGTACCATCTCAACCCCATTCTCCTCTGATGTGGATGGGAATTGCACTCGCTGATGTCTCATCATCCAGTGATATAAACATCCCCCTCCCTCTTTAACTTCTCCCAAGCCTCCTCAGCCAACTTCCCATACACATTATCACCATCCCGACAACAACCAAACCACGACACCAGGGGCGCATGTCTCAAGACATCCTGAGCCCGCTGATCGGCCCAGAACTCTCTGAAACCACCTCATTGTCTGATAGGTGCGCTCGGGGTAAGGGACCCGAGCTGTAGAGACAGAAGGCAAGGGAACAGGACAGAGGGCTCGGTGGCCAGGGGCTCAAGGGTGAATTGGCCGGTGAGGGTTAGGTGTTACAGGGTACGGCATCGGCGTCCGAGGGCGAGCAGGGAGGAGTCGCTAAGGTTGTTGGTGGCGTGGATGTTGAGTGAGACCAAGGCTGGCAAGGAGCCGAGGACCGTGGCGAAGAGGTCGGCGTCAAGCAACGTGCCATCGAGTAGTTCGCCGTCGTTCGTACTGGTAAGTTTGAGATACTTGAGTTTCTCCAGGGGCACGAGATAGGTGAGGTCGTTGTCTGAAAGGCTGTAGTGCGTGAACTTGAGGTAGATGGACCACAAGTTCTTCAGACTGCGAAGGCAGGGGAACACGCTATCTGTACCGTGTACGGTTCGCTCGAGGCGTTCGAGTTGGGTGATGCAGGGAAGCAGGATGTTGGCGGCTGCTGCATCTGCGGAGAGGACGAGATGCTTGAGCTTCAGAAAGGGCTGGGCAACGGCAGCAATAGCCAACGCGAAGGGTCGATCAAAGTGCTTCTCCAGCTCCAGGTCCTCGATGGCAGGATGCAAAGCGATACATCCCATGACGGACTCATTGATCAGGTCATTGACGAGATTTCCAAGATGCAGTGTTTCGAGCCTGGTACAGCGTTGCAGGACGGAAACCAGGTCCTCGGACGTTGTTCGTCTGGTCAAACGAGCATACAACTTCAGCGAGAGAAGGCCTTTGCGTTTACTGAGCTTCGGCAGGAAGTTTTCGACGACAGGAAGAAGATCAGGGCGTCCATCGAGCGAATCACCAATCTCCAGGTGACGGAGGCGATCTCCGACAAAGCGTGCGACTCGAGCAAAAGTACGGGTCTCTCCACGAAGTTCAGCCTTGCCATGCTGAACAGTAAGACTCTGCAGACGAGGGAACTGCAAACCCCTAGCCTCGTGGTGGGCATGGGGTGCCTGAAGTCAGTCACGACATTACGTATGAAGTCGGCGAGAGACTGTTGTTGGGTGTCTGGCTGGTGGTCTTCGAGTTCCTCCAGGAGCCCCTTTTCGCAGGTCTCGTTTTGCCAGTAGAGTCTCAGGGCTTGATTGTGCGCAGGATATGCCGTGCCAATGACTGCCTGCAGGGTGTCTCGGTCTCTGATAAAGTGCGCGAGGATCTTCTCCCAGATCTCATCTGGGACTGTATCGAGGAGTAACTCCATGGCGGTGGGGATGACTGAGGTGGTGGCCATGGTGGAGGTGGGCAAGAGGATCAACAAGAACGATACTGCTGATGAAGAAAGAGAGCACACGAATGGTCGGCAGAAGAGCACGAAGGCAAGCGCGCGTGGTGTCATGTCTCGCACTTCCTCCTCATTAATAGACATTGATCTCTGTGGCCGTCCCAATACAAAAGAAAAATCAAAGCAGAGACCAACCCAGGAAGCAATGCGCAAAAGCCAAAAACGGAACAAAGAAACAAAGGGAAATCTGAAAACATCATTGGCCCCGTCGACAAAGCTTTGTTCAGGTCAAAGACGTCATTCCTGACTCGGAAGCGCTGAGTATTCTCTCCTTCTCGTTGCGAGCCAAGGTCTCTCGATCATTCGCTCTAGTGATCAAACTGGTGCAGATAGTCGTGGTTGAGCGTGTTGTTTCTCTCCAAGGACGTTGAGCTCTTCCACGGTCACTGACAGCTTGTGCAAACAGAGGTGAGGGAGATCCACCATCAATAACACTCAGAAGACATCCAGTGACACTTGAGCTCCTTCTAAACCTGACACAGGGGTGAAAGCAGCCACAGACCGATTGATCTCCTCCTCCGGCGTGCCAAGTCCTTCCAACATGGCACGGAACTCTCTCTTGTCCCTCAAGAACCACCATGCGTTGGCAGCCATCTGAGCAATGTCGTCCTTCTCATCAAGGCAGAAGTGGATCCAATGGAGCTTGGGGGCGTGTCTGTCGAGGTCTTTGGCAACTTGATCAGCCCAGTCCTGTTCCACGAAGTCCTGGTGCTGGCGCCCTGGAAGGTTGCTGGGTCTGACCTTTCCCAACTGCAAGGTCTCAAGGGAAGGAAAGAGAGTACCCGTCTCGTCTGCGATGTTGTCCAGAGTGAAGTTGCCTGACAACCTACGCTGGCTGGTGGGCTTGAACCTCATGGTAGCGTGATGGATGTGGTTTGCATGTGCTTGCTGGTCATCATGCGGATAATTCTGCAGCTCCTCGACCAGTCTCGGAGCGGCGAGGTCGTTTCTCCAATACAACCTTCGGGCCTGGTTCGAGGCGGGACAGTTTGCTCGAGCAACTGCACGGAGGGTCTTCCTATCTGTGACGAGGTGAGATAGGACATCCTCCCAAAGCTCGTCGGGAACCCGGTCCCATGGCTTTGTGGCGCCGTCGAGCATGGTGTCTGCCGTGCTAGTCATGACGCGTTGGGACGTTGTGATTCTGGGATACGTGTTTGTTGGAGGAGACAGCGGCGAGATACTCGCGATGTGGTTGTAAGGAAGGAGTATTGGTTTGATGCTGTTGCTGATGATCGAGTCACTTCGCTCAAGGAGACCGATGACGCAGTGAGAGCGACTTTGGAGTGTGGTGTTGTGTTTGTCGAAGGAGATAGTAGTGCGGGATAGGCGATGCAGTCGAAAGGTCGGAGGTGCCGAATAGGTTGTTGCTGATGAGAGAGATACTCTGCTCACGGAAACCGGTGGTGCAGTGATAGCCGAAAGGATTGCAGAATGAAAGATGCACGAGAAGTCGAAAGTAACTCGTGTTGTTCTTGCGATGATGAGAGAAATTGACTCCAGCAGTCGTGACGTGGATTGTTGATGATGTGATGAGCAAAGAGATGAAGAAGATGAATTTGTTGTGTATCAATTGGCGAATCGCTATGCCAGAGCCACTGCGGCGACAACTTGACAGAGACGCCCAGCTCTCCGGCGATGACGGCGAAGACGTGGCACCGGAGTGATAGGGGAGTAAAATGATACTGATGAATATGATGTTGATGGCTGGTGCAAGATGCTGGAGCAGACAAAGAACAATGCGCGAGAGAGAAGTCGCGTAGTGTCAACTGGAAAGAGAGACGCTCTTACAACCACTACTTACGAATTTTCCCGAGCCATGACATCGTGCCTACCGTGGAGCACATTCGTCAAGTGCCAAGACTTCGTCACCTCAAGCTACTCCGCCTCGACCTCTAATACGATGTCAGCATGGACACTGGTCGTGATCATGGCTACAGCACTGATTAGAACTGACTCATACCATCTCTTCTATACCACCCCTCCCGCCCATCGTCATCAACCCTTCAACATCTCCCACATGCTCAACTGAACCAAGGAGCAACATCTTAGACGCCCACCCCATTCCCGCTTCTCCCGTTGCCCTACTTCTTCCCCTTCCCAATTCCCTCTCCTGCTTCCTTCCTCACCTTCTCACTAGTCAAGGCGCCTTTATGTCTCTTCTCTGTGATGATATACTCCCTCCACAAGAAGCCAGCGCCGACCGCACCACCAGGTCCAAGCACAACGGTAGCAAGGGCTACAGCAGCCAACACAGTAAGCCAACTCTGTGTCACCATACCAGCGACTTTGGCGTCCCAGACGAAGTACAGGAGCCAGAGGTAGGTGGAGAGGATGGCGATGGTGTAATTGTATTGCAGCAAGTCGTGTGCGAGGGTGAAAGCGGAGGTGGACCTGAGGCTGGACAAGATTGTGGTGCTATCGTGCGGCAAGAAGACTCGTGAGGACGAGACGGGAGAGGCGTAGAGGGTGTAGAGCCAGAACATCGTCGCAACACCAGCGGGAACCCCCATCGTGTATCTCAGGGTAGCGACGTCCCTCTTGGGCCTTTCAATCTTATCTTGATCGGCTGTGTCTTTCCAGATTTTGCTCATTCCGAATTGAGCAAGCGAGAGCGTGACCGGGAAGTACTGCCAGATCTGCAACCATGTTTCTCTCTGCGTGGCTTCAGGCAGCAGCCAGCTCTGGGCCAACGGAAGATAGAAAGTTAAGAGTAGCGACGGCACGATGGCGCGGGTGTAGTGCAACTTGGTAAGTCGCATGTCAGTGGACTTGAAAGTGTCGATGGGAGTGAGCACCCAATGCACGAAGAAGTAGAGAGGTGTGGCTACACCCAGACCTTTTCGTTGAGCGAGGAGAGCGAACAGGATGGGTCTGTAAGTTGTCAGTGATTGAATTGAGGGTTTTGGAGGTCAGAGAAAGTATGGGGTAGGATAGACGTACAGTTGGACTGGCATCAAAGCGTTGCAGCAGCGAATGGCTTCGACGGACCAGATAGAAAGAATGACGCCGTAGTACGCTAGGAAATTTTTGGTGAGCATGTTGGTGGCAGGATGGACATTCGCAGATATAGTTGTGGAGGTGATATTCATGGTTGCCGAACTGAGAAGAGTTAGTCGCAGTGATGGAATTAGAAGCATTGAAGCACATACCTGTTGAACGGTCCACCAGAGCTCCAAGGAAGTCCGGTCAAAGAGGAAGGCATGAGTCTAGCAGAGTACCAAGCAGAACTGGCAAGACCATCGGCGCCGATACCGACAGCAGGACTTAAGAGCGTCCAAGCAAAGGCGAATATAAGCAGAAAAGGCATCGCAAGCGCTGCTCTGACCAACAAGTCCTCTTTCATTCCCTGCCCCTGCTCAGGATTAAACGGCATCCACCCGTTCAATGACCCTTCGGGCAACGGCAGATAATCAATTGCTACCGCACCAACCGTGACATCAGACGTCAAGTTCTCCAGGAAATCACCCAAGTAGTTTAATCCGTAGCGAGCAAACAAGGAGTGTCCCCAAGTTGCTAGTGCTTGAACGTGGGTGAGAAAGTTCGAAGCTTGGATTGCTGCTGCGGCGCGGACTTCGCGTGACTTTTGGTATGAGTGCAGGCAGGCGACGACTTGGTCCGGAGTTGGGCGGTGGCCATTGGAGCTATCTGAGAGCTTTCTAATCGAGTTTGCAAGGGCGGCGGCGCTTTCGATGGCTTGGTTGCCGCCGAAGCCTGGGATATTGTCATTATTCACAACTCCTTCGGACACGGACAGGAAAGATGGAAGCATACCAGCATTGGGCGTCATTTTATGAGCAGAGTCACCAAGACAAGCTATGCGACCCCAGGTCCAAATCTAACTTTGGTTAGCAGGAGCCATTGTACTGAACAGCGAGGCAGATACCTCGTAAGTAGCAGTCTCGATGCCAACAAGTGTACTTGAAACGCTGTTTTTGTGCAGATCTCCGAGGAGGACCTTATCAGTGACTTTCATGTTGCCGTGACGCTCAGCAAACTCGATCTTGTCGGCTTCGGTATACTTCGGAATGTGTGGATCCTTGTACGTCTTGTCCATCTTCTCGAAGACAAAGTAGTAGGTTCGGTCGTTCTTGCCGACGATAGCCATGGTACTGCGCTTTTCGTTGTACCCCACATCAATCTCACCAGCCGGCAGACCAGAAGACGATGAGGCGATGCCGTAGAGACATTGGTACTGGCTTTCGAGAGCTGGAGCAAGAGTCAGCTTCAGTGAGAATGCGGGATGTCGGTGTCTTACAGCTTTTGTCGTTCTTGACAAGCTCAGGATCCTCTTCATCGGCGAGACGCCACATCTCGCTTCGTGCTTTCGAGTTGACTCCATCTGCACCAGCCAGTACATCACCCACATAGGAACTGCCATCTTCGCAGATGACTGTCACACCGCTTGCGTGTTGACGGACCGTGGTGAGATTCTTCCCGACTAGGATCTTGCTTTTCTCTTTGAGGTTGTTGTACAGAACCTCAAGAATGTTTTGCCTGTCGCTGAATGCGAAAGAGTAGCCGCTCCTGTAGGCAGAATCAACAGCGATCCAGGAAGTCAAGATGTCACCATGCATACCTAGCCTTTGCGAGTTGAGAGACACTTGAAGCTTTTGCCAGCAGTCGACCATGCTGGTCACGGTCGTGCACCCACTGAACTGGCTCCTGCTAAATGTCAACAGGGCTTTCATGACGACCAGTCTTCCAGAAAGCGTACCACGCAAGCGTAAAGAGCTTCTCTGCAACCAAGCTGGTCCAAAATCTGCAAAGGGTGAGCTAGCTGTGACCAGAGATCGGACGTGATGGTGGCTATCTCACTCTACACCCGTTCGAGAGGATGCCGATGGATGCACCGACTTGCGGTGCTACTTCTTTTCTTCGTTCGAGGAGAACATAGTCGATGTTTGCTTGCTGTTATACGGTTATCAAGTGATCATCAAGACTATGTGGGAAACGCACCTCGAGAGCATTTGCGAGCGTGAGACCAGCGATGCCACCACCAGCGATGATGATTTTCAGTGAGCTTGTCATGATTCAACGATGGTTTACAGGCTTTACGAGATTGAGAGAAGCGGACAGAAATCAACCATATGATGTGTAGGTAGAAAAGACAAAGAGAGTGCAGCAAGATATAGAATGGGTTACACAGAAGTGTGATACACTGATCGACACAGCTTACCTCAGACTCGACAGAAAAGGACAATGATGGTAATAGTCGAGTTTCTTGGCTTTCTTGACAGCGCTTACCATATGCTTATCTGTGTCAAGTCACCGGGACAGGCAAAAGGGCGAGTTCTGATGCGACTTGGACTGGTCCGGGGTGTGGAGAAAGTTCATCTTTAGCGTAGTGAGCGGTGATGAATTTAATCAACAGGAATCCTGCGGAGTCAAGATGAGATGCAAGTTGCAGGAAGGAGGAGCTCAATCCTTCGGTGAAGCCTGACCGGTGGGAAGCACAGACATGATTAGGGAGTCGCAGGCAACAAGGAACGAGCGCAGGGCACTGCGTATGAACTCGAAGAGCTGTGTACTTGCATGCAGTAGTCATTCCCTAGACAGCAATGACCAAGTCGAAGACAGATGGCTTGAAATGGCGCAAGCGAGGTCGACCATCCGAGACTTGAGCCATCTCAGACTCGGAGTCGCACAAAATCAACGTCATCAGATAGGTATAGTTGACGTCGAAGGGTAGGATGGAGTCTAGCGATACATATGGTACGGTATCGAGATGCAGGATCTTGCACAAGTCGAGTCGCAGGCCGAGTGGAAAGAAAGATGGCAGGGGCGGAATCGAGGCCGGGTGCCAAGAAATGAAAGTCGGGGATCGGAGTTGGACGCGTACTCTCGGCCAAAGCCTCACGGAAGTCGCGACTGGAGGAGAGCAACTGCTTTGACGAGACACGAAGGAAGAGGAAGGTGCAAGGGAGTCCTCTGTATGCAGCAAGAGCGGTGGATGTCAACACTGAGGAAGGAGCTGCTGCACGCGTCCATCGCCCCGTCCGAGAGCGTCCACACCAACCGCCAACTCTCCATACCCGCTACAGAGTCCATCAACTACGAGGTTTCCCTACCCAACTCGACAAGCCTCTCCCTACCAGAAACACCTACCATGGCCGACCTCTCGGCCCTGACCGACTCGGCCGCTGAAGCCTTGCCCATGGACGCTGCCGACCACGAAGGCGACGCGACCGATACCAACGACAACGACCAGGACAATGACGGCGACAACGACAACGATGCCGCGCCTTCGACATACAAAGTCATCTGCGAAGCTGCTCCACCAGAGCGACGCTTCCCTTCGTTCGAGGCAGCCATAGAATTTGGCAACGCATGGTCTCGCGACAGCGGCTTCGACCTCGTCCGCATCAACAAGGGCAAGCAAGGCCGCAATCCCCAAGGCGTCACATACAAGTTCCTTTGGGAGTGCAAGCGCCATGGCAAGCCTGCAAACACACGCAAGCTGACTCCTGACCGTCGACAACGCGCTGCTCGAGGGTCGGTGAGGATCGGCTGTCGCATGCGCATCGTCCTTGTCGCTGTCGAGCCTCAAGTGCCTCAGGGCGAGTGGCAGATCAGACACTGCGGGCGCAACGGCCACAACCACGGCCCGGACAATGCAGAGTCGTTCCCTGCCGTCCGTCGTCGCACCCGCACACATGAGATGGACGTCTTCATGGCCACGCAGCTTCGTCAAGGGCTGTCGAGGTCAGAGACGCTGCAGCTTGTCCGCCAACACTGGCCAGATGCCCTCGTCACTCGTCAAGACATTGGCAACTTTGCAAAGACGTTTGCCCAGAAGATTGGCGCCTCCAGACTGACGCCTGAAGCGACTCCTGACAACTCGCCCATGCCGCCTGTGCCTGCTGCGAACGCACAAGTCATTCCCAACCCACCTCTGAATGTTCACCACGCCCAGATGCAGCATCCACAAGCTCAGCAAGCTCTGGCTCATACACACCAACACCCCATGCAACCACTAGGCATACCCATGCAACAACCAAATCCCGATGCCACTCGAGCTGCCTACCAGGCTGGCTATCAGGCCGCCGTTGAACAGCATCGCATCAACAGCGATCTCAATCACCGTGTCGAGGCTCTCGAAAGCTCGATACAAGTACAAGACCGCATTGCCTCGCTCGAGCAGACCGTCAACAATCTCACTCAACTCATCATGGGCGGTTACATGCCCCACATACAGCATTCCCAGTCTTGAGCCTTCACGCTTCATTGGCTTGAAACAACCCCTCGCCTCGGCAACTCCCGGGCGCTTGTTCGCCAACCTGCTTCACATCCCTTGTTTCCCGTCCTCAAGCTCATCTGACTAATCTTGCCATCACAATGACATGTCAGCTGCCGAGCGGGCTGGGTTGTTACCGGAAATCGTGAACTTGATCATTGAGTTTCTGGAGTTTGACCGAGCAGCACTATACTCGGCGCATCTCGTCAATACCACCTGGGCGCACTATGCCAGACAAGTCCTCTGGCGTAACGCCCCTTTTGTATCCTTGGCTGGCGTCGATCCTTGCAGGCAACAATCCTATGCCAACATGATCCAAACTTCTCACACGTGGCCCGAGTGGTGGCATGCTGAGCTCGACAAGCTATCTTTTCCATCACTCAAACGATTCTTGTTCAACCTGAATTGTATCTTTCACTGCCCTGAGTATCGTCGGCTTCTGCCTGCTTTCTTCAAGGCTTTCCCGCAGTATCTCGACCTGTGGGTCAAATGTCGAGCTCCTGGAAATCGCACTGCATATGCATATGACGGTCGTGATGAGAGTCGCGTCGGAGGAAATCTTCTTGCTCGACGGACCGCCGGTTCGGCACCTACACGCAAGATGGTTGAGATTATGACTCGCCTGGACTTCCGTGAGAATTGCGAAGATCTGTTCATCTGGGACCTCTGCTGCCCTGAGGAAAGTTTGGTTGCTTTCCTGCTGTCCGCAAACCCTCAACGGCCCGTCTTTCCTAGAATGAAGCATTTCGGAGCGTACATCGCAGATGATCTGAATGGCTGTCTTTCTGCTCTCCTCCCTTCGACACTCTCGAGTCTTTACCTTGGTTTTGGGCCTATCATTGATGGTCCAGGCCCCTGGTTCGACATGATTACCTGTTGACGCTTATGACGAACGCTGGATTTCTCGACACGAGGACCAGCTCGCTCTTGGGCAGACTGCATAATCTCCGTAGTCTTGTCATTGTAGATATCGGCTATGATACCCAGTTTCGCTGGGAAGAAATCCACGATGGCTTTTTCACGAATGATGATATTGAAGCCATGACATCTGGCTTACCTCTCCTCCAACACTTCGAGCTAGGCATGGCTTACAACTTTTCGCTACCCTCTCTCACATCACTAGCAATGAATTGTCCTGGACTCAAGTCCTGCCATCTCTCGCTCCTTGTTCCAATAACGGCCTGGGGAGCTCAGGAAGCACCCAACTTTCCGCATCTGGAGACTTTCATCCTCAACCCAGGGGAGTACGTGGATAAAAGTCGAGTTACCGAGCACGACACCGAGTGGTCAGGTCCCAGCACGGAACCGAGACCCACGATAAGACTAATGGATGCGATTACGGTGGATTCTACCCATGTCGACATTGTTCTGCGATATTGTCCGAGGCTTGAGAAGTTACATCTCTATCTGGTGGATTGTGGCAAGGAGGAGATTGAGCAGAAAAGGCAGAGAATGGCACGAAGCGGAGGATCAGAGAATGTTTTGAACGATGAAACTGGAGAAGGCAAAAGGATGAAGAACGTCTGCGCATTGAACCGAGTCGTGTTTCCCCAAGGGGTACAGATTCCTCCCTTATCGATACTTCTTCCTTGTTAATGCTGTACTGGCTACTAATACTGTTGCTGCTCATCTCATGTCTCCGCACTTAGAATGCCTTCGTAGAGCGGAAGACTAGCATAACGTATCTGTCTCGTAGCTTACAAATACTACTCGTGGCTGCTGCGCCATTTTCTGTATCCTTTCCTTCTCAATCGATTTCTCGTTAGCATCATGAAGACCACCACTGACATTACTGACATCAACGCGGATCCACCATCTATCAGCTTTTCCGCATGCCGAATACGAGACGATCCGTTCGATCGTAAAGCCGCCAAGTTGCCGCGCACAAGATGTTATGTTATAAGTTACCTTCCAGAACTCACAGATATGAAGCGAATAATGTCTTCTGAATCCTTTATTCGAGACGGAAGATCGTTTTTATAGTGTCATTCTGACGTCACGATGGACGTACGGACTGCGAGAACGACTTTCCCAAGGACTTCTGCGTTCAACAAAGATCAGCAATCTCTTATCCTCAGGCAACATGCCTAGCAGAGAAGACTTCCTTGCGGAATTTGTCTACAGCGTTCGAAACCAGTTCGACGTCAACGGCACTCCGGCATCATGGGCTCAAGGATCCAAGCCCGCTCATCGATTCTGGGGTGACGAAGACAGCGCAATCGAAATCGCATACTCAAGCGATGACCACACAAATCACCACTACGCCGTCAGTTGCGACGCGAAACTCGTTGCCATTTGTGGCGGGTTGAATGTTGTTATATACGACATTGCGACCCAGGAACGACGAGCGCAGTTTTGGTGTCCGGAGAACTCGTCTGCGAGGATCAGATTCCATGATTTGAGTCGTGAAGATGGAGGATATCTTCTCATAGTGGCGACCTCGGATCGAGGGGGCTTCAACGACAAACTGAACTTTTTGGAACTAAACTCTGATGGGGGTATGTTGAGCGACCAGGCAGATGTCATGGATTCAACAAGTCTTGTTGAAGAATCTCTTGCACCCGTCGTTTCTCGAATCACTCGTACCCATGAACCAACAGATTCAGTTACTCAACCTTTACTGCACACGCTGCGTAAAAACTACACAAAAGCCCTACAGGATCTACAGGGCAGTCTTCTCTTCGCATCTCTCCCTCACGTCGACGGCAAACTATGTGGTTCGCGAGACTCCAGCTCAAAAGGAAAACACTTCCTATACGTAACCAACAACCACGGTCTCCAACGCGGAGGGCGTCCGCTTCCAGAGCTTCCGGAAATCGTGGTATACGACTCTACTTTGGGGAGTAAACAGTTTGTTTTGACTGGTCATGAAGGGTATATCGTATGGACTAGCTTCAGTCCTGATGGCTGTTCTATCGCATCTGCGTCTCATGACGGCACGTGCATGATCTTTGACAGCGCGACAGGCGACTGCAGACACAAAGTTGACTTGATGGATGGCCAATGCTCATCGGGAGCCTGGTCGCCAGACTCACAGCACATAGCCATCTGCGGAAAAGACAAGCGAATCGCTGCAGAAACGGGAGTTACTGGAAGTCTCCTATTCACTGTTGTGGTCTCCGTCGAGACAGGCAAACAAGTCGCAAGATTTACATACGAAGACCCAGCCTCTAGACACAGCTCCATTGCTTGGTCATCGAGAAAGGACATCGCAATAACCCAAGATACAGATCTATACATCTGGGATCCCTTTTCGAATAACACCATACACTGCTTCTCCATCGATGTCGACAGTCGCATGCTAAAGACCTTTGCAAGTTTAAGCCAGATCACCTGGACTGCAGATGGAGCACGTCTGATCGTCATGTGCGGGGATGGCACGATTGAAGTCTGGGACAGAGATGCTAATGTCAGGTGGAGGCTGCAGAGACCGCAGGGGTTGACGACGAAACGATTCGGACAGGGGTTTTGTTGGCTTGAGCGGTTTGGGATGTTGATGTGTTTGAATGGAGATGGGTATTTGAGATTTTATACGTTGGAATGAGCGGGAAGAGATATCAGATGAAGACTTGAACAACTTGATCCTTGAACTCAACTTACGAACTGGGTAAGCAAGTGACAATTGGAAATTGTGCGCGCAAACTGTCGAGTTCAGTGAGAAGGTTCACCCCTTACATCCAGCTACGCATGCAGCGACGTGCCTCATTATGTATACGAGTGTGTAGCAGGAACGACGAGGCCGACAACCAACCAGAGGTTACAGAGCTCTGTCTTCGGCTACCTTTCCCGACTTGCGAGACTGTTCGAAGGCAGTCAAGACATCGTTTTCAAAACCGCCCTCTCTATACCCATCGCACAGATTGACCAACTTCTGAAGCTTCGGCGCGACTTCCTCCAAGATCTCCACCACTCGGTGAGCGGACATCCCTGCAGACTTGACATGCTCAACCCTCATCTCCCTCAGATTGTCAAATAGAGGAGCTTTCGGCCCTGCAAATCGCCGCAGAGAAATCTTGTCAATGAGCTCGATAATCTCCAGCTTAGGGCAGAATTCCGAGATCGTTTGCAACAGGAAGTCAGGAAACCATCGGCCACCTGCATCGATGGATATCTCTTCTAGATTCGTCAGGCCAGAAAACATCTCCACTGCATCTGCTTCCGTGAACCAGTCCCCGGGCCAGTGCAATTCTTGGTCTTCTACTTCATCAGGATCTAGGGGTAGAGGCATGGGAATCAAACCTGTTGCAATCGCCTGCACGGGACCGATACAGGGGTAGCTGCTTCCGGGGACATAGCAAGGTTTGAAAGCGCCGCTGAGATGTAGAGTGCGCAGTCGAGATAGAGAAGCCAAGACAACGTATGCTCTTGCGGGTGTGATCGGCTCCACTCCATCGTCGTCTCTTCGGAACTCAAGTACTCGCAGCTGCGTCATGGTAGAGAGGGGCACAAGAATGCTTTCGTCCACCGTTCCGGGTAATTCCAGCCGTAACGAGGTCACCGTCGAAAAGCAGCGTGGGATTCAGAGAACCGCTTCACAGCTCAAGCTGACGTCTAGGTAACGAAGGCTTGCGAAGGGTTTAGCTGCCGTGTTCTGTTCGTAGAACTGTGCCAATTCATTGGCTCTCCAATACCCGCCCGACAAGCCATCAGATTCGTTACGCCCAATGATCAGAGTCTCGAGATGACCACCATGTGACAAAGCAGACAGCACGTCGCAGGTCAACACACGATTCATCTGAGACCCCAGATCAAGCCTTACTTCCCGAGGCCGAATCCGTCGGAAGAAGCATGCAAGATCAGCAGGTTCAAAGCCAAATGATGCCGCTCTAAACCACACTCGCTTCAATCCAGGACAATTGTTTGCGATATCCCTCAAGAACGAACCTGTAAGCAGCGAAGGCCGTTTATACCTGGCCCACTCACACACAATCAAATACTCCAAGGTAGAAGGAAGCCAACTCCAACCCGAGTCTTTCTTTCCCTTTTCCTCAGTCAAATACTCCCCCAAATCACCCTCACTATTTACAACCAAACTTTTCAACCTCGAAAATCGAAAATCGTGAAACATCCTGCAATACAAAGGCCAATGATTAAACATACTCAGATCGAGTAAAGCAATACGAGATGCATATGCTTGTCGACGAGCAAAGGGTGCTTTGGCGATCGTGCTCGTCATGCGGGTGATGCGACCTAGTGCGAGTTTGAGGTGTTGTGTGGTTATTGGTGGTATGGGGTCGCCGCGGTATAGGATGTCTAGAGCGGGGTCGGTCCATGTGCTGTGGACGCGGGCGCAATGTGCTAGGTCGCTGATAAATGCGTCGTCGTTGAGGTATGAGAAGACGTTTGTCTTTAGTTCGAAGACATTCCAGAATGCAGCGTCAGCCATCTTTTAGAACGAATGAGACGATGATTTTTGCTGATGGTTGTGATATGGTGGTGAGATTAGTAGAAGATAGGAAGGAAGAAGCTCAATCACTATGCTGGAGGTGTTGAATGATCCCTTGTGTAACGAACCGAAGGCAGACTGACATGCATGATTGCGGAGCCCGCAGTATCTTGCAGAGTTGGTCTTGACAACGACTCAGTTGGGAACAATATATTAGGACTCTTGTGAACGATCACGCGGCCCACACTGTCAGGGCGCGAGGGGAAAAAAGGACATTTGAATCTATTTCTCCCTAACAAAGGAATATATGGAGACAAGGAATGTGGACCAAGGGGGGAAGCAAAAGAATGCAAAAGAAGAATTTCCGACACGGGGAATTGAACCCCGGCCTCCTCGGACCTGATCGTTCGTGAGAACAGTTTGAGAGCGAGAAATCCTAGCCACTAGACCATATCGGATTCGATGAGAGCAGTCTCGGTCGCATGATTTATAACCCTTGCATAACATGAGGAGAAAGAAGATGATGCTGATGGTAGGACCCTGGTCGTCATCCACAACTATCAATGTCTATCATGGCACGGCAAGTACCCTTGTACAACTCCTCTGGGCTGTAACTCTTGGACTACTGGCTTAAGAGATGGATGCTAGTACTCATCTCTGAGTAAGCGCGAACAATGGAAGTCATTTGTGTTCAAGGCAGATTTTTGACCATGGAGATCGCAAAATGATATTGATCACCGTGCAAATTCGCGAATTTGCACAAGCTTGTTTGACAGTGCAGCAACCCGAAATGTTGAATAAGACTAATGATACACAGCTTAAGCGGTCAAAAGCACAGGAAAACAAGACAACATACATGCTATCCTCGCGCGATACACAAGCAAAGCACCCGACCACATCGCATCGGTAGATGATGGGGAGTGCCGCTAAGGCTTCCCGCTCGTTCGAGGTCTCCACCCGAAAACAATTGTGACACTTCTCACAACCACGCTTGAGCACTATCGACGTGGCTGTGCGATAGCTCAGAGTATACAGGAGCCATCGGGAACAGACACAACTTCGCTGAGCTCGAGGTTTTTCGTCCACTCTGCGGACAAACGTTGCGACTCCTGGCCTTCTGCGAAGTGCGAAGGACGAGATAGGAAGCTGAAGGTCGGTAAATTCTTCCATGTGTCCTATCGGGCCGCTGATTCGTCTCGTCGGGCCGTGTGACCTTCTCCTTGAGGCCGAAGGCGTTTTTGCAGGCGTTCGTGCAGGTGTTTTCCCCGAGTTCTCGACCCCGCGAAGAGTTGGAGAAGGGCCGAATGCCTCACATCCACAACCACCTTTCAGCCGAGATGCCAACCTCCTCACAACCTTTCGCACGCAAGAGAAGGATGATTCATGTCTGCTAAGCCGAATATTTGGAAAACTGATGAGAGCAACCGCTGACAAGGATCTTTTGTGTGCTAAAAATGGTTGGTGCAGGAAAAAATTGCAGATAAACTTCTTCTGGATCAATTTCCCCAGGAAACGGCTGGTCGAAGTGCGAACGTCTGGGGCAGAAGCTGGATGCCTTTTTTGGAATCTCCAACCCTTTCTCATCCTCCTGTCTCGCATTCTCCATCTTCGAAACGTTCAGCACGGCTCTCTCCAGGCTTGGAGAAAATCCCTGCAAACTCTGGGGAGATGAGGGGAGGTCACTGGCAGCGGAGAGCATGGGTCGATGGTATACGCTAAAGATCAGTCGTTGACGCCTTTGCTTGGCTGCAACAACAAGGCTTCGAGCTTGAGTTCTGCAAAGAGCTTGCAAGCGAGAAGTAAGAGCACGCCCTGCCGCTAATCTACAGACTCGGCCGGGTCTCCTCAGTTTGGTTTCGGGATGGGATTCAGATACTGGGGAGCATGCTGAGTGTGCATTAACGTGACTGCTCTGTGAGGTGTCTTGTCGAAGTGCAGTCTACTGGTCTCGTGGGCAGCAAAAAGTACAGGTAGAGCAGATCAGTGACAAAAACAGACTGACAGCGGCTGCACGTGGAGAGGTTCTGGAAGTAGATCTTGGAAAGTCTTTTCCAAATTGAGTTCATAGGGACAGAAAGAACAGACGACAACCATGTTTTACCTCATGGTGGGCAGCGCGGGGACCCCATCATGGTCGAGAAGGGGAAGAGCCATACCAGTTCATGGTCGAACTTTGTTTACAGCTTCTCCAAGCCCATCGCGCCTGCCTCTGACAGAAACAAGACGCGCACTGACGCTTGATCGACTTATAAGATGTCTTGTTCTTCCTCTTCCTTCCCTTTCCTCTCCATCATCCACTCTCTTTACACTATCATCACATTCAGAATGGCTCCTAACTCCATCCGCGGTACGGCTGATGTCGACCGCATTGAAGCCCCCGTCACCGTCAAGGCCTACCTTATGTGTGCCTTTGCCTCTCTCGGAGGTATCTACTTTGGCTACGATGTCGGTTGGATCAGGTACGTTGTTCCATATACACACTCAGCTTGACGTGTCTAACGACAACAACAGTGGTGTCATGGGCATGAAGTATGCCATCCACACCTTCACCGGTCTCCCGTACGACACCCCTGCCGAGGACTTTGTTGTCGGTGCTAGTGACAAGGCGCTTGTGACTTCTATTCTGTCTGCTGGAACCTTCTTCGGTATGTTTCTTCGAGTTCTTTGACTCGTAGCTCGTTCTGACAGTCGACAGGTGCTCTGATCGCTGGTGACTTTGCCGATTTCTTCGGTCGTCGCACCACCATCATGCTCGGTTGCTTGATCTTCATGGCCGGAGTCGTCATGGAGATCATCTCAACAACCATTCCCCTCATGGCTGCCGGTCGTTTCGTTGCTGGACTGGGAGTTGGCTTCGAGTCAGCAGTCGTCATCCTGTACATGTCCGAGATCTGCCCCAGAAAGGTTCGTGGCGCCCTCATCGCCTGCTACCAATTCTGCATCACTATTGGTATTCTCCTCGCCTCGGTTATCGTCTATGCCACTCAGAACCGCATGGACAGTGGCTCTTAT